>Ga0196899_1001434_pt1 | contig 11703 bp, 8 predicted proteins | sample VirMetDEL_Sep_01_FD_169095 | JGI IMG/M metagenome (GOLD analysis project Ga0196899, IMG submission 169095) | Aqueous microbial communities from the Delaware River and Bay under freshwater to marine salinity gradient to study organic matter... | ecosystem: Environmental > Aquatic > Marine >... | reverse complement strand
CCTTGAAGACCTTGGTTTCCTTGAAGACCTTGGAGACCTTGGAGACCTTGTAAAGAATTAGCAGTTAAATCTCTAATAGAAACAGTTCCACCCATTCCAGAGTGAACTTCACAATAGTAATAAAGTGTATTTGGAGCATCATAAGGAACGACAAATGTTGCCAATCCATTACTTCCAGCAGTTCCAGAATAAGTCCATCCAGAAGTGTATTTTGTTCCAGAATTATGTGTACCATCACTAGTAGTTGATAACGCAAAAGGATGATTACTGTTAGAAGCATCTGATTGATCAAACTTATATTTTTGACCTCTTAATAAACTAATCGTATCTTGTTGAACTCCGTCAACATAAAATACTCCACCAGAAACAGTAATTAAATATGTTTTAGCAGTTACTTGCTCACCAGTTATAGTTACATTACCAGTTGATTGATTTATTGAAATGCCCGAACCAGCAGTAATAGAAGTTACAATACCAGTTAAAGCAGATCCAGAACCAGTGGTTGTTAGATATGTATTGGTATCAACAGATCCATCTGCTTTTAAGAATTGACTTGAAGTTCCTCCAGATTTTACGAATGAACCAGATGTGGTTGCTCCAGAGATATTAACGTCACCAGAAACAGTTAATTTTGATGTTGCATTTGTCGTTCCTACACCAACATTTCCTTTTTCTGGACTTAAGGCAGTTGTACCCGAATGTAAATCAACAACTAGTGCATTATATTCTGTAGATGACCCTTTTGATCTTGCTTTTACAACAAAACAATTTGAATCTCCAAAATTGCCAGTAGGTCTTGTATCAAATCTAAAAATACCTCCCACTCGTGCAGTCTGAATTGATGTTATTTGAGCGCAGTTTGCCCCCAAAGATAGTATTGTTCCATCAACTTCAGTAAAGATTGCAGAAGTAACTGAACCACCACCATCAAATATAATTCCAGAATCTGTTGTTACTGCACCCTCACTAATATCACCTATCTTTATATCACCATCAGAAGTATAAATGTGTAAAGATTTTGTTGGATTTATTGTTCCTATGCCAAGAGATCCAATTCCTGTAATTCTAACTTTTTCAGTTGGAGTAGAATCTACTGTTCTTGTATAAAATGCAAGATAGTCACCAAGACTAGAATCTGAATTATTGCCATATGCGGCAATATAAGCAACATCTTTTTTTGTTCCTATAGTATCAGTTAATCTAAATCTTAATCTTGATCCTTTTGTTGTATTATTTGCAGTACTACTATTAGTAATTGTTAAATCCGTTTCTGTTGTAGTACTTTGTTGAGTTTCAAACCTTGATACTGGATTTGTTGTCCCTACACCAACATTTGAAAGTGTATGAATTCCTACTGCTGTAGAAACCCAATACGAGTCTCCACCTCCACCAGATCCAGCAGGTCCTTGAACACCTTGAACCGATGTTCCTTGAAGTCCTTGAAGTCCTTGGAGACCTTGAGTTCCTTGTACTCCCTGTGGACCTTGTGGACCTTGTGATCCTATTGTTCCTTGAAGACCCTGAAGACCTTGAAGACCTTGAGTTCCTTGTACTCCCTGTGGACCTTGTGGACCTTGTGGACCTTGTGATCCTATTGTTCCTTGAAGACCTTGAAGACCTTGGAGACCTTGAGTACCTTGTACTCCCTGTGGACCTTGTGGACCTTGTGATCCTATTGTTCCTTGAAGTCCTTGAAGTCCTTGAAGTCCCTGAAGACCTTGTACTCCCTGTGGACCTTGTGGACCTTGTGATCCTATTGTTCCTTGAAGACCTTGAAGTCCCTGAAGACCTTGAGTTCCTTGAGCACCTTGAGATCCAGCATCACCAATAATGGCGATAGTCATAAAGACTTCATCACCATTACTAATACTTGCCCAACTATCTCTATCAATATAGTCAATATCTAAAGTTCTCCAAGAACCATTATCAGTTTGACCAGTTACATAGAACTTAGCATTTACTGTTGGAGTATCTTTTTTGTAAAGAACGACTAGAGCTTTATTAGTACTTGAGGAGTCATCTAAAGTATCAAGAAGTGGACCAATACCTATAGAATTATTATCAGTTTCACTTACATAAGCATTGTAAGAATTTCCTGGTGATCCTGTTGTCCAATTAATACTAAATCTAAAATCTCCCGTTCCTGGGTCTGCAGCAGTTGTGGAACTATCAAAGTTGTATGTAATGCCATAAGCATCAATACCAGCATCACCTTGAGCACCTACGGCACCTTGGCGACCTTGTAAACCTTGAGTTCCTTGAGCACCTTGAGAACCATCACTACCAATTCCACCAGTAAATCCTTGAACACCTTGAATTCCTTGAAGTCCCTGAAGACCTTGAGTTCCTTGTACTCCCTGTGGACCTTGAGGTCCTTGAGGTCCTTGAGGTCCTTGAGGTCCTTGTGATCCTATTGTTCCTTGAAGACCTTGAAGACCTTGAAGACCTTGAGTTCCTTGATCACCATCACTACCAATTCCACCAGTAAATCCTTGAACACCTTGAATTCCTTGAAGTCCCTGAAGACCTTGTACTCCCTGTGGACCTTGAGGTCCTTGAGGTCCTTGAGGTCCTTGTGATCCTATTGTTCCTTGAAGACCTTGAAGTCCCTGAAGACCTTGAGTTCCTTGTGAACCTTGAAGTCCCGCTTCATAGGGAGTTGTCCAACTTACTCCAGCACCAGTGGAAATAAGAATAGACCCAGAAGATCCTAAAGTATTATATCGATCATATACACCACCATCAAGTTTAACATTCCCACCAACAGAAAGATAAACACCATTAGGAACCTGAGTAGATCCAATACCAACGCCATAATTAAATAACCAAGCATCGGTGTATCCAGCACCAATGTCACCACCACGGAACCACATAATTTTTTTGTAGGTATCTGGATTTGTTTCCCCACCAATTGAAAGACTTACAAGGGGAGTTCCTTCCGTTGAAGCAATTGCAATACCACCATGACTTGCCGTAATGTCGGTAGGCGAAAAATCTGATCCCAATCCAAGAACAATATCAGCGTCAGATACAGTAAGTTGTTGTGTATTCAGTTGTGCTGTTGTTCCACCAATTGTAATAGTTCCATCAACATTTAAATTTCCATTAATATCGGTATTATTAAGAACTGTCAGATCATAAGTTACTAATTCAGTTCCATTAAAAGTCAAATTATTGGATCCAGTTGGATTATTCGAACCATCTTTATAAACAACTTGATTGGCAGATCCTGCTACTGGTCCAGTCTGTCCCTGAAGACCTTGTACTCCCTGTGGACCTTGTGAACCTTGTGATCCTATTGTTCCTTGAAGACCTTGAAGTCCTTGGAGACCTTGAGTTCCTTGAGTACCTTGTACTCCCTGAGGTCCTTGAGGTCCTTGAGGTCCTTGTGATCCTATTGTTCCTTGAAGTCCTTGAAGTCCTTGGAGACCTTGAGTTCCTTGAGTACCTTGTACTCCCTGAGGTCCTTGAGGTCCTTGTGATCCTATTGTTCCTTGAAGACCTTGAAGACCTTGAGTTCCTTGATCACCATCACTACCAATTCCACCAGTAAATCCTTGAACACCTTGAATTCCTTGAAGACCTTGATTGCCTTGAGTTCCTTGCGCCCCCTGTGATCCCTGAGGCCCTTGAGGACCTTGTGATCCTATTGTTCCTTGAAGACCTTGAAGACCCTGTAGTCCTTGTGTTCCTTGATCTCCTTGAACACCCTGTAGTCCTTGTGTTCCTTGATCTCCTTGAACACCCTGTAGTCCTTGTGTTCCTTGATCACCTTGAAGACCTTGTAACCCTTGAGTTCCCTGTGGACCTTGAGGACCTTGAGGACCTTGTGATCCTATTGTTCCTTGAAGACCCTGAAGACCCTGAAGACCCTGAAGACCTTGAGTTCCCTGAGGCCCTTGAGGACCTTGTGATCCTATTGTTCCTTGAAGACCTTGAAGACCTTGGAGACCTTGAGTACCTTGTACTCCCTGAGGTCCTTGTGGACCTTGTGATCCTATTGTTCCTTGAAGACCTTGAAGACCTTGAAGTCCTTGAGTACCTTGATCGCCAAGACCTTGAAGACCTTGAAGACCTTGGAATCCTTGAGAACCTATTTCTCCTTGAAGACCTTGAAGTCCCTGAAGACCTTGATTGCCTTGAGTTCCCTGTGGACCTTGTGGACCTTGAGAACCTATTTCTCCTTGAAGTCCTTGAAGACCTTGAAGACCTTGAAGACCTTGATTGCCTTGAGTTCCCTGTGGACCTTGTAGACCTTGTGGACCTTGTGGACCTTGAGAACCTATTTCTCCTTGAAGACCTTGAAGACCTTGAAGTCCTTGAGTACCTTGATCGCCAAGACCTTGAAGACCTTGAAGACCTTGGAATCCTTGAGAACCTATTGATCCTTGAAGTCCTTGGGTGCCTTGAGCATTTTGTACTCCTTGAGGTCCCCGAACAGATCCAACATTATTCCAAATAGATCCATCATAAACCCATAAATTACCAGTAATAGTATCAATGACACCATCACCCGAATTTGAAGATGGGAAGGCTGAATTGAGTTCACTTTGCTCATTACCAGAACTTAACGGTGTTGATCCAATAATAGTAATTGATGTTCCATCATTACCCCGTTCACCAATAATACCCTGAGTACCTTGAGCACCTTGAGTACCGTTTTCACCTTGAAGACCTTGAAGTCCTTGAAGACCTTGAAGACCTTGATTGCCTTGAGTTCCCTGTGGACCTTGTGGACCTTGTGATCCTATTGTTCCTTGAAGACCTTGAAGTCCTTGAGTACCTTGAGTACCTTGAGCACCTTGAGTTCCCTGTGGACCTTGTGGACCTTGTGATCCTATTGTTCCTTGAAGACCTTGAAGTCCTTGAAGACCTTGAGTACCTTGAGTACCTTGAGTACCTTGAGCACCTTGAGTACCGTTTTCACCTTGAAGACCTTGAAGTCCTTGAGTACCTTGAGTACCTTGAGCACCTTGAGTACCGTTTTCACCTTGAAGACCTTGAAGTCCTTGAGTACCTTGAGTACCTTGAGCACCTTGAGTACCGTTTTCACCTTGAAGACCTTGAAGTCCTTGGAGACCTTGAGTACCTTGAGTACCGTTTTCACCTTGGAGACCTTGAGTACCTTGAGCACCTTGAGAACCTTGAGCACCTTGAGTACCGTTTTCACCTTGAAGACCTTGAAGTCCTTGGAGACCTTGAAGACCTTGAGCACCTTGAGTACCGTTTTCACCTTGGAGACCTTGAAGACCTTGGAATCCTTGAGAACCTATTGATCCTTGAAGACCTTGGAGACCTTGAGAACCCTGAGAACCTTGTGATCCTAAACCCTGAAGTCCCTGAAGTCCTTGGGTTCCTTGACTATGTTGTACACCTTGAGATCCGGTATCACCTTTATCGCCAGTTCTAGCAAAGGTGATAATTATATTCTCATTATTATCAAATACAGATGCACTACCAGAAACATATGCACAAGATACTTCAAAATATCCAGTTTGCTCAGTTACTGAAGAAATCGTAAATAAAGCAAAATCAGAAGCATCTAATCTATTTGAAATTCTAAAATGACCTTTTATCGTAGAAGTAGAATCATCAATGGTTCTCAAATAAGTTTGAATATCAGTTGAATTTACATCAGTATCATCAATGTTAAGTGTTAATGCAGACGAAAGAGTTAAGTTATCAAACCCTAATTTACCAACTCCTGGATCACCAGAGGTTGAAGTCGTAAATAAGTAATTAAAAGTTGCTCCACCAAAACTGCCAGAAGAACCTTGTATACCAGATCCCTGAACACCTTGAAAACCTTGAGATCCTCTTTCTCCTTGGAGACCTTGAAGACCTTGAGTACCTTGATCACCAAGACCTTGAAGACCTTGAAGACCTTGAGATCCTCCTCCTTGGAGACCTTGAAGGCCTTGAGTACCTTGCCACCCAGAACCCTGAACTCCTTGTGCACCTTGGCGTCCTTGAAGTCCTTGGAGACCTTGAGTTCCTTGAGTACCTTGTACTCCCTGAGGTCCTTGAGGTCCTTGAGGTCCTTGTGATCCTATTGTTCCTTGAAGACCTTGAAGACCTTGAGTTCCTTGATCACCATCACTACCAATTCCACCAGTAAATCCTTGAATACCTTGAATTCCTTGAAGTCCCTGAAGACCTTGAGTAGATTGAAGACCTTGGAGTCCTTGAGTACCTTGATCGCCAAGACCTTGAAGTCCTTGGTTACCTTGAGTAGATTGAAGACCTTGGAGTCCTTGAACTCCTTGAGAACCTATATCACCAGTTCTATAAAAAATCAGAGAACATAATTCATTATTTTGGGGTATATTTCCAGATAAACGCTCTACATAAATTTTTAACCATCCACTATTTAATTGAACCTGATCAATTATTTTAAAAATAATTAAACTATTAATACCAGGATCATTCGATACAATGGTAAGAACACCACGATGATCAGTATTAGTAGAATCTCCCCAAGAAAGAATATAATCACTATACCCACCTAAACCATCTGACGAAATATTACTAACTGCAATTTCACCAATAGATTCTAAATTAGAACTATCAAATCTGAAATAACCACTTCCTGGATTTTCAATTGTAGTTGATGTATTAAAAGTATACTTAATTCCAGAAGAAGATCCAGGAATACCTTGGACACCTTGATTTGCAATACCTTGAATACCCTGATTGCCAAGTCCCTGAGTACCCTGAGTACCCTGTCCAGCATACAAACCAGGTTGACCCTGAACACCTTGAGGTCCTTGAGAACCCACACCTTGTAGTCCTTGCCCACCCTGAACCCCTTGAGATCCTGTTGTACTTGATATTACTTTTACAGCATTTTCTTGCCCTACACGGACTGCAGATGTTGGTGATGTATTAACAGATACTTTTATGTCGGCCATTCCTTAGATACTCAAAGTAAAGAGCACGGTTCCTTAACAAGTATTTATCTATTCTACAGAATTCCTTCTTGGACGATATTTAAACAAATTGGATGGTGGATCAGGTTTCATCCAGTTTTTGATTTTGTCATATTTTTGAAAATCAAAAAACTCCTGAGAAAAATACCATTCTTCCCAAGGAGTATGCCCCTTATCTTGGTTGCAAGCATGGCAGCAACACAACACATTTTTTGTAAAATCCATTCCACCTTTTGACTGTGGAACAATATGATCTATTGTTAGTTTTTCAGTGGAACCACAATACGCACATTGGTGATCCCATTTATCTCTTATATCTTGCCTCCATATTCGTTTCGCTTCTCCAGGACTTGTTGTTCTAAGATTGAACAAATACTCTTGAGGAGAACGTAGGAGATCCATAAGTTTCTGCGACTTATGTTTATTTATTTTTAGTTTTTATAACCTCAATTAATTCTCTAAGAGTTATAAAGATATAGTGAAATTCATCATAATAAGTAATATCTTTATCTCTTTCAAAAAAATTAAGTATTTTTTTTATCATACTTTTTTTTACATGCATCGCGGGCGTATGCTCTTGCCATACTATTTACATATGAACATGGTTTTCCAGATTCACCACAATATGGGCAAGTTGCATCTAATGGGTCATTTGGATATTTGAATTTCATATTAGGTGGTCTGTAAAGGTTTGGCCATGTGTCTCTAATAATTTCTGCTAGTTTGTATGGTGTTTCGGTTGTAATCATTATCGTTCCAATGTCTTACTGCGTTAGCAACAATGGCAACATTAGTAACCAGGTAAGAAATAAAAATAAAGGTGCGTATGCCAGCAATAATATCTGCTTCTCTATCATCTTTTCCACTCTTCTCTCCTAATGCTTTTGCCCAGATTCTCCAAATACTTTTTCTTTTACGATGATTCATGACAGATTCAGAGGTTCCAGTTCACTCTCAGGTAATTTAAGTTGACCCTCTTCAAGTTGTTTTGGTTCTTCAACTTTCCAAGATCCACCAACACCACCATCCATATTCACGACAATCTCATTGGTCGGAAGTGCCTTAGGTATCTCAACATCAATCACTTGACCCATCAGATGATTGGTATTCTTGATATAAGTCCTATTAGGATGCATTTGAGCCAGATTATGAGCGTCCAATTCATTACCGCAGTCGGCAATTTTCTTCCCAGTCCTCTGGTCAATCACTGACCAATACTCTTCGGGCAAATATTTATTCATAGTTAAAACCCCATACTTTTTCTTTTACTCATTCGGTTTCCATTCCCACATTCCTTTACATTCAACTCCACGCTTGAGCATTGACATCATTGCTTGTTGTGCGGATATCATATCAAAATGAACGGCAACTTTATCCTTGCCTTGATAGACGTAATTTACACAATAAAACCCATACTCCAATGGGTCTTTCATTCTCGTCATAAAAAAGGAGGGTTTGACCCCCCCATTATATCAGAGAGCATTACCTCTTGGCAAGACCTCTTCAGGAAACACAAAGTTTTCATGTGGTTGATCGACTGGTGCCATCCAAGCACGAAGTCCTTCATTCAATAGTATGTTCTTGGTATAGAACGTCTCGAATTCTGGATCTTCTGCTGCTCTGATTTCTTGTGATACGAAGTCGTAAGCACGGAGGTTAAGAGCGAGACCAATAATACCAATAGAAGAAGTCCAAAGACCCATGACGGGTACAAAAAGCATAAAGAAGTGAAGCCAACGCTTATTGCTAAAGGCAATACCGAATATCTGTGACCAAAAACGGTTAGCAGTAACCATCGAATAGGTCTCTTCTTCTTGAGTTGGTTCAAATGCTTTAAAAGTGTTTGCTTGTTCGCCATCTTCGAACAGAGTGTTTTCTACTGTAGCACCATGAATAGCACACAGCAGTGCTCCTCCCAATATACCAGCAACTCCCATCATGTGGAAGGGATTAAGCGTCCAATTGTGGAATCCCTGGAGGAATAGAAGGAAGCGGAAGATCGCTGCAACACCAAATGACGGCGCAAAGAACCAACTGGACTGTCCAAGAGGGTACATGAGAAATACACTAACGAATACGGCAATAGGACCCGAAAAAGCAATTGCATTGTAAGGACGAATTCCGACTAAACGTGCGATTTCAAACTGACGCAACATGAATCCAATCAGAGCGAAAGATCCGTGGAGCGCCACAAAAGGCCAGAGTCCCCCAAGTTGGAACCAGCGGACGATATCTCCCTGAGACTCAGGACCCCAAAGTAGAAGAAGAGAATGACCCATAGAATCTGCAGGCGTCGAAACAGCTGCTGTGAGGAAATTAGCACCCTCAAGATAACTAGACGCCAACCCGTGGGTGTACCAGCTTGTAACAAACGTCGTGCCAGTAAGCCAGCCACCAAGGGCCAAATAAGCAGTGGGAAAAAGTAGTAATCCAGACCAACCCACAAATACAAAGCGATCTCGTTTAAGCCAGTCATCCAAGACATCGAACCAACCTCTCTGTGAAATGGGCGGTGAAAGAGTAGAAGTAGTCATAACCTCCAGTATCGTTTCTCATATTTAGTTTACAATACTTTACATAAAAAGTCAATGAGTATTAGTTCTCATAAAAAAGGGAGGTCCCGCAACCTCCCCGTCTTATTAATCGTTTAGCATATTTCTACATATCCTCTTACAAGTTTGTTGGTCTTCGTCACACTCGATTAAACAATTGAAATAATCATTGATTAAATCTAATTCATCATTACATTGGTCAACAGTCTCCTCAAAGTGTTTCCATTCAGCAAGTTGATTGTAGTGTACCAGATTGTGCATAATAACCTCCACGCACAAGGCCATTCATAATGTAGTTGGAGTTTAGAATCATTTGTCTCACCTCATTATTCTATCATATGTAGGAGAGATGATGTTATGTAGGATACAAAAATTTATGCCTACGAGTTTATACCTAGTCATAAAAAAAGAGACCCGAAGGTCTCTCTTAAAGAATATTCAGTTTTTATGAAACTCAACCAATGGTTGGAGCAGTGAGAGCAACAGGAGTGCTTTCAGCAGCAGCGAGATCAAGAGGGAAATTGTGCTCAATAGGGCAAATCGCTTCTTTTTACTTTAGCCTTCATTGCCCTACTTCTTTCATCGTGTTTTGCTGCTGACTCAAAATCACCATTTTTAGATGCTTCCTTTGATGACTTTTTAGCAGCAGTTATTTGTTTCTTGATGCGACTTTCTCTTTCTTTACTCACTGGTTGATAAGACATTTCCGCAACAAACTCTTGAAATGTTTTCATCTGTATTGATACTTTTTAGGTATTTAGATATTCAATCATCTTTTGTAAGGTGCTGATGTTATCTCCTACCAGCCCCAGTGCGGTGTTGCAGTTGTTACAGAGTAGTTTTCTAACCTTACCAGTGGTATGGCAATGGTCCACAACAAAGTATCCCCTATTGTGCCTTCCGCCAGGTTCTGTTGTATTGCAAATGGCACACTGATTATTTTGCTCCGCAATCATTACTTCATAATCTTGTTGAGTAATACCATACCTCCTTTGCAATTCGGCATTTCTATAAGCAACAGGATCGTGATTTTCTTTTACTCTTTTTTTATCACACTCTTTACAAGTTGAATGTCTAACCATACTTGTTTTGTTTCTCAAATAAAAATCATCAATTGGTTTAGTAGTATCACAACTCTTACAATACTTTGTTCCTTCTACTTGAATTACCCTTGCCATTTTACTCGTGCTTTATTCTCATTCATTATTATATAGTAAAAAAGGGACTTTCACAAGTCCCCCTTTTGTTATTATTCAGTTTTTATGAAACTCAACCGATGGTAGGTGCGGTGAGTGCAACAGGAGTTGACTCAGCAGCAGCAAGATCCAGAGGGAAGTTATGAGCATTTCGTTCATGCATCACTTCCATTCCCAGTCCAGCACGGTTAAGAACATCAGCCCAGGTGTTAATAACACGACCCTGTGAATCAATCACAGACTGATTGAAATTGAAGCCATTCAAATTGAAAGCCATCGTAGAAACACCAAGAGCGGTGAACCAGATACCGACAACAGGCCAAGCGGCGAGGAAGAAGTGCAGCGAACGTGAGTTATTAAAGGAAGCGTATTGGAAAATAAGGCGTCCGAAATAACCGTGTGCGGCTACGATGTTGTATGTTTCTTCTTCTTGTCCGAACTTGTATCCGTAGTTCTGGGACTCATTCTCTGTTGTCTCGCGGACAAGAGAGCTTGTGACCAGAGATCCGTGCATAGCAGAGAAAAGAGAACCACCGAAGACACCAGCAACTCCCAGCATATGGAAGGGATGCATAAGAATGTTGTGTTCCGCTTGGAAAACAAGCATGTAGTTGAAAGTTCCCGAAATCCCCAGAGGCATTGCATCAGAGAAGGATCCTTGACCGAAGGGATAGACCAGAAAAACTGCGCTAGCAGCAGCAACGGGTGCGCTGTAGGCGACACAAATCCAAGGACGCATACCAAGTCGGTAAGAAAGTTCCCATTCACGGCCCATATAAGCGTAGATACCGATCAGGAAGTGGAAGACAACCAGTTGGAAAGGACCACCGTTGTAGAGCCACTCATCTAGGGAAGCAGCTTCCCAGATAGGATAAAAGTGCAGTCCAATTGCGTTGGACGAAGGAATAACAGCACCAGAGATGATGTTGTTTCCGTACATGAGTGAACCAGCGACGGGTTCACGGATGCCGTCGATGTCCACGGGGGGAGCACCGATGAAGGCGATGATGAAACAGGTTGTAGCAG
>Ga0196899_1001433_pt1 | contig 11707 bp, 27 predicted proteins | sample VirMetDEL_Sep_01_FD_169095 | JGI IMG/M metagenome (GOLD analysis project Ga0196899, IMG submission 169095) | Aqueous microbial communities from the Delaware River and Bay under freshwater to marine salinity gradient to study organic matter... | ecosystem: Environmental > Aquatic > Marine >... | reverse complement strand
CAAGCCTCAAGCATCAAGCAACAAGCTGCGACAAAATGTCGCGCGTCAATCTGTCAGATTCAAATCACCTGGCATTCGTGTTAAAAATAGATTTCAACGAAAGGTATAAAAATATGTTAGTAAAAGATGCATTAAAGATTACAGACTCATTTACAAAAACGTCTAAAATGCCGGGACTGTCTTATAGTCTACCAGCATGGGCCTGCAAGACTGGACAGAAGCTTGCAAAAATTCCAGGCACACCGTGCTTTGGTTGTTACGCTAAGAAGGGCAACTATACAAGGTATCCAGCTATCAAAGCAGCTCAGTATAGAAGGCTCGACGCTATCAATCACCCGCAATGGGTGGAGGCGATGGTGACTAAAATTAAAAATCAAAAATGGTTCAGGTGGCATGACGCTGGAGACGTACAGAGCAGCGAACACATGGCCAAAATTTTAGATGTATGCAGGTTAACACCTAATACTAAACACTGGCTGCCCACACAAGAGCGTCAATTCTTACCAGCTCCTGAAGAGGTTCCTACAAACTTAGTTATAAGATTATCAAGATCTAAAATAGATGGACCAGCATCCGGCGCCTGGAGTCATGAGTCCGGAGTCACTACTACAATTGAAGCGCGGACTTGTCCAGCTCCTTCTAATAGTGGAAAATGCGGCGACTGTAGACAATGTTGGGATAAAGATGTAAAAGTCGTTGTATACGGTAAACACTAAAATGCACTTATTTAGACATCCAAACTATTACAAAAATTTAAAAAAGATCCGGGACTCCCTGGGTCCTGAAGCTGAGGATCAAGCATCAAGCGTCAAGCCACAAGCATCAAGCGTCAAGCCACAAGCTGCGTCAAATTGTCGCAGTGGTAAAGTGAAGCACAAGCATCAAGCGTCAAGCAGCAAGGCTCAAGCATCAAGCACCAAGCAGTGATAAAAAATTTTCAATCTCTTTGAACCCGGATACTTGAGGATCAAGCCTCAGGCCACTGGCTACAAGGTTCCGGATTCTTTTCCCCTCATAAAGTTTTGGAAGCATGCAAGAGGCATCAAAAACTAGGATAAATGTATTGCGTGGATGCTTCACATGGAAGGCTATCTGGTGTGGAGAAAAGGTTATCTTGTTTGTTTTTGTATATTTCAGCTCAACAGTGAAAAAGAAGCCATTATTATTACAGCCCAATAGATCGGGAGTACCAGGAACAGCAAGGTTTTCAATCCTAATCCAGGATATTTGAGTAATATTTTTTTTAACTTGTCCATAGAATTTAGTCTCAGGTTTCATTAGTTTTTTAGACTAACAGGCTAATCAATTTTCTTTAAAACCTTACCCATATTCCATGTTTCTGGCTTAATAGTAAATACTAGTCGGTGTGTCTCTCTAGCTCCCAATAGTTTATTTTCCATGAGTTGTAAAGAGGTAATATCAAAATGTTGTCCATCAGGTAAACGTACTTGAACTCTAGCCTCTTGAGCTACAGGTGAAGCCATCATCTTATCTAAAATTTGTCTTAATGCTTTTCCACTTAACATAATTTCTAACTTTTAAATTGGCGCCCCAGTATCCACTGTAAAAAGTTTCGTAAGCCGAACGCCAACCAAATCAACAACCAAAGGTTATTAGGTAGAACCAGAATACAATTGGTTAATTATATTTTGCCCTAACAACTATTGATATATTATCATTGTTGTGTTAAATATCAATACCATAACGGAGGACAAAATGTCGCAGGATAAAGCAAGAAAATGGGATGGTAGATCAAGACCATCAAACGATAAATACAAAAAAGAATTCGATAGAATTTTTGGTAAAAAAGAAAAAACTTTACATGAAGAATTAATGGAAGGTTTTAAAAAGGAGCAGTATGGGACTACCGAAGAAACTGACTGAACAACAAATTAAATTTGCTAATCTTTTAATATCTGAACAAGGTAGAAAGACAGCTACACAATGTGCAATCGAAGCAGGTTATGCAAAAGATTCAGCACGTCAGGCTGCTAGCATATTACAGAATCCAAAAAAATATCCCCTAGTAGTTCAATACATTGGAGAGTTACGCGAAGAGTGGCAGAAACAATATGAGGTTACATTCGGTAATCATATATCAGAATTAGGTAAGCTTAGAGATGAGGCTAGAGATAAAAAAGCTTGGTCAGCGGCAGTTAATGCAGAAGTTGCACGGGGTAAGGCTGCAGGTTTGTATATTGAACAGAAAATAATCCGTACAGGTAAATTAGAAGACCTATCAACAGAAGAATTAGAAAGCAGAATGAAACAAATAATTGACGACTATAGTCCAATACTAGAAGGTGTAGAGTTTGAAGAATTAAAAGAAAAAGTAAAAGCAGAACCAAAGAAAGTAAAAGAATCACTAGATTAATCTAGATAAGTTAATTTCTTTACACAAGAAGTAGGAAATACTGACCTTTCTGAAAAAGTAATACCATCTTCATCCACATCGTAACCTGCAAATATTTTAACAGTTTCTTTATCCTTACTAAACAACCACCCTTCACTTACTGGTGTAGCTAGTTTCATTTTCTTAAATTCAGCTATAGTACCCCAGCCACCTTCAGTGATAATATCAATCCAGTCTATTCGTACACGTTTGTAAGGAAACTTTATTTCTTCCTTAACAACTCTAGGTTTTACATAAGTATTGATTCTTCTAGATTTTTTCATATTTAGGTCTCATTTGTTTACCATATTTTATTTACCTAAGGAACTTTTTTTATACATTGTTCTAAAACGAAAAATGCAAAAAAGGTAGTCTTTATTGGCCTTTTTGCATTTTGTTCCATCATGTTCCAGTGCCTCTAGAACATTTTAAGTCAATTTTATGCTGTAATTTCAATGATTTACTATACTGTTGACCTAAATGTTCCATGTTCCAGGGGGGTAAATTTAAAAAAATATTTTTTACAAATGTATAAAAAAAGTTACTTAGGTAGAACATGACCCCTGAACCCGGATTCCGGATGCCAGAACCATGATTCTTTTGCTTTACAATGCCTTTATTCAACCACATTTTAGCCATTATTAGTCTCTTTATCCTTTAATTTATAGTATTGATCGACTCTTTTAAGCCAATCATACTTAGCTTTTCTAAACTCTTGACCATCCCAAGAAAACTCTTGGTAGTACATATCCTTAGTTACAATAAAATTAATACCCCTTGGAATGTGTTCACCAAACATATCTTCAAAAGCAAGTGCATATGCCGCAAGTTGTATTCTATATGAATCATGGAGCCATTCTTTCTTTTTAGGTTTATTAGCATTTTTATGGTCACATACTGTAATCTTACCATCATGTATGCCTATAAGGTCCGTTTGACCGGCAAATAAGCCCCGGTATGCTAAATATGGCTCTACACCCCACACTTCATTTAAACGGCCGTCTATGGCGCTCTCAATAAGAATATCGGCCATTTTATGAGCATGCCTACCCATGTCAGTTAAATCCAGGTGTCTTGTATCTGTTATGTAGTTTTCAACGATTCTATGTAATATTGATCCTCGTGCTGCTGCAGTATCTCTTATCATATCTGCATTTTTTTCTCCGACTCTTTTCTTCCACGCCTCAAGTATAGCCTTCTTTTCAGGAGGTTCTGTAGCTTGTAATATAGTAGTCACCGATGGAAGCGCTTCTCCATTGATACTATAAACTCTTTTACCATCAACCATAGCACGTGTTGATGTTGGGTAATCGAATTGTTTTGTTTTAATCATATTAACCGTGACCCTTTCTGTATATTTTTTTCTCCCCACATGGGCTGAAGGTTAGTGTAATGAAAACAGATTCTTTGTTGCTCAGGATCGGATAAATCAAAATTAGCACAACCAATAATATGATCTACGTGCCAAACTCCGTAGTTGTCCCAATTCATTCCGTCTTCAAATTTGTTTTCTAAATGTTTTTTTAATTCCTCTACTCTACATCCCAAAATTTCTAATGTTTTATTAGACTTACTTAAACCTTTTAAAGCTGCCCATACTCTATTTCTTAAATTTTTTTTTATACTATGCATAGGATCAATTTTTTTTCTATTTCTTTCCCATGTTCTATTATAACTATTTATATGTGCTTTATTATTTTTCATATATATTTGTTTTCTTATTTTATTTTTTATTTTGTTTTCAGGTTTAGAATTATAAATTCTAATTCTTTCTTTTTCTTTTTCTTTATTTTTATTTAAGTACTTTAAGTAATCATTATATTTACATTTAACACATTTTATTCTCTTATATGGCCCATATTTAATTCCTCTTACAGTAGTAAAAACATTCCTTTCAATCGTAAAATTTTCAGGATTTTCTATGGTATCTATGTCGTGATGTTTACAATATTTATAATTCATTTTCTATTACCTCAAACTTTCCATCTCTCCAAACAATAGCACGATTAGTATTTTTAATAATGTTATACTGCCATGCCATTGCTTCAATAGTCTTAGCTCTTTTTAATTCTTTACCATAATTAAAATTTTTAGATAAAGTTTTTAATTTATCAGACGCTTCATTAGGTAAAGTAATTTGTTTGTAGCGTTCCGCATACATTTTTCTATATGGATCAGCCATTAATTTGGTTTCTCCTTATCTCTGATACCATGATATATCTCATACCAGGCTTTACAATGTTCATTCATACATTCATACATGCTGACAACTAAATACTCCTCAACATCCTCTGTATCATAGTCATTGTTCCACCTAAGATCATCACCACAATGAAAACATTTCATAATTTAAAACTTAAAAGCTTGCAGTGCGTTTTGTTTTTCTTCAGCCTCTACAATTTTAGTTAATTGCTTATCTATTTCGTCTAAGTGTTGTGGGTGCTCACCAATACCTACAGAGTTATCTAGGTATATTTTTATCGTTGCATCTGCTTCAGCGATTTCAGCTTCATATCTTTTTTCAAGTGCTTCTAACATTGATCTTCTCATTTTAAGATTTCTCCTTTTCTTCTAATTTAGATTGTAAATCTTCTTTTTGTTTAGTTAACATATCAACAGCGTCATGAAGATTTTGTTTTTGTTTATTTAAAGTATCTACTTCATCATTTAATCTTTTAATGACACCATTTAATTGTTTAACTAATTCAGATTCCAACATAAGTCTTTCTGTTTTTATTTTATGTCTTTGTCTTACTTCTTCAAATGTATTTTTATCCATTATTTCTCCTTCCGAATTACAAAGTGGACATTGTAGAACTTCCTCTACTGGATTCTCTACCGATTGTTTTACCTTTATATAACCATTGCCCTGACATCTTGGACATATCTTTTTCAGCATATTTTTTTCTTATCCTTTCTATAGCTTCAAATGTTCTTTTTTTAACCATATCGGGTTCTATGTCTGCATATTCACAAATTAATTTAAAGTCATCACTGTAAAACCAAATTTCTTCTTTAGAAAAAGATTTAGCTGCACGAATTGCTTGCTTTTCTTTATTCTTTAAAAGATCTTCAAGACCTATTATTAAAACATTTCTCCAAAGATTTTTAACTGGGTCTTTTTTTTCGTGTAGTTCAACTGTTTTACTTACTAGATGAGAGCTTGCCATTTAATTTCCTTACTTTCTCGTTAATAATTATATCTAAAGCTTTTGCTCTAGACACTGAAACTTCAGGAACAATTATTTTCCTGATCTTATCTAACTTGTCACAACTCGAATGTGAGAGTGCAACAGATTTATATTTACTTATGTCTGTCATTTGTGTATCCTCTTTCAATTAATTTATAATAACAAATATAGGATAATAATAAACTTTTTCAATAATAAGTCAATGAAATTTTTTCTCACAATTTACATTTGTTCAGTAGTAACACAACAATGCGCTGAAGTACCTGTGGATAAACACATGTATGATAGATTTTATAATACACATTATGGTTGCGTACAAAAAGGACTTGGTGAGTCTTACGAAATACTTTTCAATGGTGATTTGTTTTCTGTAGAAGTTGTCGAAAAAATGGAACTTTATCCTAAATTTATGTGCGAAAAGACGGATAATCCGAAGACTCCTGAGGAATCTGCTTCAGCAACTTAAACCACTGATCCCTGATGCTTGGGTCCTTAGTCTTGTTATATTCAATCGCTAACTTATCTGCTTTATTTGTTATCACTCTTATTTCTTTATCGTTCATGTTATCCCTTTCCTTGACCCTTGTATCTTCGAGTCCGTTTTTGTCTTTTCTCGTTTTTATTTAATGATTTCTTGTGTTGACGGCTGCCCCTTTTCTTAGGCTTGTCCCTTACAATATGATCTTTAAATTTCTTAGCCATTACTTAATATAGTTTTCTTTAATCCATTTCTTATCAGATTCATCTAACCTTAAATATCTAATACGTCCATTGATATGTTGTTTTGTATCATGTCCACAATTAGTACATCTATAAAAATCTGAGACGATTGCAACTAAAATTGAATCTTCTTCACACTCTTCACAAATACCATGTACGGTATCTATTTTATTAAACACTTTGAATTTACTGGTCATACTAAGTCTACTGCCTTTCCTATTATTGGTTTATATTTTACTTTCTTATCTTCTCTATACGCATGTAAAAATTGTCTTCTTGGTTGATATGGTATGTAACTTGCATGTATCCATCCACTGTTAGGTTCTCCTGGAGTGTAGAACTCCAATATCAATTGATCTGTCTCTAAGTTCTTATGTATCCAATCTGCTAGTTCAGCATTGTCAGTTCCTAGACATTCGAAATCTGCTGCCTCAGCTTTAGCATGTTGTGAATTCTCACTACTTCCAATTGCACGACACAATTCCGGAGACCTGAAGCCCGAGGTAACCTTCACTCTACCGAATTGATCACGTACCGGCTGCAGTACATTTTCACAAAGCATTTTTAATTTTTCTACTTGATCTGAATTAGGATTGTTATCAATATTTAACCGGATCGCTGTATCCGATTTAATTAGCTCTTGAAGCGTAAAATTTCTAGATAAATTCATTATTTTGATTCAATAACTATCTTATCAATTGTTTCGCTTCCGTCAATGTTTACAGAGATATAAGCCTCTACCTCTCCACACATTAATTGCTTGTTTTTCATGTCCATATTTCGTGTTGCTTCTCTTTTCATCTTCAAACATGTGCCCATTGATTCTTGAATACGGTGCTCTACTAATTGACCATTTAAAAATAAACAAAGTGCTATGACTAATTTAGTCATTAATGTGATCCATTTCCATTTGCAAATTTAATATCTCTTGTCGCATCTTTTAATTTTTCTATATCTGCTTTTAGTTTTTCAATTTCTTTTTCATGTGCTTTTAACATTACTCCAGTGTGTACATTGTCTTCTAATTGTTTTTGCATCTTCTCTATTTGAGTTGCCTGCCATTCCAGGATCATGAATTGCTCTTGATCGATGGGTTTTTGAACACTAGCCTCAAGTAAATCTTTTTCAAATAATTGGTTTTTAGTCTCTAATCTATTTAATCTTTCAATAACACCGAATGCAAACCATGCTCCAACAGCTACGGCTGCTAACAAGGAAATTAAATTTCGTAATGGAAGACCGATACTTGTATTTTCAGAAATTTTTACTGACATGATAGGCACTCATCAGAACCTGAATCTAATTCTGCCAATGCTTCTTCCTTACAATCCTGACCGCAAAATAAATCTAATTCATCTTTTGGTTCAAATTCTTTTTTACATTGTTTACATTTTTTCATTGTGGTCCTCCATAAAAAGCTAATAATATAAAAGCTAAAATTAATAAACCTGTAAAATAATAATTCATCCTACAATACTCCATCAACTTAACCTATTAAATAATAAATTATTTTTCTCCACCAAGTCATTTTAACTTCAGGTGTTTTATTTTCTTCAGCAGTGCACTGACATTTCTTTTTTTCAAACTTACAGTCTATACATATATTTAAACTCATTTTTTTTCCTCAATATCATAAAACATTTTATCAGAATCCTCTGTTACCCAATCTCCGCCTTCAGCATCCCAGTAAGTATTTTGTACTTTATAATCGGGCCAATCATTATCGGTTGTGTAACTATTAACATGCCAAATGATTCTGTTGTTTGGCTGTGCAGCATAATTGCCGTTTTCAAGTGCTAATATATGTGCACACTTGTGCTCTTGCGGAATTTCAGAATGTTCCGTATTTAGTATATTAGTCTCTGGATGCGCCCAGTCAATAGTAAATAAGTATTGACCTTTGTAAAATTTTTTATCTTTACCTAAATATTTTCCATCTATACCAGCCAACCAATCAAAGCAATGCACACTAGGATAATAGCTGAAACTGTTCCACAGTTGAAGTTCGTTCGTCTGCATATCCGGCACATCGGCTCTGTCATACGATTTTTGGAAAAACGCTGAGATAGGCAAACGCCAAAAGCACGCACCGTTGGGTAGCATGATATTAAATAAGAGTGCGCGACCTGAAATAGAGCTAAGACCAAAGATAACACAGTCACTAGACTCTCCTTGATGTTCTTTAAGATCATAAAGATACTCCTTCCTTATTTTACAATAAATCGGCGGTATGTTAGCATTTAAATAAGACATAGTACATTATTTTATTTCTCCCCAATTAGGGCCAGATTCATAATCTACTTTATTAGGTACTTTTAAGTCAACTGCATTTTCCATAATATTTTTTATTTTTTTTGCTTGACTTTCTGATTCTATAGAAAAGTCTAATTCATCATGTATTTGTATATGACCTACTAAACCTTCTTTATATAAATCAACCATAGCTTTTTTAGTCATATCAGCTGCACTACCTTGAATTAATTTATTTAATGCTTTGTAAGTAAATGCTCTTCTATGTCCGTTTTTATACCAATAATTTTTTTTAGGATTTCCATCTTTATCTTTAATAACATTACCATCATCATCTAATAAATGTGGTCCCATTTCTTTTAGTTCTAACATAGTGTCATGATCTTCTGCCGGAACAAATGTACCCCAATCAGAACCTCTAAGTATTGGTTCATATTTAGGAAATCTACAACGTCTACCAAGTATAGTTTTTATTTTACCTCTTTGTTGAGCAGCAGCCATAACTCCATTTGTTAATTGTTTAACAAAAGGAACATTACTGTGATACTGAGAAAATAATTCATCAGCTTTTTCTTTAGTTACACTTAATTCATTCATTAATTTTGCTTTACCCATACCATAGAATAAACCAAGATTAATTGTCTTAGCTTCTTTTCTATCTATGTTTGCTAACTTAGCAACTAACTTATGAAAGTCTGTATTAGGATCATTATGATATGCTTCTGCAATTGTTTCTGCTGATTCATAATCAAATCTTATTCCATAGTGTGTAACTAATCTTGGCTCTTGTTGTGAGTAATCAAACGTACCCCACTTACAACCTTCTTCAGGTATAAATAAACTTCTAATCAGTGGTCCTGTATCTGGATCACGTGCCGGTATCTGCTGTAAGTTTGGATTAGAATAACTAAATCTTCCTGTAACAGTTCCTCCATCATCAGATCTAATTTGATTTATATCTGCATGAATTCTACCTTTATGTTCATGATTTAAAATGGTGTCAATAAAGGTTGTACTGACCTTGTTTATTTTTCTAGCTTCTGCTATCATACGAACTACAGGATGACTATGTGTAGAAATAAAATTTTTAGTAAATGAAGGAGAGTCCGTCTTTTCAGTTCGGCTATAAGGTAGCTTCAGTTTTTCAAAAACTTCTGCAATCGATCTTGCAGCCCATATCTGAGTATCTACTCCTGTTTCTATTTTTATTTGTTGTAATAGGTTTTCTTCTTTTACTGCCATTGCTGTTTTCAATTGACTGGCTTTCTCGATATCTACCCGAACACCTAGGTGGCGCATATCAACTAAACAAGGAAAGAGATCGGTCTCAAGATTAAATATATCTTGTAAATCTTCTTCAATAATAATTTTTTTAAATCTATTCCAAAGTTCTAAAGTTAAAGCTGCATCTTCTTCTGCATATCCACCTACTTCACTTGCAGGTAACTTCCACATTTCTGCTTTTGGATCTAAACCTCTTTCTTTAGCTGCTTTAGTAAGTAAAGATTCATTCTTACCTTTATTTAAATAAACCCAAGATAAAGAATTTAATGAGTATTGAAATCTATTTTCATCTATAAGACTAGCTGCAATCATAGTATCTATAATTAAACCATTGATTTTTATACCAAGATTTCTAATCCAACATACATCGTACATTGCATTGTGAAATATTTTTGTAGCAGGTGATTCACAAACATCTTTAAACCATCTTAATACTTTATCTCTAGGCATATTAGGACCTTCACCATGTGCTATTGGAAAATAATTTTTATATCCATCTACAGCAACAGCTATACCTATAACTTCACCATTACCTATAATGGCCCCTGAACCCAGTTTCTTTAAATCAGGATCTCTGGTTTCTAAGTCAATCGCAATCTCATCTGCTTTTCTTAAATCAGGAAACTCCGTAGGTGCTACCCATTCTGTAGTTGGCATCAACATATTAATTTAAACTCCTAAAACTAATTTCTTTTCGTTGTTCAAAAGCTTTATAATGTTCATTACTAGTATGATCTCCAAAATAATGTGTGTTTTCTCTAATTGATCTTTGAGCATATTCAGTATTAAAAAGATAATTACCTAATTTCCTGTTATAGTCACAACCTTCATGCACTAATTGAATGTAACTATGATGAGATCCTTGTTTTACAAGACCAACTGATTTTAATAATCTAAATGCATTGTCAAATTTATTATCAGGTATAGTAAGATAATCCGACTCTAATAAAAATACTTTTGGGTTTTTATTTTTTAAAAGCATTTCATTTTTAAATCTTTTGTAGTTTACTTCCCAACCTCTCTTGGTGCACATATCTTTATATAGTAAACCAATAAAAATTGTCATTGCATGATATTTTAAATCGTCTTCACAATCATTCCACAATTTTTTAAAAGGTTCTATTTTCCATTTACTACTAAGTGTGTACAAACCACTAAAGAAAAAATTTAGATGATGTAATTGTATTATTTTAACTTCTTTACCTTTATAAAAGGTTTTTATTTTTAGTCCGTCTTTAATCATTTTTTACCTTTTGTATCTTTCAGTTTTTTAATTTCTAATTCACAGTAATGAATTATCTTTTCTATATCTTGTATTCCATTTTTATTCAAGTATCTACAAACGTATTTCACAACGTTGCCTTGAAAAAATGAGAGATTATTTTTTGAAATAAACTCATAAGGTTGAATGGGAAAATCTTTATAGTGAGATCCTCCAATTTGCTTATCTTGTGGAAACGCTTTATCAAACATGTCTTTACTGCTCATGGTTTTCTCCTGTTATTTCATTTAAACATTCTTCTGCATTACCATTAAATGTAAATGTCTCATTATTTTTTTCATAGATAACAAAAAAATTATCTTCTCTTTTTTCTAACTCTATTATCTTTATCATTTTAGAACCTCCATTATGTTAATTATAAAAAATGTTAGTGTTATTGTTATTAGTATATCGCTTGTTATTATTCTCATGTTTCTCCTTTTGTTATAGCAGTTATTGATTCGGTGATGATTAATAGGGAGTCGAGAACCAAATCAATTTTATACGACGCTGCTATACCGCCGCTGAGTAATATCTCTATCCCGTTCTGTTTATACTTATTGTATAATCTAGCTAAAGTGTTTGTATTCATTCTTTTTTGTTTTACCT
>Ga0196899_1001431_pt1 | contig 11718 bp, 20 predicted proteins | sample VirMetDEL_Sep_01_FD_169095 | JGI IMG/M metagenome (GOLD analysis project Ga0196899, IMG submission 169095) | Aqueous microbial communities from the Delaware River and Bay under freshwater to marine salinity gradient to study organic matter... | ecosystem: Environmental > Aquatic > Marine >... | reverse complement strand
CAACATTAGATTCTACTCCTGAGCCAGCAGAAGCAGACAAACAAGTGCTACAAAGATCAATATACTCACCACGTACGTCCTTCCTCGTTAGTTCAGAATCTTCCAAAATTTTATCACAAGCTTTACAGCGCATCCTGCCAGTACTCCCCATGTAATTCGATCATTAGTCGCTCAAGGTGTTTGTAGGACAAACTCTTGTACTTCCTCCGGCTTTTCAGTCGGTACATCTCAGTATCAAACTCCACCAAGTGTTCAACCATGGCATGTTCCAAAGGGTCTACAGCAGGACCTGAGTTGTCCTCAAGCCCGCCACACTCTACTGCGTATTCATCTATCGTCATTGTAAGCTTTCTCCATACGTTTAACTAGTTCATCAATGATTTGCTGCTCTTCTTCTTTCCAAGCTGCAATGTCGTCCTGATGGTACTCTTCAGCGTAATCAAATTTACCCTCGTCACGCTCTTGGTAGTCATCAGCCCAAAACTCCCACGATTCTTTAGACATCGTTATCTGCTCCTTTAATTAACATCCAGATTGTACCAAGTATACAAAAACTCCACAACAAAAACAATACTTTAGTTTCCATCAATCAAACCTCGCTATCTTCTGATTTCCTTTATCATCGGTAAGTCCGACAATTGAATAAGGGTACACCCAAAGGGTAAACCCAAGCTTGTCAATACGTGCGATAGGCTTTAATGGTTCGTCCTCTTCACTCTTAGCGATATAAGTACCAGAGTCGTCTATCGTACCCTCGAACGGGAAAACAAAGCCGCCATAGTGGTACAAGGAATCCATCTTGTCAGCTACTGACTGTATGGATTGCCCTTCGATGTATAACGACCTCTCGAAGAAATGAGGGATTAACCCAAGGGCCTCAATAGATACCCTATCGTCTAACATTTCAACTATCATTGTCTCTTTCCTTTCTGTCAATGTAAATAAACAAGGGCGTGAGTATAACACACGTTCCAAGTAATAACAATACGTCAAACCAAGGTTGCCAACTCTCGAACATCTTTAGTCCTCCTCAAATAGTCCCAAGTCTTCAGCACAGAATATGCACACGTGTTGGTCCATTGTGTCTAAGTGTAACACGTGGTTCTCGTCTCTGTACCACTCGCCACACTCTTTGCATTCGTATACTTCTCCCATGTCTTTAGTCCTCCTATGGTGTTATCGTGGCCATTCATTGCGACCTTGTTCGTACCCTACAGCATGCCCAACTATCCACCCAAAGCCAAAGCATACCACCATTAACACACTAAACATCATTAGTTCCATTATGCTACCCTCGCTATTATGTTGTTTTGCTTCTTTATCATGCTCTTTCCGTGCCCAATGTAACACACTACCGCCACGTCCTTAGACCAGCATGCCCTACAAGGCCCGCATTTGCCCTCTCGTGAATAAGCTTCACAAACTAGGGCACCACTAGGTACATTGTCTAACGTCGATATGGTGGACGTTTGAGGGCCTTCTACAGTGTCTCCGGTAATGCTGTCAGATGACAAGCGAATTACCACGTTTGGCAAAGCTGACATTTCTGCCAACACTGGACCGAACTTCGTAAACTTGTGCATGCGTGTCGGCAGCCAATGATTGCACCATGGCGTACGCTTCATTACGTCCAGAATCTTGTAAGCCAATCGAACGTCGTAAACGTCCCCGCTGTCAAACCATCGGAAATACCGATCGTTGTCCAGTTCGGACACCATGTCGTCAACCCATTTGTCACGCTTCCAGTCCTCTCGATTGTGTTCCCTTGGGGCCTTGACGTTCTTGAATCGGTAATTACCAGTCGTGGCATAGCATCCCGAACATGCGTCGACCAATGAACCATCGGCTTTGCGTGAAGCTGGACATGTGTCGAGCGCTTGCAGTGACCACGAGCGTCCTGGCATTTTTGATGCTTTGGATAGTTTGACCATGATGAACTCCTTTTGTTTCTGGTACGGCGAAAACCCCGCATGTAGCGAGGTCTCGTGAAGCTGTGAAGGTCTAGCGGTCTGAGATGCTTACACCTACAGATCGTCCTGCCTTGTGTTCAATGTAGAGCGACCAGAGACCGCCAGAGAGCTTGTGGAAACATTCGCCTTGGCTGTAGCTGAAAGGTCGCTTAAGAGCCTTACGCTTGCGGATGATGATGCTTCGGCCTAGTAGCTTTGATGTGGTTACGTTTTCCATGTTGCTGCCCTCCTTGGGCTTTTGTTGGCCTTGGCGTGATTGCCTTGGCTTGAGTTCATAATGCCAACATATTGTTACAGTATTGTTACACTGTAGTGTGAATATTTACTTTTTTTGTTTTTCTTTTTTGGTATGTTTTTTTCCCTTGCAAGTCCCGTACCAATACTGATTTTTTTCTTCAGCTGATGATTTTTTGCCAATGTTGGCACGATTCTTGGCAGGCCATTTGGACCTACATAGGCACACACTTATGACCCCCAAGGTTAAAACCCCGTGAATAACTTCCTAGGGCCTCTCAGAGCCATGTGGATAACCTTGGGCGCAACTGTGGATAACCTGTGGATAACTTTAGTTGATACAGCAGAAAAAATCCACAGGATTTACACAAGTTTTCCACAACCTGTGGATAACCTGTGGATAACTCTGGAGTAACCACTTCGCAGTTGTCCACAACTTATGCACAACCTGTGGACAACCTGTGGAAAACCTGTGGATAACTTCCAGAAGTTGACACAAGTTTAGACCGGGGGAGGGGGTATGTGTTGTTGCTTTTGTTTCTGTTACCACTCAGGCACAAAATAGGTCAAAATTAGGAAAATTAAGTAAAAAATAACAGCATGTAACCTGTTGATTTTACTCAAGTTTCTAATGTCCCAGGAATTAAGCATAAAATAGCTTGACTTTTGTGTCAACTTGTGTTATACTATTGTTGTAATTAGGGATAATTTATGTTATGACCGACGTTGTTAAAAAAAGAGGTCGTGGCAGACCCCGGAAGTCAGAAGTAGCCGCTGTAAAGCCCGGAAACAAGGGTCAAGTTGGCCGACCAAAGGGTGACGCAGCGATAATTAATGAGTACAAGGCTAGAATGTTGGCTAGTCCTAAGTCTCGTAAGGTCCTAGAGACTATTTTTGATGCTGCTTTGGACCATGATCATAAGAATCAGGCTGCTGCTTGGAAGCTTGTGATGGACAGAATATTACCTGTAGGTGCTTTTGAAAAAGAAGTAGTTAAAGACGGTGGCAGAAACGCTATACAGATTAACATTACAGGTGTTGGTACTGCTGAGGTAACCACTCCGGAAGATATTATTGAAGGAGAAGTAGTAGATGGCTCTTAATTATTTCACAAGAGAAGAGTTTGATTGTCAGGTCTCTGGTACCAACAACATGGAACAAGAGTTTCTACAAAAGCTAGACAAGTTAAGGGCATGGTGTGGATTTCCTTTCGTCATCACTAGTGGATATAGACACCCGACACTACATCCAATAGAAAAAAAGAAAGACGTTCCCGGTACTCATGCCCAAGGCATAGCGGCAGACATAAAAATAACAAATGCCGCTGATCGCCTTAAGGTTGTCCATGCTGCTCTAGAGCTTGGTTTTACAGGTATAGGTGTTGCTTCTGACTTTGTTCACGTTGACACCCGTGGCACAACACCAGTTATGTGGACATACTCCTAATGCTTCATACAAAACATATTACGTTAACAGACGCTACTGAACAAACGCTGTTTACTATACCAACAGGCTATACGATACACATTGTGTATATTTTTATTGCCAACCACGGCGGCAGTACAAACCAAGTAAGTCTTTGGTGGGAAACAGGCGGTGTAGACCAAATGTACTTCTTTGACGGTACTAGTATCGGTGCAGGAAATAAAGAAGTATTAGGCGGCCAAAACGACAAAGGCATTTTTGTTTTGCACAATGGAGATACTGTAAAAACTCAAGCATCTTCAGCAACAGGGCAGATGGAAGTAGCAGTTACCTTCCAGCTACTAGAAAGACCACAAGCGTTTAATAACTTTAATGGATCTTAATATAGAACTACTGCCTTGGCAACAGGATGTCTGGGCAGACGACACAAGATTTAAAATAGTAGCTGCTGGGCGACGTACTGGTAAGTCTAGATTAGCAGCATGGATGTTAATAGTTAACGCACTTCAGGCGGACAGAGGCCATGTATTTTACGTCGCACCTACTCAGGGACAAGCCAGAGACATCATGTGGACCACCCTTCTCGATCTTGGGCATGAAGTTATCAGTGGTAGCCATGTTAATAATCTTCAAATTAAGCTTATTAATGGAGCCACTATCAGTCTCAAAGGAGCTGACAGACCAGAAACCATGCGAGGTGTCAGCCTTAAGTTCCTAGTAATGGACGAGTACGCTGACATGAAGCCTGAGGTATTTGAGCAGATCCTAAGACCTGCTTTGGCTGACCAGAAGGGCTGTGCGATGTTCATAGGGACACCTATGGGTCGAAACCACTTTTATGAGTTGTACAAGTATGCGGAATTAGGAAATGATGAAACGTACAAGGCATGGCACTTTACTTCTTACGATAATCCTCTTCTTGACCCGTCTGAAATCGATATTGCAAAAAAGTCTATGTCTTCTTATGCGTTTCGTCAGGAATTTATGGCGTCGTTTGAAGCCCGTGGTTCAGAGATGTTTAAGGAAGACTGGGTACGCTTTAGTGAGGATGAGCCGGAAATAGGAGATTACTACATTGCAGTTGACTTGGCAGGTTTTGAAGAAGTCAACAAGAAGAAGACTAAAAATTCCAAGCTTGACGACACAGCCATCGCCGTGGTTAAGGTCAGTGAGCATGGTTGGTATGTTGACAATATCATATACGGCAGATGGTCACTTGACGAAACAGCAGCTAAGATATTTCAGGCCGTTAGAGATTACCGTCCCGTATCGGTTGGAATCGAAAGAGGTATTGCTAAACAAGCCGTTATGTCACCTCTGATGGATTTACAAAAACGGTACGGAACATTCTTTAGAGTAGAAGAACTAACCCACGGAAACAAAAAGAAAACAGACAGAGTAATGTGGGCGTTACAAGGGCGCTTTGAAAATGGGTACATTACGCTGAATAAGGGAGAGTGGAACAGTAGATTTTTAGACCAACTCTTTCAATTCCCTGACCCTTTAACACATGACGACTTAGTGGACGCTTTGGCGTACATCGACCAACTGGCAAATGTAGCGTACGATTACGACTACGAAATTGAAGACCATCAAATACTAGATGTGGTAGCAGGATACTAATATGGCAAAAAAGAAAAAGCCAGAATTTATTGACAGAATTCTTAATCCTCAAAAATATCCTTATATCACAAATAAAGACGGGTCTGTTTCTACGCACGAAATGGCGGCAGAAGTAGATGAAAACGGAAATTGGTTTGTGTTTCCTACAATTCAATATGATGGAAAAACTTTGCGTCGTTTTAAATCCAATAAAGAAGCAATGGAAAATGCTTTAAAAACAAACAATTTTTTGACCATGCCTTCTAAAAAAGAAGCTATTGACTATGCTAAAGGCGGTTACAAAAAAGGAACTGCTCTTGAAACTTTTAATCCCTTGGCTAGTAAAGCAAAGGCGGCAAAAACATTTATAGACGCTTTGGAGTAAAGCCATGACTGACTTATATGAACAAGACCCACTTATGGTTGAAGAAACGCTTGAAGAGTGGGTTATAACTAAATGTGAAAACTGGAGAGACTATTACGAAAGTAATTATGAACAAAGATTTGAAGAATATTATAGACTATGGCGTGGTATCTGGGACCCTGCTGACTCTGAGCGTAGGTCTGAGCGTTCCCGTATTATTTCTCCTGCACTTCAGCAAGCAGTTGAGTCTAATGTAGCGGAACTAGAAGAAGCTACGTTTGGTCGTGGTAAGTGGTTTGACGTTAGCGATAACTTTGGTGATACCAACAAACAAGACGTACAGTTTTTACGCAACAAGCTTACCGAAGATTTTGAAGACTGCATGGTGCGTAAGGCTGTTGCAGAATGTCTTATTAACGCCGCAGTTTTTGGCACAGGTATTGGCGAAATCGTCATTGAAGAAATGAAAGAAATGGCTCCTGCTACTCAACCCATTATGGGAGGAGATCTGCAAGCAGTAGGAGTAAATATCACAGACCGTGTTAAAGTTAAACTTAAGCCTATACTACCTCAGAACTTTTTAATTGATCCTGTGGCCACGTCTGTAGAAGACGCTATGGGTGTAGCAGTAGACGAGTTTGTTAGCAAACACCAAGTAGAACTATTGCAAGAACAAGGCGTTTATAAAAATGTTTACGTTGGTCCTGCTGCAGCCGACACCGATCTTGAACCAGATCAAGACATTACTATTTACAACGACGACAAAGTGCGTTTGACTAAGTACTACGGTTTAGTACCACGAGAGCTTTTAGATTCTGCTACAAACGACGAAGACGAAGAACCAATACTAGAAGAAGAGCCTAGTTCACGTTACGTAGAAGCTGTTGTAGTAATTGCTAATGGCGGTATTTTGTTAAAAGCAGAAGCTAACCCTTACATGATGATGGATCGTCCTGTAGTAGCGTTTCCTTGGGATGTAGTACCCGGACGTTTCTGGGGTCGTGGGGTTTGCGAAAAGGGTTATAACAGTCAAAAAGCTTTGGACACTGAGTTACGAGCTAGAATTGACGCCTTAAGCCTTACAATTCATCCTATGATGGCTATTGATGCCACTCGTTTACCACGAGGCGCAAAACCTGAAGTACGTCCCGGCAAACTAATTCTAACTAGCGGAGATCCTCGTGAAGTACTCCAGCCTTTCAACTTTGGTCAAGTCAATCAAATTACTTTTGCTCAAGCCGGAGCATTGCAGCAGATGGTACAGCAAGCAACGGGAGCAGTGGACTCAGCAGGAATTGCAGGTCAGGTTAACAACGAGGCTACTGCCGCTGGTATTAGTATGTCTCTTGGCGCTATTATTAAACGCCACAAGCGTACACTAATTAACTTCCAGCAGTCGTTCTTAATTCCGTTTGTTAAGAAAGCTGCTTATCGGTACATGCAGTTTGACCCAGAAAACTACCCTGTAGCTGACTACAAATTTAATGCTAGTAGTACACTAGGTATTATTGCCCGTGAGTACGAAGTTACTCAGTTGGTACAGTTGTTACAGACTATGGGTAAAGACTCACCGTTGTATAACACATTAATTCAATCTGTTATTGATAACATGAACTTGTCTAATCGTGAAGAACTTCTTGTCGCTATGGCTCAAGCTGTTCAACCAAATCCTCAGGCACAACAAATGCAGATGGCTGCTCAACAAGCACAGTTGCAGTTTCAACAGTCACAAACCGCAGCGTTATCTGCACAAGCGCAAGAATCTCAAGCTAGAGCAGCTAAACTTTCAGCAGAAGCTCAAGCAGTGCCGCAAGAGCTTGAAATTGACCAAATTAATGCAATCACTCGAAACTTACGTGAAGGCGGTGCAGAAGACAGAGAATTTGAACGCCGCATGAAAGTAGCTGATACTCTTCTTAAAGAAAAACAAATAGAGGGCAAAAACAATGCTAACGGACCACGAACTACGCCTGCTCCTGCAGAGGGTCAACCAAGAGTTTCAAGGCCAATGGCTCCGAATACAGGAACTGGAAACCAAGGTGGAGGAGCTATGTAATGCCCAAGTCAAAGGACCCAAAACTAGCACGAGCAGGGGTAAGCGGGTACAACAAGCCAAAGCGGACGCCTAATCACCCAACTAAAAAGTTTGTAGTAGTTGCCAAGGAAGGCGACAAGACTAAAACTATTCGTTTTGGTGACGCTAAGATGACTATTAAGAAAGACCAGCCTGCACGACGAAAGTCGTTTAGAGCACGTCACAAGTGTGACACAAACCCACCCAGTAAGCTGACAGCTAGATACTGGTCATGCAAAAAATGGTAAGGAGATAACTATGCCACAAGGAAAAGGAACATACGGAAGTAAAGTAGGTCGTACACCCAAAAAGAAGACGGCGACGGCCACTAAAACTAAAAGAGTAACTTCTCCCGGAGGACCTTATGTCCCTCCATCTAGAGGTACTATGGCAACTGGCCGACGACAACAACGACTAAACCGTAGCAACACAAGACGACGAGTTTAAAAGTTTTATGGCTGCTAAAAAAAAGCTAACGACGCTTGTGCACGTAAGGTCAAGTCTAGATACAAAGTTTGGCCTTCTGCGTACGCATCTGGTGCTGTAGCTAAGTGTCGCAAAGTCGGCGCTAAGAACTGGGGTAACAAAAGTGGCCGTAAGAAAAAGTAAAAAGGGTGCCGCCCTTAAGAAGTGGTTTAAGGAGGAGTGGGTAGACGTTAAGACAGGCAAACCTTGTGGGCGTAAGTCCGCTAAGAACAGCAAACGTCCCTACCCCTCTTGTAGACCCAAAGCAGTAGCAGCTAAGATGACCAAAGCTGAGAAAACTTCTTCTGCTCGCCGTAAGACTGGCCCCAAAGCAATTAAACACGCAGTCACAGCTTCAGGTAAACGAAGGAAGTCTACAAGAAAAGCTTGACAACCGTTAAAAAGTATGCTATAATAAAACTATAGTTAACAACATTAGAGGAAACTATGAACACTGAGCTTGAAACCTACTTCGACAACTACTTCGAACTCTTCAATTCCGAAGGTTTCAAACAACTCATACAAGAGTTATCTAATAATGCACAAAATTTAGCTGACATTCAAACAGTTAAAGACACAAAAGATTTATATTTCCGTAAAGGCCAAGTTGCTGCTCTTGCTTCTGTAATTAACCTTCAAGGTACTATAGAAGCAGCTAAAGAGCAAGCAGAAGCCGAAGAAGAAGATCCTGTAGATGTTTAAAATTTATGACTTCCGTTGTACTAACGGACATGTCTTTGAAGAAATGGTAGAAAGTGGTATTACAACCAGTAGGTGCGGTTGTGGTGCTAACGCTACTAAAATGGTATCTGCCCCGTCTTTTCACCTTGATGGCTCTACTGGGGACTTTCCCGGTCAGCATATGAAGTGGGTACGAGAACACGAAAAAGCAGGTAAAAAGAAGTCTCCACAATGATTATAATCACGGAGTTTAATTATGTCAAGAGCAACAATGCTTGATCCACAACCTGAAGAGGAAAATGTGGACACCATTGAAAACGAAGTTGATGAGATTCAACAAGAAACAGAAGTTGAGCAACCTCAAACAGAAAAACCTACAGTTCCTGAGAAGTACCAAGGTAAGTCTCTAGAAGAAGTTGTACAGATGCACCAAGAGGCTGAAAAGCTTTTAGGTCGTCAGTCCTCTGAAGTAGGAGAGCTTCGTAAGGTTGTAGATGATTACATTAGTAGTCAAACACAACCACCAGCACCTCAACAGCAACACGTTGAGCCTGAAAACGATATAGACTATTTTACAGATCCTCAAGCCGCTGTTAATCGTGCAATTGAAAATCATCCTAAAATTAAAGAAGCACAACAGTACACAGAACAGTACAAAAAACAGTCATCTTTGGCTACGCTTCAAGCTAAACATCCAGATATGCAACAAATTCTTAGCGATCCTAAGTTTGCTGAATGGATTAAAGCATCAAAAATTAGGACTCAATTGTTTGTAGCCGCTGACCAACAGTACGATGCTGACGCTGCTGATGAGCTTTTTTCACTCTGGAAAGAACGAAAAACAGTTGCACAGCAAACTGCTAAAGTTGAAAAACAAGCACGTAAGCAAACACTCAGGGCAGCTAATACAGGCAATGCACGAGGCAGTGCTGAAGGTAGTCGTAAGAAGGTATATCGTAGGGCCGACATTATTAAACTAATGAAAAATGACCCTGATCGTTATCAAGCTTTGTCAGACGAAATTATGGCAGCTTATGCGGAGGGTCGAGTCAAATAATCTAGGAGATTGACATGGCTACTGCAACTTATCCGGGCGCAGCTGGTAATACTGCGAAGACTGAAGCGGCAACGTTTATTCCAGAAATCTGGAGTGACGAAATCATTGCTGCCTATCAAAAGAACCTAAAAATGGCTCCACTTGTCAAGCGTATCGCTATGAATGGCAAGAAGGGCGACAAGCTTCACATTCCTAAGCCCACTCGTGGTGATGCAAATGCTAAGGCTGCTGACACTGCAGTTACTATCATTGCAAACACTGAGAGCGAACTGACTGTTGATATCGACCGTCACTTCGAGTACTCACGTCTTATCGAAGACATCGTTGAAGTACAGGCGCTTTCTAGCCTCCGTCAGTTCTATACTGAAGACGCTGGTTACGCTCTTGCTACTAAGATCGACACTGACCTCCACTCTTGTGGTACTGGTTTTGGTGACGGCGGTTCTGTTGTGTTCTCTGACTCAGTAGCTCCTACTGACTATCAGCACACTGGTTGTTTCTTCAACGACGGTGGCACAACTACTCAGTACACTGACGACACTATTGTTCCAGCAGATGTGTTTACTGATGCGTTCTTCCGTGACATGATTCAGAAGCTTGACGACAACAACGTACCAATGGAAGACCGTGTACTTGTCATTCCACCTTCTGTTCGTAACACTATCATGGGTATCGACCGTTACGTGTCTTCTGATTTTGTTTCAGGACAGAGCGTACAGTCTGGTCTTATTGGTAACCTTTATGGTGTAGACGTTTACGTTTCAGCCAACTGTGCAACTATCGAAGCTGCTGCAGACAATACTGCAGGATCTGCCGATACTCGTGCAGCACTTCTGTTCCACAAAGACGCTATTGTTATGGCAGAGCAGCAAGCTGTACGTTCACAAACCCAGTACAAGCAGGAATACCTCTCAACTCTGTACACGGCTGACTGCCTGTACGGTGTTAACGTATACCGACCCGAAGCTGGTTTCGTTCTCGCAGTCGCAGAGTAACGAACTTAGGGGGTCAGCAATGGCCCCTTTTCCTTTCTTCTCCTTCTTTTCTGCAATAGGACTTTCCGATGTCGAACTATACTAAGACTACAGACTTTGAAGCTAAGGACTCGTTACCTACAGGCGACTCAGGAAAGATCATCCGTGGCGCTGAATTTGAAACAGAGTTTGATGCAATCTCCACAGCTATTGCAACTAAAGCTGACACAGCAGGGCCTACGTTTACCGGAACCTTAACTTTTGAAACTATTTCTGATGGAACTATAAACGTTACTGCATTCGTTGACGAAGACGATATGTCGTCCGACAGTGCAACTCTGGTTCCTACACAGCAGTCCGTAAAAGCTTACGTTGACTCACAAGTTACTGCACAAGACTTAGACTTCCAAGCTGACACTGGCGGTGCGCTTAGTATCGACCTAGACAGCGAAACCATGACCTTCACAGGCGGCACTGGTATTGATACGTCTGGCTCAGGTAATGCTGTTACCTTTGCTATTGACTCTACCGTTGCCACACTGACTGGCACTCAGACGCTTACTAACAAGACTCTCACGTCTCCTGACGTAAATACTCCTGACATCGACGGTGGTACTATCGACGGTACTGTCATTGGTGGCACTACTCCTGCCGCTGTTTCTGCTACTACTGTCTCTGCTACAGGTAACATTACTGTAGACGGTACTGTTGATGGCCGTGATGTAGCCGCAGACGGCACTAAATTGGATGGCATTGAGTCCGGTGCTACTGCTGACCAAACAGCCGCAGAAATTCGCACACTGGTGGATTCTGCTACGGACTCTAACGTCTTTACTGACGCAGACCATACAAAACTAGATGGCATCGAAGCC
>Ga0196899_1001425_pt1 | contig 11745 bp, 23 predicted proteins | sample VirMetDEL_Sep_01_FD_169095 | JGI IMG/M metagenome (GOLD analysis project Ga0196899, IMG submission 169095) | Aqueous microbial communities from the Delaware River and Bay under freshwater to marine salinity gradient to study organic matter... | ecosystem: Environmental > Aquatic > Marine >... | reverse complement strand
CAAGAAAGATTCTATCAAGTATGACTGATGAATCTATCTTGGCTTTTTCTGCAAATTCAGCAAAATCATAAACACTAGTGTAAACATTAGTCCTATTATTTTGAGCCTTTACATAACTCAAGTATTCTTCTTTACTTCTTACTATTCTTCTTGGTAGCGGAGGAGCGTTCTTCATTTGACTCCCCGACCACACTTCTCTCGGAAACTTCATTTTTATTACCACCAAAATTAACTGTTGCGTTATTTAACATATTTCTTACTGTATTTGCTACTTCTGCCCTAAGAGAAATCATTACAGTTTCTCTCATTACATCTTCAAAGACATGACCAACAAAAGTTTCTTTGATTCTAATTTCTCTAATTAAATCAAATCTTTCTGTTAGTTTCATCTCTCCATAAATATCACTAGCGAGATTTTCTATTGTTTCTTTTAGATTGGATATTTCATTAAATGTCCAATCTTTTGCTAATACTTTTTGTTTTATTATTTCGTTCATCTTTCTATTTCCTCCTGATTTATTGGAAAAGTTGCATGACACGCAGGACAAAAATAAGCAGGTATTTCATACCCAAATAACATAGTATAGTCTTCAATCAATTCTTCTTCACATCTCCAACATTTAACCGTAATCATACATTCACCTTCTTGAAAACTATAATGTAAGGAGCGTAGTTTTTGTTAAGTAGAATAGTGTGTTCGCATTCCTTACCTTCTATTCTTTGAGTTTTAACCCATTCACTAACTTCATCGAATAAAGGTGTAGTTTTAGTTACATCTTTAGCATTCAAATCTATTCTAGCATACCTTTGGCCGTTGGGCGACCTAGCAAACTTTACTTCTATATCTCCATTATTAAATTTATAATTCATAATATCACACCCATGAATCCTCTTCGGCCGCATCACATAAACTAAAGTAACTACAATGAGAACAGGTCTTAAAGAAAAACTTAGTTGGAAATGACTTCTGTTCATAGGCATGAATCAACTTCGCAATATTCTTCATTACCGAAGTCATTGTTCTGCTCTTTGCTTCTTCTGCAAATACATAGTTAGAAGCAGGATAATACCAACCCCAATGTGTTACAGGAACATTAGGTTGTAATCCATTCTTAATCAGCACTTCATCTTCTGCATTCTCAATAAGCAATTGATAGAAAGCCATTTCTTTTCTCATACTTGTTGCCTTGTAATCTTTCCATGCTCCTGTCTTATATTCAAAAGGAACATAACCACCGTTCTCCATAAAGATTCTATCAATAATACCTTGAATATGTATCTTGTAATCTCTAGTCAATGGGAACTTAGGATTAGTATTAGCAGGTATTGTTATTTCTGCATCAAACTTACCCTCGTTACATACGGGCAAATACTCATCTACCTTATCTTCTGCTTTAGCCTCTAAGAAGCGTTCTGCTTCAAAAGCCGCAACAGTCATAGATATGTCGAAGTATTCGTCAATAGGTGTTAGACTTGCACAATAATCATGCAACTCATCTGCTGACATATGTTCTGCTTTTTTGATGTCAAAGTCATCAAAGAAGTTTTCTCTATGAACATGCAAAATTGTTCCCTTACGCATTGCTTCTGTTTGGTCTTGCGGTAATCGTTGAATATAACTAAAGTTATATTTCTTAGGACACCAATCAAAACTACCCAAAGAAGATTTACTAATCTTTAGTATAGGTTGTGTGGGGTCATCATAATTCTCCGGCTTCCAATCATAAGTATATTCACTCATGCTTTTTATTATTATATTATATTTCTCATCGTTATTCAAAACCATTCCTCCAATTTAGTTTGTATTTTACCCGTTTTAATGTTAGACAAATCCCAACTCATAGCCTTATAAATGGGTTCTGCCTTCTTTATTACTTGGTTAGCATAATGTTGATAATCGGGTTTATACTTATCAAAATCAACATAGCGTGAACCTGCAACATAATCTACTGTCTTTACTTCCTTAGTAAGCGGGTTAGTATATGTTTCGTTAGACCTTACTTTTAGATACAGGTAAGAATCATCGAAGTTAATGCCATTTTGTTTGGCATGAACAACTCCTGCAATACCCGAACCTATCGAGGGTCTTCTACCTTCTAGTGTAGTAAACTTAGAAGTATCTTCTCCACATTTTAAACACCACTTGATAGCAAGACATTCATGTAACTTGTGTTTCTTTCTACATCCATTACACTTTACAGTAAATCTATCTTCTCGAAGTCTGCTTCTCTTGATAATATCCTCGATGGGAATATCGCCATTTAGCACACTATTGTATTTATCATGTAGATATTTATTGATTTCAGTCATAGGCTTTTCATTCACCCACATAGTCAATACATCAGTTTGAACTCCCTTAGCAAGTTTAGTTTCACTAACTCTTTTAGCAGTAAAACCTGTCATTACAAATTCCGGCTCGTCTAACCACTCACCGTCTTTCCATGTAATCATACCTGCATTTCTGTTCTTAGTTGTGCCAACACCTAATGCTGAATAGTATTTCTCAAACTCTAATACAACAGGGTGTTGTTCTAATCCCATAACATTAGGGAAGTGTTCTCTTACACTAGACTCAATTTGTTTAATCGCCTCTTCTGCTTTCTCAACAGAATCTATTTGCACATAGATTGAATCTGTGTGTCCGTAAACCACCTTCATGCTATCACTTCTTCAAGAATCTTACAGTAGGGAAGAAGTGACTTTCAAAACCTTTTTGTTGCTTATCTAAGTGTTCTTCAATTTCTACAATTGCCTTTGTTAATTTATCAGCATCTTTTAGTTGCTCTTCTAAATAATCTAAGTCATTCTCCAATCCTCTAATCTTCATTTCTAATTCTTCTATTCTCTTTTTCATTTCTTCATTATTCATATTATCACCGTCACTATGGTTATGATGGTTATGATGTTCACGATATTTACCATCATCAATATCTTATTGCTTCTTGCTATCATAGCAAGTAAGTCTTCTAGGAGTTCATTAGTCTTGTCCATCATTGACATGACTATCTACCTCTTCTTTTATTTCCTTTAAGTGTTCTATTAAATCATCACATGATTCCATAAAACTACTGTAGTCTACATGAGAGTATTCTGTGGCAGGAGAAAGCATCCAAATGCTATTGAATATACTTCTACTACCCTTGATTCCGAAAAGGATAGAAACTAATGAAATTAAAGTTTCTTTCATTTCTTGGAATTGCTCATGGTGGGGGCAATGCATGTGGCAAAAATTACATCTAATTTTACTAGGTGGCTCTCCGTTTTTGCTTGGTACCATTATATGAGTTAAACTCCTACAAGGTTCTCCCTTAGTAGTGTGAGAATCACATTTGAAAATACCGTCATTCACCATAATTATTCGCTCCTTGTTTTATTTCAATAATAGTTGCTCTACGCTTTAGATTCGTTAGCATTTCTATTATGTCATTAATATCTTTTTCAGTTTCTTCCCATGTTTCTTCGCTATCGTATTCTACTTTAGTTGTTACATATTTTGTATATTTCATTAATCATTCCTCACATAAACTCCGTCGCCTATTCTAGTTACTAGGTCTTCTCTTTTGCATAGGTAATAACCAATACCTTGAGTATTACCAATATACATGCTAGTGCCTCTCTTTTCTACAATGTTGTCTAATACATGACTTACTGTAAACTCATTAGGCATTTCTTCTAATGCTTCTAATATCCATCTTTTGAAAAACTTGTTCATCAAAACACCTCCTCATAATCGCAAGAATCGCACTTTAGTTTAGCCCTTCTCTTAGTATGTTGTGCATAAGAATAGTTTGACTTAGGCTTCAACTCTTCATACAGAATCTTTCCAACTCCACAATTAGGGCATTTCATTATTAAAAACCTCCTCAAATGCTTTTATTTTATTCTTCATTCTTGTGTTAGAACTCTTGTAGCCCTTAACTAATTTGGTTAGTTCCTTAACTTCTTTTTGTGTTTTCTGTGTTTTAGTCATTGAAGATATTACAATGTCTTTTAATTCACTAATCTTTTCGTCAAGGACTTTTTCAATAATAGGTTCTATGCCTTTTGTCAATTGATGTTGAACTTCAACTTCAATAGTGCTATGTAATACATCAATTGAAGTCTTTAGATTCTCAATTTCCTTATCCATATTTGCTATTGTTGTTATAGCATCTTGTGTTTTATTAGACATAACTCTATATCTATTCTTTCCTTTCTTTCCCTTACAATCGGGGCATATTGTTTCTCTTGATTTCATAGAGAACTTTCTAAAAGTTTCTCTACAATCTCTACATACTGCTGTTATACTCATTTTTATTCCTCATTTTTATTTCTTCTGCACATCTTTTACAATGAAACTTACCCTCAAATTGAGGATTATGTGCCAATGGTTTCATACATTTTAGCCTATTCAAACCTCCAACTCCTTCGCCTTGAATGCGGCTAATCTAATGGCTTCCCTCGCACTTGCTGTAATCGAGGCGGCTAGGTCTACATCAGCCCAACCGAATCCTTGAAACGCCAATACACCGTAAAATGAAGCCATCAATCTTTTAACCGCCATTTGGTTATTATACCACTTAACATAATCAGTTTGATTACTAGCACTTTTCATTCTTTTCTTGTAGTCGTTTCTTAACTCCTTTAACTCAAGAACTGCTTTAGGCAATAATCCTAACTTATCAGTCTTAAAGTAAAACATTCTATCACCTATCGGTTCGCTGAAATCTCTCGGTGTTAAGATATTAACTGCGAATGCCGTTGGTTCTTCACTTTTAGTTTCCCAAGATATATTTCTAGCAACCATCATTGAAGGATATAGTCCGGCAAAATCAAATGCCGCTACATTAAGATGTAAGCCGTTAGTATCTTCACTAAGCGGGTCATAAATCATAGCCCCTTCATACTCTCTTCTATCAGCACTCTTGATACCTGTTGGTGCTTTCCACCAAGCATTTCTCATAAAGTAAATAGAACCCATGTGTGAAGCATAGAAGCAAGCCTTGAAAGGTGCTTTTAGTAATCGTTGTAAAGATATTATTGCTTCACTACAAAAGTTAGTTTCATCTATTTTGACTAATAACTCTACATCTACTAAAGCATAATGTAAGTATGCTTCTGTGTCTTCTAGCCATGCTCTACGATAGAATTCGTTAGGGTCTTCAAACTTAGTATTCATTTCTTTACCTTGATTAAATAATATCCTAGAAACATAATCAAGACTTAGTGAGGGTAGTGTTCCTCGTTGTGAATCATTCCATTGTCTTTCAAATGCTAAGTCTAAGTTAAGAGTTAATCTACCACCGATAGGTTGTTCAATTGGTGAATAACCATCTTGTCTTTTGAAACTACAACTATCCTTAAGTTGTTTAACTCCGTCTATTTTTTCATAGGGAGACATAACCAAAGGATTCAAACCTAAAGCACAGGCTCTATCTAATAACTTAGGTAAGTCGAACTTAAGACCAAACCACGCAATTAACATATCGGGGTCTTTCTCGGCCATTGTTCTCATAAAGTGTTCAATCATACTTGTTTCATTGTCAAACACAAAGTGATGAAACGATTGATTCATTTTATTTTCGATAAATTGTTCTTCGGGAAACCAAACCCATTGATAATAGGCTTCATCATAGTTGTCATACGCTACAATAGTAGTAATACAACCATCATGTTCTCCGCCTTGTTGCCACTCCATATCCCAATACCATTTACGCATATTATATTCGGGCATTTCATCTACTTCATCAACAGCGTATCTAAATGTATATGGCACATCAGCCTCATATGTTTTACTAAAGTGCTGTCTAGCCTTGTGAATATCAAAAGACTTCTGCACATATGCACGCTTTAGTTTTGTTCCATCTAAACTAGTCCAATCTCCCTCTTCATACTCAAACTCACCTCTAGCATATTTGCTAACAGGATAGTGCGGTATTTCATTTTCTTCTGCTGAAACATAGAAGTATGGCCTAAACGATACCTCTTCGCTTTTCTTTACTCCGTTTTCTCTCCAAGATTTATATATTACATTTCCATTTTTATTACTAATTATCATTTATATTCCTCAATTTGCTAAGTGCGGTGCTTTAATTATCAATTTGTTTTCCGACATAATTAACATCGGGAAATCATCTTTGACATAGAAGTTTAACATTTCATTGTCAAATAATACATGAAGTGGACTAGAGAAATCTAGCGTTGCTGATTCTCCAATGTTACCTTCTAACTCAATAGAAGTTTCAAACTTGTTTGTATTATTAGTAGCACTAGACATAGATAACTTATTCTTATCATGTTCATAGTTAAGGTGATAAACACCACTACCGATTAACTCACAAAGTTTCATAGTCTCACTAAATGTATTAGAATCTAACTGAAACGCACCTTCAAACTTTGACTTGTTAAACTCAAATAGAGTTTCTAGGTTTTCTTCAAAGCGTGTGTCTATCACATACTGACCCATACGATTAATAGCATCCATGTTTGGATGATTAACAACAATAGGTTGTGTGACTTTACTACTACCATTTGTCATAGTAATAATATCATTACTGTTTATCTCTACATCACCACTAAATTTCTTTAGATACTTTAGTAGTGTTTCTGTTTCTGCAACAAAGACACCATCTTCTTCGCCATCAACTGTCAAATTAACTTTAACAATTAGTGAATTGATAGCATCAGCGTTCCATAGACTCAATGTATTATTGTGTAGTTTAGCATAGAAATACTCTACCAAACTACCATTAGTAACACTCGCACCTTTCACATATTTTCCTTTCAATTGTATGTCTGTCAAAGACTTGACAAACTCTTTTGCATCTACTGTAAATTTCATATTGTTCCCTCCTTCAATTCTTTCAAACCATTCCATGTAATGTTAGGTGGTGTTCCTTGTCTTGTAGTCCACTTAGAACCGACAAGTTTACCATTTGTTCTACTACCTATCAATTCAGCAAAGAAGTGTAATTCTCCTTTAATCATTTTCTTAGAGCAGTAAATCTCTTGTTCTAGTTTACCTCCCCAATCCTTCCACATTGGCTGAACTCCAACAGGAACATTGTCCATGTATTTTTCAGTCTCATGCGTAATGAAGATTACATCACACTCTAAGTTATAGATAGTATCTAGCAAGTAGTAGAATGCTTTGTTTCTGTTACCATATTGAAACGGCATAATCTTAGTTACAACTCTAGGATTAGGATTTACTTTCAACATACATGAAGATAACCAAGTATCTACCCCGTCAATAACAAAGATAGGCTTTTCACCATTCTTGATTGACTCTCTAGCATGGTCTATGAATTGTAGTGAACGGTCTTCACTTTCATTAATATCAACGATATTGTCTTTAGTCATGACAATAGGACAGAATACTTCTATTCTATCTGTAGCGTCATGATGCTGATACCATGTGGATTCTACTCCTCTATCCCAATCAAGAACGAATATCTTTCTATCGGGAAAATCTAACGCTAATCCGGTCTTACCCGTCTTAGGTTCTCCCCAAATACCTAATACCATTCTAGCCTTTCTGTTCTTTCTCTTTTCTAACATCATCTGTTTAAAATTTAATTTCTCTTTCTTAAAACTCAAGTAACTCACCTACTTCTTCTTTATCTATTTTTATTTCCTTTCCTTTTATTTTGCCCCAAGCATTGATTATATCACATAGTTCGTTTCTAGTATCACAAACATATCTTGTGTCCTTTCCGCCAACATGCAATTTAACCCAATAACTATCAGCATAATTCATATTCTTATTCCATGTTAAGAACTCTACTTCATCTAAATCAATGATGAAACTGCCGTTCTTTAACAGGAATCTATTTTCTATTAATCCTTTTCTTATCATTTTTATTCCTCATAAATAGGCTTCGCACCTAGTCGAGCATCAATCTTTTTCCACAAGTTCACACTTACACTTGCTTATGAAGAGGGGAACAACAACAAACCCCCCTTTGGAATTAATCAAAACCAATCAAAGTCTTCCTCAATTTGTTCTTCGACTTCTACTGGTGAACCAACAACACTAGTTGCTAAAAGACCACTAGTATTGATAGTGACAGGCTCGGCTTCTCCTTCTACTATTCTTTGTGATGTTCTACCAATAACAATAACTTCCGAACCGATACCAAAGTCTATGTTGATATGTTCGGGAATCCAACAAGTAGTCATGTTAGACTCACCATCATAATCGAAGTCAGCATCCAAATCTGTTATATTTAGAATTCTGTTACCATTAGCCGTTGGTGTCATATTCATATTACATACAGTTCCCATAGTTACAACAAACCTATCTTTGGTTGCTAACGCTTGTTGATTTACATGCGCTCTATCAATATCAATCAAATCACTAATGTTGTTCTTGTAAGACTCCATTAGTAGTTTCTCAAAGTCAAAGCCTTCCATGTTTCTATAAGAATCATCTTCGGGATTAATGTCTTCATTTCTAACTAAACTCTCTTTAGTTGCCATAGTCATACCATATAGGTTAGTTCCGTCGTCACTAAGGATTGCCTTGAAATGAACCCAATCAAAAGTATTCGGGCTAAATTCTACCCCGCCTTGATTCTTGTAAGAGAAATAATAAGATTGCATTTCTCCGCCTTCTACACTACCAAAGAAAATACCGCTTCTTCTAAATTCATTTACTGGAAGAGGCTTACCATATCTTCTGTTTTCTGCACCACTTGGGTAATTCGCCAAACTATCTAACGGAATAATAATACTACCGTTATCCAATACTTCTGCTCCTTCGTTTAGGGTCTTAACTACTGCTTCTTGAAAGTCACCTTTGTAGTTTCTAGCAATAGTAAAGGTTCCATCATCGTTTTCTGTGGCAACCGCAACAAGGCCATCTTCTAACGCTTTATCGTTATCACGGATGTATTCTTCTTTTGCTCTATTTCTGTTCCATGCCATCATGTCTCTAGGTGCATCTAATGAGATAAACAAACCAAAAGCACTCTTAACTAAACTGTTAGAGCCATTATTATTGTTCTTCTTCATTCTCATGTTACCACGCACATAGTTCCTAAGCATAGCAAGAGCAATCGGATTGTTAGCATCCAAATTGTTTTCCTTGCATATTGAAACATATTTGTCAGTCAATTCCTCGACTGAAACATTCATATGCTTCGCACCGTTTTCTATTTCTTTTCTTATTTTATCATCGTTTATATCCATATTTTTTTCCTCCTGTTTATATTTGTCCTACCATCCATGATATTATCACTTTAGGGGTCATGGTAGTAGAACGATATTCTGTTTCCCCTATTATCCTAAGAAGTTTAAACTTCTCTTTGGACTCTAAACCTTCTGCCGCTAAGACAGAATTGTGTAACGCTAGACATATTTCCTTCACGCTTCTTCCTCCATACAAAATGTCATGTAATTTATCCAATGTTTCATTTGGTTTTTTATTAAGTATTAAATTTAGTATTTCATCGAACTCTTTTAATGAATCCTGCACCTGTTTTCTTAGCGTGAAATTTGAGGCTTTGGCCGCTTGAATCTCGGTTATTGCCCTGCGTAAATCACCATCTAAATCATATATAAAGCGAGCCAAATCTTCGTCTGCGAAGCCTTCGACCTGTTCTTTATCGAGAATGTTTTTGATAACTTCAAGAACTATCTCGTTCTTTAGTGGGTTGAATCTGTAATTAGCACACCTGCTTTGAAGTGGAAAGATAATTCTTGACTTATCATTACAAGTAATGATGAATCTAATATTGTTAGCATATCTTTCCATAATTCTCTTCAAGGCATTTTGAGCATCACTAGTCATACCATCCATTTCGTCTAATAACATTATTCTAAATGGCGCATCACCTAATGTTCCGCTTTGTGCTACTTGTTTTATTGTAGTTCTAACAGTTTCTAGTCTTCTATCATCACTAGCATTTACTTCAAAGAAGTTATCTTTGAAAGTGTCGCCTAGCATAGACTTAGCAAGTGCAATAGCCGCACCTGTCTTACCTGTTCCTTGCATTCCATAAGCAAGAACATTAGGCATATTCTTTTCTAATACCCATTGTTCTGCATCTAATACAAAATGCTCTTGTCCTGCAATATCACTTAATTTACTTGGTCTGTATTTTTCTGTCCATAACATTACAAAGCCTCCAACTTGAATTCTATTTGCCTAACTAAATTATACACGATTTCACTTAACCAACCATGAGGTTCTTCAATATCAACATCTCCTATATTATGTAGAATATCAGTAATATAGCCTTCTGCGTTATTAGCCCATTCGAGTAATTCTTCAAGTTGTTCCGCTTCATATATCTTTTCTTTTAGTTCTTCACTTTCGCTTGCTAGTTCTTCGCTTTTCTTTCTTAATTTTTCACTTTTCATTTTTATTCCTCCTCCATTTTAATTAATTCTTGTTGTATTGGTTCATAGTCGGGTAGTAATGCCCCGCCTAACCAATAGAGAAACAATATCGTTATTGCTCCTATTAAGAACTCTAACATTCTCTATTCCTCCATATTGTTTGTTTTGCTTGATTACAAAATCCAACCTTAGCATAGTGTATTCTAAGTATCATTTGTAGTTGATGAGTCGTAGGCATACCTTTCTTTGAAGGCATACCTTTGTTTGTTTTTGCGCTATACAATCTATCTTTGATTTCTCCGGTTGTCATTTCTTTTTCGCTTAACATTTTTGTTATTCTATTTTTTACTAATTTATTTTTGCTCATACTGTCGCCTCACTCTTCTAAGTAACATACCGAACTCGGTATTTGTCATTTCATATTTAACTCGCTTAAACGCAACCCCCTCTAAATTGACTTCTTTGAGCCAATCTTTATCTAGGGCATGCCCATGAACTATTACATATATTTCTTTATTACTTAAGTTAGGATTTCTCTCCATAACTTTCTCTACTCTTTGTTTCATTATTTTCTTTGGCATTTTTATTTCTCCATATTATACAACTTGTTTTATTATCATATCCAACCTCTTCAAAATAACTACCTAATATATTAGTTAATTGTCTAAAGGTTAAATCACTTCTTTGAGAGGATTGTTGTAACATCCTATCATAAATCTGTTTAGTAGTTAGTTCGTCGTCTGCTACTATTCTTATTAGTTTATTAATTGCTCTTTTTTTACCTGCACGAACCTTCATCAAAAATCACCTAATGTAGTTTGTTTAACTTTAGTTACGGGTTTCGATTTACGAACCCGCTTCTCACCTAAACCTAAAAGGCGGCACTCACTATTATTTAGTTTGCTTTTGGCAAACTTCACAAACTCTTCATCCTTAGTTAATTGTTTGAAAATTCTCTTATCGGCATTCTTTATTCCTAGTCGCCTTAACAACGAAGGAACTTTAGAATACTGCTTCCTAATCGGCATATTCATTCTTCCATAGAATCTACCGTCATAGACATAGGCAAGCATTTCATAGAAGTAGTCCTGCGACCATCTTCTTCTAACTCTACCATCAATAAACAATAACTTATTGGGGTTTGAGTTTACACACAGCCAATTCATAAGTTGAGTATCGGAAGGTTTGTTCACCTTCAATACCTTACAAACTAAGTCCCTATCAGTTTCCTTCAAGAAATAACTTACAAGACTAAAAGTATCTTTCTGTAATGAGAAAGGTTCCTCGCTTCTTGGAGCAATATCCTGTATCGAATCATACAAGTGCTTGGTTGAACCTGCTCTTTTTATTTTACACAAAGCCTTGATTTCTTTTGGAATGTTCTTTTCATTGAGGGAAGTCATAATCAACTCTCCTCTATAC
>Ga0196899_1001422_pt1 | contig 11771 bp, 40 predicted proteins | sample VirMetDEL_Sep_01_FD_169095 | JGI IMG/M metagenome (GOLD analysis project Ga0196899, IMG submission 169095) | Aqueous microbial communities from the Delaware River and Bay under freshwater to marine salinity gradient to study organic matter... | ecosystem: Environmental > Aquatic > Marine >... | reverse complement strand
TGCCGATTGGCAGCTTGAGAAGGTGATTACAGCCTGGGAGCAGTGCTTGGAATCACCAAGGACTGACATTCAGGATCTTCTTGATTTTGGTCAAAAGTTGAAAGCAATGCGCCCAACAACAACAACAACACAGGAAAACAACAATGACTAACCAACACCCACTGACTGACTCTTTCCTTCAAAGTTACTACAAATACGGCGATGGTCCTTACGATGAGGATCAAATGCGTGATGTTGCTGATCGGCAGTTGGAGCAGGTGATTGAATATCTTAAGTCACAAGAGGCGTTTCTAGGCAGTCTTTACTACAACAAGACCACTGGCGTGATTGCCATAGATTTTGAATCTATTGAATGTTCTTTGAGACAAGCAATGCGCCCAACACAGGAGGACAACTAATGACTGGACTACTATACCTAAATGATACACATAAAATCCGTAATTTAAATGAGACGGACTTTGCGTACTCTTTTCAGTTTTGGATTGATAATGGAACTCAACATGAACTTACTGGTGAGTGGAGTGATTGGGAGTTTTTGAAATTGTATGATACTCGTGATGAAATAGAAACTATGATTGATGATAAAAATTCTTCGTGGTTTATTATTCATCAAATAAATGATAAGTTTGCTTTGATTGATTTACGCAAAGGGAAACTAAATGACTAACCAACACTCCATCACTTCACCAGGGCTCGCATCAACAATTCAACGGACTGAGCGTGGCTGGGCTGGCCATTTCTCTAGTGCCGGTTCTTGCCTCTTCAGGCGCAACACCCTACTGGAATGCGAGGACACACGGATTGTTGTCAGCACTATTGGCCTTTTTAGGACCAGCAAAAGCTACGGCTTCGTGCCTATTAATAAGGAGTATCACGCTGATCCTGAAGATGATCGGCACTTTGAAACGAAGGCATTCCATGCTGTTTTTGATGGTCGCTATTGGGATGCCGATTTCTCCCGTGAGATTTCTTTCGAGTCTCCGTGGTGCATTTCAGATGTTGACGCGAATGATCGCGCAAACGATCAGCACGAAGCGGTCGTTTCTGAGATCAGCGCCAGACTATCTTCCGGCTACACCGACTTTGCCAGCTCAAGACAAGCATTCAATCAACTGGAGGACTCATGACTAAGTTTCTCAAACCACATGTTCATAATCAGAGTCTCTTGAATGTAAAATCAGGAGACCCTGATGGTTTTGTATCGAATGATGGAATGTGGGCTGCTGTTCCATTAGCAGGAAAGAAGAAAGGGTTCTGCATTATACATAATGGTAGTCAAGTGCATAATGTAAAAACTTATAAACAGGCACTTGATTATATCAAAAAATATTCTAAAATTAAAAAGAAAGCAACCTCTTCTCTTGAACAATTTCTATGACTGATAAACAACAAAAGCGCAAAGATGCACTTGGACTTTTTTATGAAAGTGTATTGAAACCAGACCATGAACTCAGAAAATGTGCTCACAATCAAGAATGTTTCTTTGAGTTGATGGAATGGAGAGCAGATATATTAGAATATCTTGATCGTCGTAGAAACCAGGAGTTTCACCAATGACGACACAATACGTGCTTTTTTTGATATTTGGAATTATCTCATACTTTGTAATTACTGATCCAAATGTCGCAAGAGCATTTGATTATGTTCTTAAGTTAGTGAAAGCACAAATAAGTCATAAGATATGGTGGTTAAGGCATAATCCTGCCAATCCTGTGGTAAAATATATGATGTATCGTAAGAATCTCAAACTTGCAGAAGAACTTACTGCAAAAATAAATAAGCATTTAGAGGCAAAAGAATAATATGCTGTCTACAAACTACCGTCTTCGGTTAGAATTTATTTGTAAATGTATTGCTGCTGGAGAAGAAGTTGATTTACCATCAATGATTTGGGCAAATAAACTTGCTAAGTCAAACACTACAGCAAATGAAATGTTAAAAAAGGCACGAAGACAATTTTCACAAGACATTGAGGAAGGTAGTATGGATGATTTTTGTAATCGGATGGGATTAGGAGACCCCGACCCATCCAATCATAAGTCAGGGTTTGGATCTGCTGATGAAATTGCAGATTGGTTTAAGAATGATCGACCAGAGGATTGGAGAACAAGAGATTAAAATGCAAGCAGTAATTTACAGCAACGGAAGTCAAGAGTGTGAGAGAATGATATCTCTTCTTAAATCTCTTGGTGATGATTTTCATGAGTATGTTTTAGATGTTGACTTTGATGATAAGGCATTTGAGGCAGAATTTGGATCAAATGCAACATATCCTCAGATTGCAATCGGATATCATCACATTGGTAGTATGAAAGAGGCACTACAGTATATGAACGAGCAAGGAATGTTTGTATGAATTTTGAGTTATCATTAGAAGATTATACTATCATTCTTAACGCACTTCATTATTACAAAAAAGTTGATAAGAGGGGAAACTTTGATTCTTATGATGAGGAAAGAATCAATGAATTAAGAGATAAGTTAGCACATCAACTCATCTGGAAGAATACTGATATAGATAATTTTATAACGAAAGAACTGTAATGACTTCAGTAATTTTAATTGGTTGCTTTACTCCACTGATTATTATTTTCATTATAATAAAACTTTCTGTGTGGGTGTCTGCTGTTAATTCCGAAAAAACTTATGTCGCAGGAGAAAAATTCAGAGTCCGATCAGGATTTGTGGAAAATCCATATGAAGACGTTGATGCGGAGGAAGAAGAGTATGGAGACCGCACAGATTATCGATGATGCCTTATATGAGTATTATGTTGTGGAACTTGGAAAAGAAGTTCCTAATTGGAGATATGTGAAAGATTCTATCTGGTGGATAGAATATCTTGAAAGTTTAGGTATTGACCCAAGAAATCCATAGTGTTAAATATAATACAAGTTGCATTGAAGCAATGGATCAGAACTTAAATTGGAACTTATTGCATCAGTTTGCAAAGCAATTAGGTCAAGAAGGTCATGACTACAAAATACATCAGAAATCCTTATCAGATACAGTGAGCACACACAAGGAAATTGTGATAGAATATGGGTATAAACAAGAGGAACCTGATGCCTGATGAAACTTGGACAGTAATGAACAATCTTGAGCAATCATTTTCCCGTATTTCTACGGTAGAATTTATGTTAGATGAATTGCAAGAGGCTGTAGATGAACAAAATCAAATGAAAATTGTTGATATTTGTCATGCACTAAATTCTTTCCTTCCAGTTTATACTGAAAACTGGGATAAAAACTTTAAGAAAGCATGGAAACAGGTGATAGTATGATGCCAGTTTTTGTAGATGACCCAAACACATGGACAACAATACAGGTTCCACCAGAAATTGTGAGAACCTGTAAGGATTATACATTAATTAATCCTCATAATGATGATAATACAGTCAATGAAAAATTAAGATTGACTGACTGTTATTGGTATAATATGGGGTATTATGATGTTGCTCCCCCTCTCTTTCCTTTGTTTAAGTAATATGATTAATCCAATCTCTTATGTAAAGAACACCAGAACTTCCTATTCTAAGTTCTTAGAAAAGAGTGTAAAAGAAGTTCAGGTTCAGTTTGGTGATGAAAATCCTGCATGGATTCCTTATGATACTTTAATCGCAATAGATCGCATGATTACAAATGGAAAAGAATAATATCGTAGAATACATAGGATGTTCAAAAGATCAGATAAAATGGGGAAATAATGATGATCCTACTTCCTTTCTGATTATTGGTAAAGAGTATACAGTTGAGAAGGTAGATGTCCATTCTCAACATACAAAAATCAAACTTTATAATAAAGTAGGATGGTTCAACTCAGTATGCTTTAAACTAAAACATGCTGGGGTAAATAGTAGTTTAGAATATCTAAAAGACATGGATCCAGATAGCATACAATTAGAGACCACATCTAAACTCTTTGAATATGAAAAATTATCCAGAGAAATTGAAAATTGTGAAGATCTTGATACAATGAAAGAGATGGCTAGATGCTTCATTAAACTATATTTGAGACATCAAGAAGTTACAACCCAAATTATGAAAATGCCATGAGTTTAATTGATCCCTCTGACCCATTGTTCTTTACAGAATCATCCAGTGAACCTTATGATCGACATCACTATAAAGTTATAAAAACTGATGGTATGTCTCTTACAGTAGAATCATGGGGAGAAGCACAATCAATCTGGTGGAATACTCCATCATCTTTTCTCTCTCATATCGATGTACTAGATAAAAAAGAAGTAAAAGGTTTCAAATGATTAATGATTTTCTAGACAACTTAGGTGCTCAACAACATGAAAAAATGATTGAGAAAAATGCCAGCAAAGAAGAATACTACAACTCGCAAAGCGAAGGTAAAGAGTTCAACAAAAACTCTCAAGAAAAAGAAACTAACTCCTGAAGAAATGCATCCATTCAAAGCATTCCCTTATCGTTTAGAGTATAGGGACGGAAATGAAGATCGAATCTGCCATTTTGATTGTAATGAACACAGACAAGCATACATCAAACGATACAAACTCAGAAAAAACAAATACACAATTAATGATCTCACCGTTGCCTAACCTAATCGCAACGGGCTTGATATTTCTGTCCGTCTTTGCTATAATCACTGCAGGATACATTCACGGGCACATGAGTATCTCTGCTGTCTACAAAACTTTAAATCCATGACTAAAAAAGAATTTACTGGAAAAGGTGGTGAAAGTTGGACTTGGGAAGAAACTCCTGAAGTTACTGAAGCACTCAAGCAACTTCATGATAGAGTGAGAAGTGCTAATCTAAAAGCACAAGATGATCAACTAAACTATGATACAGGAGGAAAATGAAAGACCAACCAATCACAGTCGAAGACTATAAAGAGCACAGTCAAGAGTTCTTTGATAAGTATTTTTATGTTGCCAAAGAACTTGGTGAAGGTGCTAAGGCAGAAGACATCCTTAAAATTATGGAGTCTCTTGCTGGTGTTGTTATGAAGAAAAGGTCTGAAACTAAAGTAGGACCTTTTGGATTTAATAAAAAACCACCCGAAGAGAATAATGATTCAGACTGATACAAAACCAGAAGTCATTATACCTGAAGGTGCCGAACTTATTGATGAGTGTTTCTATGTTTGGGCAACTCGTTACGGTTTGTTTTCTTCGATGACTAAACAAGGTCGTCAAATGCTCACTGGTGCCGTTAGAGATAATGTAATTATTATGACACGATTCCATCTCAAATGTGAGCAGGATGGAACCCTAGATAATCATACAATAGTTGTTTCTGGTGGAGGATCCTATAAGGATTTGTGATTATGTATTCCGAGCTGAACTGCTTCGAAGAAGCATTAAAACACTTTGGAACAAGAGTAGAAATCATTACTGCTATGGAAGTATCAAAACGCATTAGTCCAGATGATGCATATAAAATGATAAAGGATGAACTCAAAGAAGTAAAAAAATGTCGTAAGCAATTTAAGAAAGATGATTGTTGATTCTCTTAAAGTTAATCAGAATGAAGATGGTTCATTTGATATTGAATGGGATAAAAATGATCCTAACTGGAGTTGGTTAAATACTATGACCAGTAAAGAAATTCAATCTTTCATGGAACAAGCAATTAAAGATGAACTTGACTCTCATGCATAAAGACGTTACCAATTCTCAAAAAGACTGGGAAGATTTTTGGAACTCTCCAGAAACTAATGATGAATGGAGTTCTGAAGATTTTGAGGAAATATGGAATGAAATGGAAAAAATTGAACCACTAACACCGAAAAAGTAATTATGGCACTCTCACAATCAGTCGAAGAATCACTCAAAGAAGCAGAACAATCGCTTCGTAATGCACTTGCATTTGCTGCAAGACAAGAAAGACCAATGGTTTGTAGCACTATTGCAGAAATGATTGGTAAAATAGAATCAGTAATTCATACTGATGAAATTCTTGATAAACTTGAAAATCGTAAACCCGGAGACAGTGGTATGTTTGGTTCTTGGTTCAATACTGATGAATAAATGTAAATAAAATCTTAAATTTCTAGATGCTATTGAATTCTAATGTTAGAATATCAACACAAGACAAGAAATCTATGACTTTACCAAAAAACGGCAAGAAATTGACTCTAAATGAAGAAAAAAGTATGAAAATTGCCCTAAAAGAGGTAGGTATTCGTGCAATTCACCCTGAAAGAATGGAAGCTCTTGCTGATTATTTGGTAGAAAAGGTAAAAAGTCAAAATAAATAAAAACAGAAAAACGATAACACAATGGAAAATATCGAAACTCACATCGCAAAGGACAAAGAAATCCTTGAAAACCCAACAATTTCTCCACAACAAAGGAGACATATTGAAGGTGAACTACATGAACTAGAAGATTATGTAGAACATCATAAGGCAGAGATTGAGGCAGGTGATCATCATGATCCAACACCATTAGAACTGTATTGTGATGCCAATCCATCAGAACCCGAATGTAAAGTTTATGAGGACTGATTGAGACAGTTTGAGAAGTGTCACACTGACCCCTCTGGGGTCTTTTTTATGCCTTATACTAACTTTGTTGATTTGAGGCACCTTTCATCGCAACTCATTCACGAATTGGCATCGAACTTGAGGACAGTTCAATTCTTTCTGTCTATCATCACCACGATGGTTATCCTGAGTGGTTGGGTCGTATTCTAGAGACACACTACAACACCAGAGAACTGGTGGAAGAGTTGATCAATGGTGGTGATATGTCTACCTGTTGGGGCAATTCCAATTGGGATGATGACACTAAACCTGCAAAATACTCTCCCAGATACTATGCTGCCCGTGGTGAACATTGCCCACCTCGTCTTGATAAAGATATTGAAGAGTTCTTATCTCATGGTGAAGAATACTCCTATATCTTCCGTAATGGTTACTGGTTCACCTATGCTATGCACCAGTTTGAAGATATGGTTGTGGCAATCCCTGTCGGTCCACTGGCAGTCATGGGGTGGTAAGTTACAGTCTAAGAAGTGTCACACTGACCCCTCTGGGGTCTCCTTTCTACCCTATAATAACTTCAGTTCAAACAAACACATGACCACCACCACACTCCGTCAAGATTTCTCCGACTTCTGTGCTCAGAGTGACGCACAGAATACCATCCAACTAAATGTTACAAAGTGGTGCTATATGCTGTGTGATGCACTGCTGAAGAACTACATTGATTACAGCATCAAGTCTCATCAACGTTCTGTGTATCTGGAGGTGAATGCTGATTATCATCAAGCATGTATTGAAGACCTAAAGAATGGTCAGTGTGGTTATGAGTTTACTGTAGAGTCTGGTCGTAAGTATCACAAAATCATGATGAGTGCCAATGGTTCTCGTTCTGTTCATGCTTTTGTTGATAAGAAGACTGGTGAAGTGTATAAACCTGCCAGCATCAAGTCTCCTGCCAAAGGTGTTCGTTATGATCTGCGATTGATCAAAGATCGTGAGCGGTTGCTGGAGAATGCTGACTGGGCAGGTAGTTATTTGTACGCTCGATGATATAGTTTCTGTTAATCTGTGCCAGCATTGTGTGGGCATTGCTGGCACTTTTCTCTCTAATCTTCAACTATCTCAACAACAAAGAAGACAATGAACAAAAGTGATCTGAGAATCAATGATCTCGCTGAACAATACGAGGTCACTTGTGATTATATCATCGATGAGTTTATCATTGATTGTGAGTTGAAACCATGCACAATGTTCTTTGTCATTATTGATGATTGTCCTATGATTATGAGTTTTGATTGATAAGAATATGTGCCACAAGTTTTAGTGGCACAATAAATGAGCACAGCGTCTGATCTGTGCAATACTTAAAGAGTCAAACAAACACACACCACATGCGCCTCCAAGATTCTGCTCGCATTGTTGATTACTATCCTGTGGGAACTGGTAAGAATTTCGTTCGCTGCGTAACTTGGCATCCTGGTGAAGAGACTGAAATGAAGTCTTTCCAAACCATTGTTAAGTCTGAAGCACTGTACGATATTAACAATCGTCTTGCCAATGATTATCGGTTGATTGATTTCAACCTGGAAGCATATGCTGGTAAAGATTACACTCCCTTGATGTGCTGATGATTTTTCTACCAAACCTAACCAAAATCTTATCTTCTAAAATGCCACTTTCTGACGCAACAACTAGCAAGATTGCTAATGCTCTGAGACACGAAGTTCTGGAGTATTTGATGGAAGAACCTGAATTTGTTCAGTATTTTCAAGAGAAGATTTCTCTTGCGATTTGTGATAAGATGGGCGACATGGATGAGGATCTTTTGATTGATCTTTCTATGCACATTTTTAACCACACTACCATTTTCTGATTTTTCTGCAACGGGACTGCTGGTCATGTGCCAGTAGTCCTTCCAGCAGATAGAATCAACGATTTTCTCAGGTTCAGGTAGACAGTCGCAGAACCTGCACACAAAATGGGCACAGCGCCTCAGATCTGTTAATTTGTATTCAGTCAAGGGAACAAACCCAATGCAAACCACCGAGACCAACCTGTTCGCTGTTGCTGATAACATTGAGCAAGGAATGTCCTTGTTTCGTGCAGGTTTCAAGGCAGAAGTGTACTGGGGAGATGATGTAACTGCTCTCCACATGAATACCCGTTCGGTGTATCGTTTCAAAGAGAATACCGATGTTGCTATCACTCATTCTGCTCCCTATGGTGTAAATGGTGATTGGGACAAAAGTGTTGATCAGTTCTATGTTTGTGTAACAGAGTACGAAACTCCTCGTCACTCTGTTACATCGAGGGTTGGCACTTTTGACACTTGGTTGAGTGCTTACTACTGCGCTTTAGAGCAGATTCGTAAGCGTTCGAAGTGAAGATTTGACCTGAGTATGTCATTAAACTGCTCTAGCACACTTTACTACACTTTTCCAACAATCATGCAAGACTTTTCTATCTACGTTACTATCAGTGACATGGTTCGTCAAGGTAAGAATGGTGACGAGATTCTTCAGATTCTTGATACCGTCAAGAAAGATTACGAGGAGACGATTGCTTCCATGACCAATGATCCTATGGAAGACTATAACTACGTTGGTCACCCTATTCACTACTGAAATGCTACAGATTTCTGAAATGATGGACATCAAGGACGCTATTTCAAACGAGTTTGGTAATCTTTCCGAACTATCTGGTCAGATTTATGACTATTGGATCTCAGAACTTTATGATGAAGATGGCGACATGATTTTAACCGAATGGAATGAAGAAACACTCAACATGATGCGTGAAGATGTTAGTTATCTAGTCGATGCTGTAGCGTAAGTGTAAGGAAAACGTGCCAGTGAAACCACTGGCACACTAAATGGGCACAGCGCCTCAGATCTGTTAATTTGTATTCAGTCAAGCAAAGCAAAGCAATGCCTTTCCCACAATCACCCCAGATTCAAGCAACCTGGGACGACATTATGTCACAAATGTATTCTTTCGTTTGTGACACTGGAGCAGACTGTGAAACCGCCCACGATTGGGTATGTGAGATGCTCGACATTTCATCTTTCACTGATAATCAAGCAGCATGGGATGATTTCTACAACAACTGGGAAAGTGCCTATGTTGAGTGATATTAACTGAACACTTCTTTTCACAATGAGCACCACAATGTCTTTCCCTTTCATCATCACTGAAACCAGCACTCTTGGTGGGCATTCTTCTACATTTTTCAAGGTAAGTGCTGATGCTCAAGATACCTGGACTAACAACATTTTTCATAACTCACGATATGGAATCTTCTGTCTTGCTGATGGTAAACTGGAACTGATTAGCAAGGGTTTGAATACAACTAAGTTTCGCAAGTGTAAGTGTAAGGATGAGCAAACTGCACTTGATAAAATTGCACAATGGATGGATAAGTTCTGAGATAAAGTATAAAGAACCAGGGGGAGTGGACAGTCAAGAAATCGACACAACCCCCTGTTGCAGAATCCTCCGTGATGCCCCATAATGGTTTCAACGGGGGGGAGAGGAACCCTCCACACACTACCTGAGTCCGATGCCTTTCTACACTCTCTTCATTCTTTCCACCTTCTCCAATGAGTTTGGTGTTGATCGTAAGGTTTGTGTAAACCTTGAGTCTGCATATCGCACTGGTGAGAAATTCCTTGGTTGCGAGAATGTGTACGGTTATGTGATCACCAAGCATGAGGAAGATTCCTGGTCTGTGATCACTGAAACTGTGTATGGTGTAGACTATACTATCGGTGAGCACAATGGTGCGGTCTTTATTGAGGAAGGTAAAGCACAGATTGTGATTGTGTAAGATTATTCTTTGACCTGGGGATGTCATTAAACTCCCCACAAATCTTCAACTAGTTAATGATGTTTACGATTCGCTATTTCACGCCTTATCAGCAACAGTGGAGAACACAAACATTCTCTACATTTGATGAGGCAAATCGAATGGTAGATTTCTATCGTTCTTGTGGTTCACCTGCACACATTATTTAACATTTAGCAGGATCGAGAACCAATCCAGAAATCGGCACAACCCCCACTTGTGTTCTGATCCATGATGCCCCATAATGGTTTCAACGGGGGGGGGAAACCACCCCCACCACACATACACCGCAACCATCACAATGCGTAAGATCGAGTCTGCATTTGTAACACCAAAGAGCAAGAAAGCACGTAACCGATTCTGTAACCTAATGGGTCAAGAATCGGAGTGCATTATTGAACAAAACAAGGGTGATCGTGTGTTTTTACGATCACTTAATGGCAAGAACTTCTTCTGGGTTAATTTACATCATGACAACGATTGGGATGTCGAGATGTAATGTGACAGTTACACAAAATGAGCACGAACCTCAAAATCGTGTATTGTAGTTAAGTCATCAGGAATTCACCCTAAAAATGATTAACAAAGACACACTTGACATGTTAATGAGTCGTGAACAGTTAATGGAAGATATCATCGCAATTGTTGATGAGTATTTTCAGGCACAAATTAATGAGTGTGATGATATGGGTGAGTTGAGTAATTTTGAAGAGGCAAAGGATGATTTAACATCTGTGCTATGTGATGCTGTCTGTAAGAACTTCCCTGCTAAATGATACCATGTGCCAAAAGTACTACTGGCACAATATTCACTCTATCACTACCGAATCATGAACTACACTCTCCAACAACTGAAAGATCGCGTCGAAACTCTCATCGAACAACAGGGTGAAAATGCACATTGTGCAGCATGGATTTACACCAAAGAAGATTGTCATTTGAAAGATGAAAATGGTGATGCTATGAAACAACTAGCAGAGATTGAAAAAGAAGAATGGGAACGTAAAGAACGTAGTGAAACTGTTCTTCGACGATATAATCACTTCTACAATGAAGAATGTTCTGGAATGCCACATGGCACACCAATCACACCAGAACACATGCAAGCAATGGCATTGGAATGTATGGTTGACGCACTCATCTGTGAAAATATGAATGTAGAGTATAATGTGATTGCAATTGATGACATTAAGGATTTGATTGCAGGATTATATAAACAGAGTGATGAGTTTCTTGAACGAGTGAGGAAAAACAATGAGTGACAAACCATTTTATCGTTTCTTTGTGATTGATTATTGTGCGACTGGTGAAGGTCGTTCTATTTGGTTACAGATCTGTCGTTATAATCTCGATCAAGAGCGGGATTATGAATTTGTAAAGTTTGCAAATTTTGTGAATAATGATTATTATTTACGTGGATGTGATGAACTTACAGAGCGAGAGTTTCTGGACAAGTATACGAGG
>Ga0196899_1001415_pt1 | contig 11805 bp, 15 predicted proteins | sample VirMetDEL_Sep_01_FD_169095 | JGI IMG/M metagenome (GOLD analysis project Ga0196899, IMG submission 169095) | Aqueous microbial communities from the Delaware River and Bay under freshwater to marine salinity gradient to study organic matter... | ecosystem: Environmental > Aquatic > Marine >... | reverse complement strand
GCTACCTTTGTAGATGCGTAGCTTACTACATCTGCGTCACGCAGGTTAACACCTATTAACTGTGCAATCTCTACAACCAAGTCTACAAAATAATGCTCAGGTAATTCAAAATCTATACTAGCACTTGGAGAGTATATCTCAACTCCAGCAACAGCTGATGTATAACCAAACTTAGGCTGAGAGGTGCTCTTGACTGGTGGGACGGCTGTAGTTACCCCCTGCGGTAATTTATAGTACCTCATAACAAGTTTAGAGACCGTTGTAGGGAATATCTCAATGTCACTGGAAACTAACGCTACTGGGTTGTCAGAACTAGGCTTAGAAAGGTCGCTAGACAATACCCTATCTATATCGTCTTGGTTGTATAATACAGATACTTGATTGCCTATATAATCGTCTAAAACAAAATTGGTAGCTGTACGCATAGATATAATGCGACCCAAGTCTGTAGGTTTTGTAAAAACCGATCCACTTTTTGTAAGGTTTGCTTTCTTAGCAAAAACAGAAAGGTCTTCTTTTACTTGTTTCTCTTTACTGAAGTCTCTACCCGCATCTAATCCAGCTCTTCTGAACCGTAATCCATTACGCTCCTCATCAAACAGCCTGTTATATATATTCATCTGTGCTACTGATGCAAACTCGTTGAATAGGGCTGGGGTGACAAAGCCTTTTTGGTCTTTGTTCACTATACCTTTAAGTGTGCTGTAGACTCGATTTACACTCGCCATTATACAATTGCTTTATTACAGCAAAGATAAGAAATAAAAAGGGGTCACAATTTGCGACCCCTAGTGTAAGTGTTTGTGTATTAGTTGTTTAGATTCTATTCAGCTCTTCTAGTACCCTTTCGTATGCAGACGCACCCTTCTCTGTTAAGAAGAAACGAGTGGTAACATCTACAGCGTCCGTTCCTGCTGGAGCAGACACAATCAAACGATTGCTGTCAAACCAGTACATACCGTCTCTCTTGCTGTTAAGGATTTGGTAGTCTACCGCCTGCATAACAGCTGAACGACACTTCACTTGAGGATTGTCAAATAGCTGTACAAATCTAGCAGGATTTGATTTAGCCTCCATAAGTAGCTCACGCTTTATCTCAGCGTTCTTCTGGTTCACATTGATGTTCAGGTATAGTGCCACTGGTAAAAGCTCGTCAATCGACTTGTTACGAACCAATGCTACAGCTTCGTGCTGTGCAAATTCTTTATTTAGAGTCTCTTCTGCTGAGGCAGATTTATCCACAACTTTAAATGTTGATCCGCCATTAGCGGCATTACCTGTGTGTTTCTCTAAAAACTCTTTTAGGTTTGGTTTTGTGTGAGGGACTGCAAGCATCTTATCACGAAAAATAACGTGCTCACGCTGTGCAAACTCACCCTGCTCGTCTCTAAATATAGACGGCTCGTTAGGACAGTATCGTATAGCACGAACCTTTCCTGCGGATTCATCAAAGATAGTAAGCTCAGAAGCGATCTTGCAAATAATACCACCACCTGAAATAATCTCATAGATAGTGGTAGTATCAATAATACTTTTTTGTTTTACCTTGAAGTTAGATGTAACTTCTTTTGGTGCTGCAACTGGTGCAGGCTTTGGAGCGCTAGCTTTGGGGCTAGCTTTAGTTTTAGCTGTTGCCATTTTTGTATAGTATTAAATAAAATTAAAAAGTAAATAAAGGGGAGGGATAAACCCTCCCCGATATTAAAAATTATGAGCGAATCAACACGTGTTGGTTTGCAGCACGAGTAATCAAGTTACACTCAGAACGGTAGTTGAATTGTAGGCTATCAGAATTAGTGTTAGTAACACCTAAGATAGAACCTGTCATCCAGTGCTCCATTTCACGAGAGTATCCGTTAGCAGCTTTGTAGTTCATTTCCAAAGCAGCAGCACGATTACCAGTCTTAGGATCTACAACAGTTGTCAACGGAATCATCACACCTTTAAAAACGCCATTAGTTCCACCTAACAATGTTGGGTCGTTCAACAACTTCCAAGATTTGTTATGGAAAGTGTAACCACCACGACGGAAGCTAGAGAATCCTAAACGTACAGCAGCTTGTGGGTCGTTTTGGAACGCACCAAATGCAGCAGCACCATTAGTTACAGCTGTCGCAGCTGATGCACCCTGAGCAATCATATCGTCTAACTTTAACATCTGTTCAGTGTTACCATAGATACAGTACTCAGGAGCAGCGCCTTGCTTGTCTAGCTCTGTGATGATAGCATCCATTCCCGATAACGTGCTTACAACACCGTCTTTTTCAACGATACCACGATCTTCGATAGCTGCGAAGTAACCTTCAGAACCTGTAACAACTCCGTTTATATCGATTTGAGCACTAGCAACACCTGAAACTGTCTTCTCACCTAACAACATCATCATCTCACGCTTGTCTAAGAAACGCTGACGAGTGTCCATTTCACCTTTCACGTACCAACGGTAGTCACCATTACCCACGTTAATCCAACCAATGTTAGTTGCTTGAGAACCAGAAACTTTAAAAGTTTCTTTCAAGATCATATAAGGGTTAGCACGTCTAACAACATTAGACTCTAAGAACTCACTCGGTTGGTCAGAACCTTGAGCAAACAAATTACCGATTACAGGCACGGATTTAGCAGCTGCAGTAACGATAGATCCAAAAGTTCCTGATAGAGGGTAGATTTTTATTGCCGTTGAAGATGTCTTATCAACAACACAGCGGATCTTTTCATCTACCAATATTACATCGTTGTCACGTAGGGTCATTGTACTTGCGTCAGCAATGGCAGCAGTCGCAGAAGTAGCATTAGCTGCTGCTTGAGTACCTAAAGTTATAGTGACCTTGCTGTGAAGACGTGACTCTTCCCAGTATTGTACCTCGTCGTTTGAACCATTAGCCTTAACAGCTCCGGTCATTTTCAAGAAACCAGTAATACCTTGGTTTCCGTATGTTTTTACTAACAAGTCACGGTTGTCCGGCTTGTTTACTTCATCAATGAAGTCACCTAATGAGGTGTACTTCGCTGGGTCTAGTGAGCGAAATGACGCTCCTACACCACCACCGTTTACTGGCGGTTGGCTTGATTTTAGTGCCATAATAATTTATTTTTTAGGCTTTATAAAAATCTTAATGTCTTGTCCACATTCAGAGCATCCAATATTTGTTGCTCTAAATTATTGCCGCTATTATTACCCGTTGCGACATTCGGGCTTTGAGTAGATACATTGGCAGCCTGATCAACAATCCTACGCTGTCCATCACTCATCCCCTGCTGGTAGATACTCTTCGCAATCGCATCGATATTATCTACTAGCGCTCGGTGACTGTTGAACGTGTCGTAATCCCACTGACCATTCTGATCAACGTACTGATCAAAGAAGGTTTCTAGGTTGCTGTTCTTGTCTATCAACTGACCTCTGTAATCGTCAGTGATGCCAAAGTTAAACTCTCCACTAGGGAGGTCAAAACTCAACGCCTCGAGCGCATTGGTTTCATTTGTCATCGCCTCAATCCATTGCTCATCAATAGGGCTTTGAACAGCTTCTGTCTGTTGAGTCGCTGGCAATTCGTAGTTGCTACGCAATTGCTCAATAGACTGTCTAGACTTATTTGCATCAATCTTAAGTTGAAGTTTAGATAACTTGATCTCATCCTCTGTGTATAGGTCTTCATCAAGATTATACTTGCTTCCAACCAACATATCAATCTCCTCTGGAGATAGGTCTGAGTACTCAGATGTCATAGACATCTTTACAGCTGTTAGGTCATCCATTTCGGATGGGTTAATAGCTTGGTACTGAAACCATTCCTCTGGAGAGCGACCTGTCTTCTCAACGAAGTCTGCGATTACCTTAACTCGCTCATCGATCTCTGCCTGCTGTGGAGCTGTGGAATATCTTAGGTCATCGATGCTGTTTAAGTCCATCCCTAGCGTTTCGCTCAGATATCCTAAAACTAAACCGTCAACGTCAACATCCTCTTGTTGCTCTACATTAGTTTCCGTATTTAAAGAACTTTCCTCAGCTTGTGGCTGAGCTGTTTCACTCACCTGCTCCGTAGCTTGGGGCTCTGTCGCAGGTTCTTCTGTTTGCTGCGTACCTGAAAAATCAAAGTCCGCCTCAACACCTTCTGGAATACCAGCTGGTGCTTGTTGCTCTTCTTGAAGTTCTGCTGGAGCTTCATTGCTTATACTGAAACCAGCGTCTTCAATAGAGTTTATTAAATCGTTTTCAATTGAATCCATAATGTAATTTGAATTTATGTTGCAAAATTAGTGAATCTATCGATACCTTTTTACAATAGCTTGAATCTCAGGAGAGTAGCTAGCAAATTGCTTGCCTGCTTTTGTAGCGGCTTTCTTTTGTCTTACAGCATCGTCATAGAGACCTGCTTTTTTCAAGGCTGCCACAGCAGCTGCAGGAAAATAAGCTTCGCCTGTATCTAGGCTTTTCTTACCACTAGCTGTTGTCCATTTTTGCTTTGTCCAGTTTCTTAGTGATTCTTGTGATTTGTTGAGTCCCATTAGTTTTTGTAACCTCCCCCTGCAGCTTTATACATCCTAGCTAATAGTTGAGCTTTGCGTGCTGACCATTGTCCCGGTCTTCCGCCCTTGCTACCAGCTAAGATTCTTTTGAATAATCTTTTTCTTAATCCGGGCTTGGTGTAGTTACCTGCTTCGTTAACCCTTGACTTTTTTGTTTTCATAATGGGATTACGAGTATTTGTCTTTGAGCCTTTCGTTCTCTTTAGTTAAGAAATCCACCTTCACACGTAGTGCGTGAACCTCAGCAGTAAGCTGTAACACTTGGTTACGAAGCTCGTCTTTTTCATCTGCGCTTGCCGCTAATAACGCTTCAAGATTTCTTACTCTATTTTTCAAGTCATCCCTGTATTGCACCCCATCATTGTTTTCTAGTTCTGCTTTCTTTTCATCGGCTTTTGATTTCAACCTAGCCTCTAAGAATTTCCATATACCAGCAGAACCAGCAACAGTAACAACGGTTATTATTATCTGTGTTATGTTATCCATTTCTATACAGCTTTTCCAATATTAGCCTTCGCATACTACCAAAAGAAGCTATAGATAATACAAGCCATCCGTAATGTGTGGCTGTAGGCATTCCTATCTGTAACAGATAAACTATGAACGTAGATGTATACACACCAAATGTTATCATTGATGCTCGTACACGACACTTGATATCTTCTTGACTTACGCAGTACAATTGAAATATACCGCTTGATATGATTATAATTCTTTCAAAATATAAACCCCCAAGCTCAGAGCCTATAGCTAAATGTGTAAGCAACACATTTATTAGAGCTAATGTAATCTCTGTAGGTTGAGAATCGCTATGACTCCATATAAGTGATAACTTTTTTATGGATTTTAGAAACATTACCACTTAACCTTATTTGCCACAGCTGTACACATCTCAATAAACTCTTCTTGGGTATACTGCTGTTTGCTCATATTAACCATCTTATGAACCCATTGAACATTTCCTTCAATGTATCCTTTGGATGAATCTACTCTGTCTAATGATGCTGTGTTTTGATTTAGTTCCATTGCATCAATATCCCATCCTGTCAAAGCACATTTAAAATCCTGCTCAATCAACAATTCTGCTAAGTATTCAAAAGTAACTTCCCAGTTTAATCCTCTTATGTCTGCTTGTGCTTGATATTTGTAAGCGAAAGAAGTACGAAGAACATCTTTAATCCATCCTTTGTGAGCGTTGCTTTCTGGCTTCTTGTTAGAACACTTCTTACATTCTTTACCTTCATTGTAAGACATTATAGCATAGTTGCGTCTTAGGTATGATTGTTCATCACCACAGCTAGGACACGGTTTATACCAGCGTCCGTCCTCACCTTTGTATACTTCTTTTGGCAACTCTAAAGCGCAAGCCATAACGGTAGTATTAAAATCCATTTGACACGATTCGCCCACCAAGCAGCAGACAGCTTACCCTTGGCAATGTTTTTACGATGACGTGCTTTAAAAGAAGCACGTTTCTTCTTCATACGATCTGATTCTCCAGCTTTAGGCTTACCAGCTGTTTCTGCTCCTTGCTCACCGAAGCGAATAGTTTTGATAACATCGCCAACCTTAGCTACAACAACGTGAGACTTTGTAGGGTGGTTAGGGGTGCGTTTAGGTTTGTTATAACCAGACACTCCAGCCCTTACTAAACGTGGATCTCTCTTCTTCGTTTTCATACCTGCAAAGATATGAAATATGTTCTAACTATTTGAATGTTAACACCTTAAGGGTTTACTCATACATATCTGACCAAGCTTCTCCGTTATATCCTTGATGAGTACCTGTCGTTGTGTTAAATATGATGAGTCCACTGGCTGGATTATCAATGTTGTCTCTCTGTTCGGACGACATCCTCGGGGGTAAAAAACCCTTACTTTCTGAATCAGCTTGCATAACAGCTGATCTATCAGGGCTTGAAGAACCTACATATATTTTATCGGAACTATATATACTAGCGCTAAAACCTAATGTAGCAAGAGTGTTTAGAGCTGTAACGATATCACTAGCTGTTTGAAATGGTGTTACACTAGCAATGTAATTTATAAGATCTGTTTGGTTAGATAAACTTCCTAGTATTTCACCCCAATCAACAGTAGGTTGACCACCCCTGTAAATATATTCGTTAGGGTTTATTAACGATACAATCACTCTTTCTTTTGATTCTACGTTTAACTCCTTTGATAAAATTATAGGAACGTTTAAACTGTTATCATTTTGACGAGCTACTAACCTTTTACCCTGAGTATTGTTTATCGTGAGGGTTACATTTTCCCCATCATTAGCCCTAACGTTTGTTGTGATTGTTGATTTTCCAATAGATAAATCAAAGCTGTACGGGCTAGAAGACTCTATATTTACGGAGTTGGACATTACTCGGTAACATCATCATTAACCGTAAATACTCCGTGAAGCCAAGTTTGAATAACATTAGGTGTAAAAGAAGTATCTGCAGATTCTAAGTCGTATACAAACTCACCGGATGTATCAACATCAGTAGAGTCAGCTGTTATGACTAGTTTTCCTTGAGTACCCCCTGAGTTTTTGTCGAATGTAAAAATACTATTAGCAAACTCTATATCATTTGTAGAGGCATTCCTAACCTCCATTTCAAAACTATATGTTGCAAGATCAATAGCTATGCTATCTGAATCAGTAATGTTTAATATAAGTTTAAATGTATCGCCTTTTCTACAGGTGATATCTAACCGTTGTGATACGTCTAAATTTACTGAGCTCATCGATTTATTTTTTACAAAGGTAGTGAATCATTAAATGTCCTCTGGCTCTGGTGGATTGCAGTATTCGCTGTCTGGAAACAGCTCACAATACTTAGCAGCATATTCGTCTCGCTGACTTGAACTACCAAAGCTGTGTACGCCTAATGGTGTAGCCCATATAATATGTTCTTCCCAATCTGCGTGTGGCTCACCGTCCCAACATACATCTACTGCATACTTTTTAGATAATACAGGGGCGGTAACTTCATTACCTTCCTCATCGTATGTACCTGCTGTTTTAACGATAAAGCCAAGCTTTACTACCGATTGCGTAAGGTTACCTTCCTTATCTCTTAAAAGGTCGATAGCAGCGTTAGCTTCTGCCTCATCTACGAACTCGTATTTTCTTATTATATCCATCGGTTTAAGAGGTTAGCGTGATACATTCGGCATCGGATAGGGCAGTAGGGAAAATCAATATTTGCTTTGCTTTTAATTTATAAGCAGAACCAAGCAAATAAACGGAATCAATTTCGCAACCCGATGTAGATCCACTAATCGCCCCAGTATATTTAGTCCCGTTTAAATAAAAATCTCCTGTACCGCTTGAGTAGTTTATGAAAAACTTAATTATTCCGTTCCCCATACTTCTTGCACTAAAATATTTACTAAAATCAGTTGTTCCGTATAGGTCTATATAATTAGCTATAGCATCGGATGCGCCTTTTATACCTACGCCTCCATTGGCTGTTGTAAATTGGATTTGTATAAATGGACTTGAGGAATTTCTGGGTATTGCATCAACATCAATCTCATAATAAAGACCAAACTCACTGCCGTTTCCAATAGATAAACCGCTTGTTATATTAGAACTATCCGCCCCCCTCGTAACGCTGCCGCCACTATGGTTAGGTATGTAGCTTGTTGGGTAAGAGCCTTCTTCTACTTGTGCGCCATAAGCATAAATAGTACCTACGCTAATATCATCAATGAATAAACCTTGATAGGTGTTACCATCGTTTGTAGTAGCCATTTCAAAACGCTGCCAATCGGTAGTTAATGTTTTTGTACTTGGTGTACCAAATCCGCTTGGGTCTTTAAATACTATAGTTTCGCCTCCAACTGAACCTTTTAAATAGATTGTCCTTACTGCTGCGTTTGTTATATTTAAACCACTAAAATAAAAACCTTTGGTAGCATCGGTGCTTACTACTTTGTAGGCGTTGTTTAATCCTTCGGGGCTTAATGTTTCCGTAGTGTTTGCCGTAAGTGTTATACCTGCTTGTGCAGTCCATCCGCTACCCTCAAAGTATTCACTATACTCAATCAAATTAGTCCTTTGCGGTTCAAGTAAAAGACTCGGACAAGTTGCCCCACCGCTATAGTCAAATCTTGGGGAGTGTTCTAAAATACCTGCCTTGCCTTTTGTCGCTCCCGATTCAATGTATTCCGTAGCTACTAAACCTTGTTCCAATTGGGCATCTTGTATGTACACTCCATTACCACTTGTGCTATATACACCAAAAGCACTTGCGGGATATATTCTCAAAGTAGTTAAAGAGCCATTAAAAGTTACTGAACATCTATACCACCCATTGCCTACGCTTTGGATGTTTGAGGTAATATACTGACTACCATAAGCTGCTGCAATAGTTCCCGAACTTAAATTAAACCAAGCTTCCGAATTTGCGCCAAATGTCCTTATTTGTATAAAGCTATCCGTAGCGGCTTTAGCATAAACGCTATAAGTAGCTACGCCACTTAAACTTACAATTTGTTGTATTCTTGGAGAACCCGTAGTAGTGCTATTTAATAACCAAGCATCATTACTACCATCATAACCGCTTTGCCCACTCGTAACACTTGTATCGCTTAAAAACCAAGTAGTGTCAAAAGAATTGCTTTGTAATAGCAAGTTCTCCCTTCCTTTCTCTATCAGTCCGTTGCTATCTACCCTTGTAGCCGTTAGGTTTGAACCTCTTGAAAAGGTGAAGTCTCCACTACCATCAGTAGGCTTTATACTATAAGCCTTTCCATCTTTTCCTGCACCACCGCTTGGTAAGAATACTAAACTTGCATCGTTATAAAAACTCATATCTTAATTTTATTCTTGCGGGTCTAAAGCCTCTACATCAGCAAGAAGACAAGCTTTGCTTTCCACAGTTCCACCATCAGCCTCTACACGTGCTATAAAAGCATTGACAAGAGTCTCAGCTAAACTAAGCTCTACAGTCGCACTTATTTGTCGCAGTATATGTGTACCTATGCCAATCCTAATTATAGGCATATTAGAAATATATTTGTATGTCGTCAGCTGTTGTTGCAGGTACAGTGCCCACATTAGCAGCTGTTAAGGTATGAGTTAAGGCAGGTGCGCTACCACCATCCCAACCACTAGCAACTGTAATGGTATCTCCAACAGCATAATCCTCGTGTGTTCTAGAGCTTACTACTAATGCAGCTTGTCTTACACCGTTATCGTCATTATATACGTGAATATTAACTTCTAACCCTGTGCCTGATCCACTTGTTGTTGTGGCTACCTTACTTTCATTTGTGCCTGCAGAAACAGAGGCTAAACCAATTACATCATTGGCGCTAATTACTACCAACCTAGTAAATCTATGAATATGGTTTAGATCGCTAATTAATATTCTAGTGGCTATAATGGGTAAGAAACTGCCATTCGGAATGTTTTTTAATGTTGTGTAGTTTCCGGGAATATCCCTATCCCTACCTTCTTGTAAGAATGTTAATGTTCCGCCAGTACCTACAAATATAGCCACAGCCTTATTGCTTGTTACTGGCTGACCATCACTATCTAACGACGTCACTTCACCAAACCTACCAGCAACACCCACATCAATAGTACCGGGTGCGTAAGAGGTTGCGTCTACGCTTATATCCTGAAATTTAGTTGCAAATTCTGGTTGTTTGCTTATCGTACTTGCCATAATATTTTATTTTTCTTTTGCAAATTTACTGTTTTTATAAAAGCGTATCCTGATCTTCAGATAGCTCACCACGTTGTCCTTGGCGCTGGCTGATGAGCTTTGACTGCTCAACCGCCTGCTTCTTAACCCTTGTATCTTTACGGTCTTCCTTCATAACGTCAACCGAAGTCTTTACCTGACTCTCGATCTGTTGCTCGGCAACACCGTACTCTCCCTTCAGGCGTACAATCTCCATATTCATCTGGTGCTCCATCTGCGCTAGCTGCGCCTTCATTTGAAACTCCATCTGCTTCTTCTGCATCTCTAACTGTGCTAGCTGTTGTTCTTTTTGAACCTCTGCTTGCGCTGCTGCCTGAGCAGCCTGAGCATTGGCTTGGGACTGCATCTGAATGTTTTGCTGAGCCATCTGCTGTTGCTGAGCGATACGTTTCTTCCGGCGGATAATCAACAATCTTTCAGCTTGATCTACATCCTTTATGTTTCTAATAGCTATAGCGTCTTCCAAATCAATCTCCTTTTGACTTAGAGATATCTGTATGTTCTGCTCTAGGTATTGACGGTCTCTATCGTTCAGGTCTGTCATCACCAAGATGCCAAAGTTGTACATCGGCAGGTTGCTGAAGCTGTTCAATACAGACATATTGGTCTTGCCTATAGCCTTCTCATACACCTTGTAGATAACAGATTGTGGAGGAAGGATCTGTAGACATTTTAAGATGTCTTCACAGACCTTCCTGTATAGCACCATACTAGCGTTAGTAACATCGTATAGGGCGTTGTTACCTGCAGCAACAGCCATCTGGTTTACACCAACCAATGCTTCACCCTTAGGTGTTGTTCCATCCATCACCTCATTGATACCCGTAGCATCACGGATCATACGTAGGTAGTGGTTATACAGAGCAATAAGCTCGTTGATGTTTCTGATGCTGTTGTCTATCTGTCGGATCGGCGGGTTTTGGAAACCGCCTTCAGGGTTCTTACTTCTATAGTAGAAGACACCAGTCTGTTCGTAGATATCTTGAATCTCCAAAGGTTGTAGGTCTCCACCTCTACCTAGATCTACATTCTCTAACCCTTCAATATCGATGATGATACCGTCTGGCTTAGCCTTAGCTATAGCCTGCTGAATCTTTAGGTGTGACAGCTGTAGTTGATCGGCAAACCCAATAACACTAGAGATTAAACTCTTAGGAATCATATTCCTGATATTGGTAGCCACCACGCTGTAAGACATTCTAGCACGAGTTAAATCGTGAATGTTTTTCGGTACGTTTGTTTTCTGACCGTAGTTATAGATGTAGTCAGTGCCTATGATATATACCCCGCCGTATACGGTAGCATTATTCATCTGTACAGGCTCTCTATCGTATACGCTATTCTTAGGGGTTTCGTAAGTGTTGCCCTTGAAGTAGAATCCTATATTACCGAAACGTGATTGCTTCTTCTCGTAGATCATTGGATCAACAGACAAGAACTCAAAGTCTAACACCTCGATGGTATACTCGTCGTAGCCGTAGTTATAACGGCTTAGACGCTGGTCGTAATAGTTCTCCATAAAACGAGAAGCATTATTACCGTACTTATTCATTACCGTCTTA
>Ga0196899_1001413_pt1 | contig 11829 bp, 18 predicted proteins | sample VirMetDEL_Sep_01_FD_169095 | JGI IMG/M metagenome (GOLD analysis project Ga0196899, IMG submission 169095) | Aqueous microbial communities from the Delaware River and Bay under freshwater to marine salinity gradient to study organic matter... | ecosystem: Environmental > Aquatic > Marine >... | reverse complement strand
TTCAATCGTTTGCGACTCATTTGCGAATGACCCTCTTGTACTGCGTGAACCAAGACCAAGCCCAAAAAAAGAACAAGGCAAGCCCGAGGTTCATAAAGATCTCCGTCCATTGAGGGAGCGACAGCGTAAGGACGCTAAGTAATGCACCGGCACACGTTGCGCTAAGACCTACACGAAGAGTCCAATAGGCAAACATAGGCGCTCGGTCGATAGGCGAGTCTTCGAACACAAAGACCTCCAACAACAAAAGGCCACTAAACACAAAGATGCCCAAATTGCATCCGAGGTTAACTGCTTGTAGAATCTCCATCTTTTTGCTCCTCAGTATTGATGAACCGGTCGATCAGTATCTCCACCGCTTTCAATCCGAGAAACCCCGTAACGAAAGCCATCCCGTTCTCGTGCATTTGCACCATCGGAGGCATTAGGTTTAGGATGATAGGCGTGAGATAGTTGGCACACGCCGTGCCACTCAGTATGGTGATAAAGACATCGCGAATGCTTGTCTTTTTCTGTTTGCCCATTGACACAAGTGCGCCAAACAAACCACCAATAGCGAATGCAAGGTTAATACCTATGCTTTCGAGAAACTCTTTCATAAGGCTCGATCAATCCAACCACGTATGAACCGTCTTTGTGTAGTGTCTTTCAAGGCCAACGTGATGTAGTGGTTCCCTTGAAACGACTTGAACAACAACAAGAGAATACGAAAGTCTCTCGGGTCAATGTTAGATAATGCGGCCTCCGTTTTAGCCCCGATAACACCATCGACGTATAGATCGTTCATCGAGTCTCGATTCAAGAGGTTTATACTCGTTTGTAACCATTTGCCGGCTCTCGACACGCCAACGTTAACCGCCGTGTCAAACACCTTGGATGCTAATTCGGTGTGGAAGAAAGCGATTGTATTGCAAGCAAGTTTATCCCAATAGAGGGTGCGGTAGATTTGCTCTACCACACCCATCGGGATGTCCCTCATTGATTCCTCGTAGCCAAACTCTTTCGCCGTGCGCCACGTAATTCCATAGTTGGTCTCTCCTCCCCTATCCAACGGGTCGTTGACGTAACCACCTTCGTTTTTAAGAACGTGTTCGAGGGCTTGTTTGAACGCACTCATTTGTTTAGTTCCACCGGTTTTGGCTTGGGCATTTCCTCATTGGTTGTTTCAATGAGGTTGTTCGCGGCATCGCGGATTCGTGTGATCTCTTCAACGGGCGGTTTGACGGCCGGATTGTAGTTTTCCATAAGAGCGGCCGCACCTTGCAAAAGCATCTTGTCCTCCATTGGAAATCTCATCTTGCCGATATGTTGACCAAGAACGTTCTTGTCGAGGTAGCACTTGTAACCTAACTCGCCCGCCAATCTACAAAAGAAGTAGTCCTCGGAGAGGTATCGCTCTTGATACACGCCGGTTCGAAACCAATCGTAACTCCACTTGGAACTCCCGCCTTGCTCATCGTCTTCGTAATGATAACGATGCTCGGGCCAACGGGCGGCAATAGCGGCAAAGACGTCCTTTCGAATCATCATCAATCCCGTTCCGATCTCATTCATAATCATTAACTCGCCTTCGTTGCCTACGTGATGGTTCACGACCGGAGAATACGGGAGTTTCTTTTTAAGGTAGAGACCACCAACGATGCCCTTGTTGTGCTTGCGAAGCCGGTCGATGTCGTGATGACTAATCTTGATGTCCGAGTCAACAAACATTAGGTATTGCGCCTTGTCATCATCGAGAAACAGTTGCGCTATCTTGTTTCTTGCTCTTGGTATGAGCGAGTCCCCGTTGAAGTATTGTATGCGTAGAATAGAAGAGTCGGGGTCTTGAAGACCTTCGAGCAACGGTTGAAATACGTCTACGTCTGCTCGGTTGTCGTAACAAGGAAATCCGATTACAACGTCTTTGTGTGCGATGTTGTAGGATGGTTGTGTCATATTAGGTAAGCGGATATGCGTACCCTATCGCCCTTGAAGTCGTATGCGATGCTCGTAGGCCGAAAGACTTTTCCGGTGGCTCTTGGTACGTCGGGTGCAAAGTTGACTGCTTGGTAAGGTAAAAAACTAAGAGCATCGAATGCCGTGAATTCCACTTGCTGAGTGGTCTTGTAGGCCGAGGCGGCTTGTGTGGACAATTCGTATTGTCGAATGCCTTGTTCCAATATCTGATTTGAGATATTCGAAAGGCCAACATTGGTTGTTTTTCCTTGTACCACATTGGTACTTGCGATCCATTCTCCCGCCCTTGCAAACTCATCAAAACCCGTAAAGTCAATCACCATCTTCTTCCCCGTGCCGATGTAATATGGTGCCGAAGACGTTCCGGTCATATAACTATTCGCATTGGTAGCGGTAGCATTGACGTTAATGGATTGTATGACGGCTTGACCTCTTTTGATGTCGAACGATTCGAGGTCGGCGTTGCTAAACTGTCGAACGTAATTCTTGTCCGAGCGCCAATTTACAAACCGAGTGCCGAAACAATAGCCGTAGAAAGACCCTTCCATACCGAGCAAAGACCTCATCACTTGCTCGGCGGGAACGAAGTTGAGGCTTGTGTCCTTTTGTGCGGCATAGTTGGTGACCCATACTGCAACATTGCGGTCAACAAGTTCGGAATGGTCGACCGGATAATTCCTCGGCATCATATAGCCAAAGTTGTTCAGAGCCGGAGCGGGATTGATGACCGCCGTTGGAGCCGTACCCGCCGAAACCATTTCCATATAGGCGTTGATAAACGCACCCGCCGGAACGGCATTGATTTGGAAACCCGTTCCTTCATTATACTCGTAATATTCAGCCGTATCCAAATATTGGAAGACGTTGGTTACGTTTACGTTGGACGTTAGGCCTTTGAGCGTGATAGACGTTCTCTTGCTTTTATAGTCGAGCGATACGTCTCCCATATCAAATGCGAAAGGTATCTTAAAGGTCGACTTGGTTTGGTCGGCGGGATCGACAATAAGATTTGCCCTCACACGAGGTAGTTGCCCTTCGAAACGAGACGTTAACGTCCACGCTCCAATCTCGGAGTTGATCGAGTCATAGGCCGAAGAGGCGTTCTGCAAGGTATCCCCAATCACGGCCCTCATATTGCCTACGATTTGGGCGGCCGTCTTGATGTCACCGGTTACGGGTTGTACATCAAACTCATAGGTGAGGTCGGAGATGTCCAACAAGTCCGTTTCTACGTTGGAGGCTCCACCGAGGTCAATGTGAAGCGTGTAGGTTCCACTTCGTAGCCTTGCGGACTTGGTTAGAATGCTCATCGGTAGTATTCGGGAATCTCGGTTGTGACGTTTGCTCCCGATATGGCAATCGAAATCGGTTGCTCCGTTATGGTGCGGTCGATTTGCATTCCAAACGATACCCTATCAATCACCACGGCTTGGTTCTCCGTGTTGCTTGCGTCGGGATAAAACACTAAGTAGGGAGACGTATTAGGGTTTGTAGTTATCTCAACCGGATTGCTTGCCGATCCAAAAGACGTTGACCCTTGAAGTATAGCGGTTCCATTGCCTCCATAGTAATCGAGGATTAGAACGTTGGTGCCGGAGCCTCCGGTTAAGAACATTCCGTTGTAGTAATCATCAATAGGGGCTCCCAACACAAACGTCACCGCAGTTGAAGGGCCAAGCGGCCCAAGCACGATGTCGTTATGAAAGACGTGTTCAACTCCCGTCACGCTATCGTGAACGACGTTTACAAGATTGGTAGTTGACAACAAATGCTCCCAAGAAAGCGATCCCTCCAACCTATATCCTCCGAGTTGACTTTTTCTTCCTCCACCGATGTCCTCATCATAGGCCTTACCCGAGTAGTAGTAGGGTTTCCACGAGATCGTGCCTACGGTTATTTGGACGTTCTTTGGATAATTGTCAAAGCGGCGGTATGCGCCTCCCGCATAAACAAAAAGGTCAAAAGCGCAACGAGTTACTTGCTTATTCATTACACAAAGGTTACTTGCTCCGTCTCGATTTGGGCTTGTCCATCCGTGACGGCAAGGGCGAGGCCTTTGCGGTCGAGAGAAGCGTTAACGATTAGGCCTCCTCTTGAAGAGGTTTGCGCAATATAATCTGCCATTATACTCTGCTCCCCACGAAGTTGCGCCTCCTCGGGTGCGCTGACCCTTGCTTGCGCTTGGGATATGCTTGCAAGAGTAGAAGCCGAACTTGACGCATCTCCTCCTCCGGTGGATTCGGGCTTTGTCTTGCGGATTGCCCTTACTTGTGCAAGACCACTTGCAAGAGCGGCGGCGGCCGATACGGCTCGCGCCACCGGCCCTCCTTGTGTGTCCGCAAGAGCAAGAGTTACCGATCTATACGTGTTAATTAAGGCTTCTGCTATTGCGATTGACTTGCTCTTACCGAAGGCCGCACTAAGTCCCTTGATTGCATTGTCGACCGTTTTCTCTCTTAATGCTTTTTCGGCTTCTGCGGTTTGTCTTATTAGTTCCTCTTCTGCCTTTTGGGCCTCCCTTGTAGCGTTGGTTCGTCTTTCGAGATATTCTTCGTGTGCTTGCAATCTTGAAAGGTTGGCCGCTTGGTCAGATGCCACGCCTTGTTCGAGAAAAGACTCATACAATTCTTGCTCGCGGTCTTGTTGCTCCATTTGAAGGGCAAGTAATTCTTCCCCTTGATTACGAATGGTGTTGATCTCCCGTAGCCGTTGTGTATCCAAGATTGCTTCTTGCGCTTGCGCAATGGCCTCCGCTCGTCTGTTTGCGGCCTCCACCGCAGATGCGGTTCGGGCCTCTTCAATCTCGGCATCCCTCATTGCGGTAAGACGAGCAATGTCTTCTGCGGAGGCTCCCACTTGTTCGGCCATTCGAAGATATTCCTCGTATTGCCTTTGTATGGACACGACCTTTTGTTCGGTCTCGGTTAGGAACAAGTCGGTGAGCGTTTGCTCCATCGAAGCGAGTTCCTCCGCACGAGCCTTTGCTTCCTCAGCGGCGGCCGCCTCTTGATCTCGTAACTGCTTAACAAGAGCGAGCCGCTTGTTTTGCATTTCGGTACGAAGAGCCTCCGACGCCGCTTCAAGTTCATACACGGCGGCTTGGGCCTCAGCGGTTGCACGGGCGGCCTCTGCATCATCCCTTGCAAGGGCGCTATTCTCTCTTGCTATTCTTGCCCTCTCCCGTGCTATGGCAAGGTCTTGTTCGAGGATTTCGTTTTGTTGGGCCGAAACTGTATCAACGAGATCAATACGTTCTTGCAACGACAGATTAGTATCGTCGGTCAACCTCTTGGCTTGTTGAAGGTCTCTTCTACGCCTCGCTTGGATTTCGATATTTGCGATCTCCGAATCACGCACCGCGGCGTTTGCTTCGGACAATTCATAAGCCGCCTTGATTGCATCCGTGATGGAACCCGTAGCCTCATCGGTGCCGGTGATAAAGTTATACACCTTGTCCGTCAAGACGGCAAAGCCCGCAGATAAAGCCGAGGTGACCGCCTCAATCTTATCCATTACGGGTTGTAGTTTGCTCATTGCGCTTATCAAGGCACCAACAGCAACACCTATACCGACCAAGATGGCACCAATGCCCGTCGTAATAAGTGCTTTGGCAAACCCGTAGGCACCTATCTCTCCGGCCTTGAATGCTCCGGCAACTCCCTGAAACGAACCAATAAAGGCTTTGCCTTGACCAATGACTCCACCAACGGATTCATCAATCTTGCCCATTGCACCCGCAAAGCCCTCACTAACATCTCCCCAAGCACTTTTGTAGTTACCTACGTTGCGTTGGTGGTTTCCAAGAGCCGCATCGAAATCTTTTAGCTTGTCGTTGTTTTGTTCGTATTGCTCTTGGAGAGATTGAAGCATCCCCGTTGTGTCATCAAGAGGAACCGACCGCATAGCGGCCATCAAAGCCTTATTCTGACTGACTAACTCGTCATAAGTATTAGGTATCGAGTCGAGAGACGTTTGAAGAGCCACGGCCTCTCGTTGGGCCTTGTTGTATTCTGCATTGACAAGTTTTTGCTCGACTTTGAGTCGTTCAAGGGCTTCGATCTCCGCATCCGTAACGTCGGTGCGGTTCTTCATTGCGTTCTGCGCCGACTTTATTTCCTCTTTGAGGTCGGCATTGACCCGAGCAAGATCACTAAGCGTTTTGTAGTTGGCTTGACCCGCTTCGCTTGCCTTCTTTGAGGCGGCCTCGTAGTCTTGTAGGGTTTCTGCGTTTTGTTGGAGCCGTTCGTCTAACTCCATAATAGCTTTCGTCGCAACCTCAATCCCTTCTCCAACCGCACCCGATGGACGAAGTGTGTCAAGTTCTTCTCTTATTTGGTTCAGACTGTTTTGATCAGCCTCGAACTTAACGTAATAAACTAATTCGTCTTGACCGGCCATATTACTCTGTGTATTCGTGGGCTAATTTGGAAACGAATGCTTCCGCTATTACGTGTGCGGGTGAGTCAAAGATTCTTTCCGCTTCTTTCGGATTGAATTGACCCAAGATGAGTGCAAAGTAATAAAACGAACCAATAGAATCTGCCCACGCTTGCCGGTTAGGGTTGGTCTTAGCGTTCCGCGGAGTGAAGGCCATAGCCTTCCGAAGCGCAAGTTGAGCGCGGTTTAGAGATACAACTTGCGCGTTGTAAAAAAGTCTTCTGTGTCCTTCAAAAGGCTTTGTTCGAAGTCAAGCGACTCGAAAAACGAGATCGGCAAGTCCTCGTCACATTCCCATAGCACCTCGGCCTTTCGCTTCCACCATTCGGCCCGTTGCTTTCGAGGCACATCATCAATGGTTTGTTCGGGGTTCTTCGATATGTACTTACGTATCTCTTCGTTTACCTCACGAAGATAGACGGCTCGGGCCTCCGTGTAGGGCCGCAAGCGAACTACCTTGCCGCTAACGACAAGTCGTTTTTCAAACATAATGGTGAGTAAGGTTTTTGTGGTGGCCTACATTGTAAAGCCGGTTCCGATCTTGCGCATTCTTGGGTTTGCCACGTTTACCCAAGCACCACTACTAATTACTCGCACATAGAATCCGGTGTACGGTGCATCGGCGGGCTTAGTAAAAGTGGTCGTGTAATTTCCGGCCGTGGTTATGGTTACCGGACTGTTTGCGTGAGTAACACCGCCTCCCTTTAATCTGCGATGCACCACTCCTATCTCGGCATTTCCGGCTCCCGACAGAGTTGTGACTTCGATGGTTGCTTCAAATTGCTCTCCACCAAAGGGCATTGCCATTGGCTCGAAGAAAGCGTAACCGTTGGGTGCTCCCGCTACGCAATTCATCGCACCACCGGCATAGGTTGTACCAAGAGAATTGGTAGTCGTAGTGAACCCGTGAATACGTGTAGCATCCCCATTCTCTACATCGTAGAAAGCAAAGAGATTGTCGCCACCATAAACACCGGCGTTGGAGTAAAAGGTCGGGCCGTGATAGGTTGGAACGGTTTTCTTCGTCACGAAGATTTGATCGGCCAACACTTGATCCATTTGTCGAGGTGCGCTTAGTAGCACATCCTCCATAAACACAAACCCGTCAAGAGTTAGTATCGACACGTCAAACTTTTCTCCGGCCGCGATGTCGTTTTGCAAATAGGCGTAGTTGCTATCGGCATCGAGGACTCGAATGTCAAGTTGATGTTCGAAGCAATATTGCTGACGCTGATTGTCGTCTACTTGCAAAGCCAACGGATTAAGAGAGTACCCAATCGTTGCGGAGCCTCCCACGCCGGCCATAATGTTGTCAAAGACGTAGGCATTGCCGGCCGAGTTAACGACCGTTGCCGATTTGATTAGGTTAAGCATCTCTTAGAATGGTAGGACTACATCGTCGATTGCTACTCCTCGCTTGCTTCCTTGAACCGTGATTCCCATACGGTTTCCATCGAATACGCGAGAGCCGTTGATTATAACGTTGTCAACGTTCAGAGACGTTGCGCCATTGACTCCGTCAAAGACGATTTTAGCCGACGTTGGAGAAAGAGCGGCATTGGTATACACGTTGCCATCACTTAATAGGCTCGTGTTATAAACCGTTACCGTAAAGGCTACATCATAGCCGGAAACAAGGGTTTGACCATCGTCCACCATATCGGTAATCGGAGTAACCGTGACCGAAGCAGAGTCGGTTAAGTGGAGGTCATAATTGGTCAACGACGCAAGAGCGGCACCGGCCGCCCCAACACGAATGCGCTCAAAAATAAGCGGTTTAGAAATTGCCATTGTTAGGTCGGGTTTGTTTGGTTACTAAATAAGTCTCGAACGGAAGAAAAGTTCAACGTCTGTGTTACATATCGAGGATTTCGAGTAATGGAAGTTGACCCTTCGTATCCGAACGTGTAAATGTAAGCGGTGGTTGCAGTTGAAGCATCAAAGGTCTTAGACCATTCGACGATGGCATCCTTTAAGTCTGCAAGAGGTAATTCCCCTTTGCTTGCATCATCTCGATTGTATGCCCGAAGCACGCTGATGTCAATACCATATCGAGTTCGGGCGAGGTTTGCAAACTCAGCGTCAACCTTGGTTGTTACGACCTCGCTTTGTTCGTATATGGAAATCCTTGCTCTCGGAATGTCGTTCCTTGATTCGATTTCAACCGGATTCTGACGATACTGTTCGTATACAATCGTTTGGTCATTAAGAGCCACCGCGATTGAATCTAATACGGCATTGAGTATGGTTCTACTTTGCCCCATTGAGAATCATTCCGGTTTGCTTGTACACCTCGTCACGTAGGTCTTGGGGAATGCTCCCTACTTCTTGCGGAAAGATTGACCTCTGTCGAAAGCCGACCCGTGAGTATTGAATGCCCGTGTGATGATAGCGGGCAATACGACCCCATTCCGAGTCTTGGAACGTTATCTTGGTTGTGTCTTGTTTGGGCCTTGACACTTGTGTGTACTCGATACGTTTTTTCTTAGCCCGCAACTCAACCACCTCGGTTTGCAAGCCCATCTTGGCACGACGTCTCGCATACTTTCGCTCGTATGTAGGAAAATACTCGTCGTTAGCAAACCCGTGACCCTCTTGCGAATTGTCTTTCATACGGCTCGCTATCTCTTCGGCCGTATAGGTTCCAACCGTTTCGTTGACCGTTGGCATCCTCCGATTTATGATCGACACAAACTGCTCGCCGAGAGGTGTGTTATACATAGTACCGAATATATGATTGCAATAGACTCATCGCCTCGACGGTTAGTCCATTGACCACCGTTCGAATCGGAGTGTTGGGGTCATTCCGGTTTTTGTATTGGAGGCTGATCTCTTGCAACATTGCTCCCCGTATGGCGGCGGGACAAGAACCGGCCACATAACCGCTCTCGTACGTAACGAAGAGATACGGCCCTACACCGTTTGTTATTTGAAGGTACTTCTGATTGATCCCTTCAACGTAGTAGTCCGTTCCAAGCGTTAGTGTGGTTTGATTCCCTTCTATATCTTGGGCAACCACGCTCGATATGGTTCCGTGCGGCCCGTAGGGAAGATGAACGGAACCATTGTATCGACTCCAAAAAGACTGTCTTGTTTTGATAAAAGTATCGACCCCGATATATCTCTCGACCTCCTCGGTAACACCCGCAATGAGAAGTTCGATATAATTGTCATCTTGGTTATGCGATACCCTTAAAAAGGACTTTGCATCGGCAAGCGTTATGGCATAATCGACCGAAGGAACCGTTACCACGGTCTCGTATGGATAGCGTTGAGCATTCCAAACACCCGTAAGAGATGACCTCTCTCGTCGTTGATAAGCGGATGCTCCTCCGGTTGTATCGAAATAGGCCATTACGTGTTGCTTGCAGTAGCGTCAAGGTTGGTGAACCATCCCGTCGAAATAAACACTTCGAAGGCCGACTTGGTTTGAGCATTACTCTTGTAAGTGTTGCCCAACGTGTATTCGTAGAAGTGGTTTGATTGCTCTCCGGCTTCTACGTTGTCGGTATACACCACCGAGAAAGTAAGTGTTGGCTCGACGTTCATTAGGTTGTTTTGGTTGGAGTGCGACGTTTGTTAGCCGTGCGAATGGTTACTACGCCTCGAACCGCAAGACCTTTGTTGATTGCGTTGTTGAAACACACCTCTTCTTGCGGATGTCGAGCGCGGTAGGTTTGTCCTTTGTTGTAGTGGAACTCGGTGCGCCCGTCAAAACAGTAGACGGCATCTTTTTTGAATGTTACTTCCATTGTCCTATGGTTTTACAGAAAAGCGGCCGACCCAATCTGTCCAATAGGCCGGCCGCCTTTCCTCGCTCGTTACGACCACCGTTTTACAACGGAGGGGCAATAACAGTATAGCAACCTATCCCTTTGCTATCAAGGCACAAGGATGTTAGCCGCATTCGTCGTTGTCGGAGCATCGAGACTGAATCCCGTTGCAATCCAATTAAACGGAACGGGCATAATGGTGCTTTGCACGCCCTTGATGAACCCATACTGTTTGGTATGTGCAACACCAATTTGAACTTGCGTCGGGCTTGCAACAGTTACTGTATTTGTGAACACAATCGAACCATTGCTTTCGAGCAGACCGTCAGGAGCAATAATGCGACTTGCGTCCACAAGAGTAGCGTTAGCCGAAGTGTTGTCATCGCTTTCGTAAACGAAATAAGTAATGTTATGCCCCGTTGCGGGGTTAGCACCACTCGAAGCATCGCTTCCGAATTGATAGGCAACACCTTCATCAAGACCCGCCGTATCGAAAGGCGCACTAAACGTGCCTCCTCCGACGGTTAAAGCACCTCCGAAGATTTTCTCTGTCTTAGTTTGTTGTCCAAGTTGTTTCATCCCTCATTACGGTGTTTGACCTTGATCCGCATCAGCGGTTACTCTCAGAGCCTTCTGATAAGCAACAGCCGTAAACGGATAAGCCGGATTATTTGTCGTAGAAATTACGCCGACAAAAGCGTAACGCTTCGTAGGAACCCACGACGTAGCCAATTGATAACTTGCTGATCCGGCAGGATATTCAGGCATTCCGTTTGTGTTGGTAAATGAAGCAACGGTTTTGTTCACGTCGACCGGAGTCGCGTTTGCAAAAGTGTTGTCATCAGACTCATACGGAATTACTGAAACGTAGTTAGTACCCGGATATGTTTGGTTTTCAAGGCTCAACGTAAATGTAACAGAAGGCAATCCACCCGACGTATCAAAAGGGCCAACGCCGGAGATCGCATCATTATTGATTGCGAATCCCCGACTTACGACATCACTACGGATTGCTCCTCCTATATCAAATGCACTCATTGTGTTCTTGGTTTAAGGGTTAGGGAGCCGTAATCGTCATCTGAACGATAGCCTCATCTCGTACAACCGCTCCTCCATAGCGACTCATCGCATAAAGGTTGGTAACGAATTGAGATGCCTCGGAGTAGATGTCGTTGATGATGTAGAAATCGCTATGACGAACCACCGTGTATCCGTAAGCAAAGTCTCCGTACAAGAGCGGAACTTGACCGGCGGTAAAGTTGCCGGAAGTTCTACCAACGAGGTCGGGTGCTTCGTACACGGGCGATCCGAGCAAACGAGATGGCACGCCGGCTTGGAACGAAGGCTCCCACGTATACTGTAAACCGTTGGTTGAACTCAAAACGAGTGACCGTAGGTAGGCATACGTTTGACGGTTAGCCATCCAAGAAGCATTCTGATGATAGAACGTCTTGATTTGTGCTTGCATCTCGATCAAAAGATCGGTCGTGAGAGCCAATGATGACGAATCGAAATTCGTTACATTGCCAACCATACCCGTCGGCTTGCCGACTCCGTTACCGCTTATGAATGCCGTCCCAAGCGTTTTGTCAAACTGCTCACGGATGGAGTCGTTGATTTCGCTTTCGAGGTTGTAAGCCTCGTCCTGCTCTTGTTCAATCGT
>Ga0196899_1001392_pt1 | contig 11907 bp, 12 predicted proteins | sample VirMetDEL_Sep_01_FD_169095 | JGI IMG/M metagenome (GOLD analysis project Ga0196899, IMG submission 169095) | Aqueous microbial communities from the Delaware River and Bay under freshwater to marine salinity gradient to study organic matter... | ecosystem: Environmental > Aquatic > Marine >... | reverse complement strand
CAATTCTACTTGAGAATTAGAATCATTCCAAAGAATCTCGCTAGATGCGAATCATTCTCATGTGCACCCCACCGGAAAAACTACGCCGCTACGCATTGCATATGAGACACACCTGCCATATACAGACCAAAAATAAAAAGGCTTGCTCATAAAATACAATAGTGTGACAAATATGCAACAGTCTACACATAAAAACACCCCCTAAGTTTATTATGACTAGGGGGTGGGGGGTATAAAATATAAAAAATAACTAGGCTTGCTAATCAAACAGCTTCGCTATGTCGAAGACTAGCTTCGCTACTGCCTCGCTACTACTTAGACTATCTATATACTACTATATACTTACTTAGTATTACTTTATATATCTTTATTATATTCTATATATAACTATATATAAGCTTCTTCGTAATCTTAGGATAAGGGTATCATGTTTTTCTTGTCTTCACAATAGGGGTGTGCTATATTAAAAGCAAATAATTAAACAGTGTGACATTATGGCAACAGTATTACAACAGGAAGAACAAAGAGAAATAAACTTCAATGTTCTTTTGTCTATAAGAAATAATCTCAAAGAATTAGAATACAGAGAAGCTAATGGGGATTTCTTGTCTTTCATCAAGAAGTTTGCTCCTCTTCTTGTCTCCGACTTTAAGATGGGTAAACACATTGAAGTATTAGCAGATAAACTACAACAAGTAGAAGACGGTAACATCAAAAGGCTTATGGTCTTTCTACCACCTCGTTCATCTAAGTCTGTCGTCTGTTCCAAGCTATTTCCTGCATGGTACATAGGTAAACATTCTAATCACGAGATAATGTCTATCAGTCACTCCGACCAACTAGCCAGTGACTTTGGTAGGTCCGTTCGTGATCTAGTTAGTGAGGAAGACTTTCAGAAGGTATTCAATGGAGTCTTGCTACGGCAGGATGTACGTGCAGCAGGTAAGTGGAAGACAAGCGGTGGTGGTTCCTATTATGCTGCAGGTGTACGTTCACAGATTGCAGGACGTGGTGCACACATAGCTATCTTGGACGATGCTATGTCGGAAGAAGATGCTATCAGTGCAGCAGGTAGGAGATACATCAAGGAATGGTATCCTTCAGGTCTACGCACACGTCTCATGCCAGATGGTAAGATCATTATCATCAATACTCGATACCATTACGATGACCTATGCGGCTGGCTACTAAAGCAGGAGGAGAAGATGGATTGGCATCTCAAACCTTCAGAGAAGTGGCATGTTGTGTCTATTCCAGCTTGGGTGGACGAAGAGTCGTCTGATCTGCTGGGTCTACCTGTAGGCACGTCATACTTTCCTGAGTGGAAGAGTGATGATGTGCTACGTCTGGATGAAATGGAGATACGTGCTACCAATGGTTCCAAATACTGGGACAGTCTCTACATGCAGAATCCAACACCTGATGAAGGTGGCATTGTCAAAAAAGACTGGATTGAGTGGTGGGAGTACGACGAGCCACCCTCCTGTGAGTTTATATTACAAACATATGACACAGCCTTTTCTACGAGTAACACGGCAGACTTTAGCGTGATACAGACATGGGGTATATTCCACTCTGTATATGAAGATGAAGATACCGGAACGGAGCAGGTCGTAGCCAACATGATACTACTAGGAAGTAAGAGAGGAAGATACGAGTATCCAGACTTGAGGAGGATCGCGCAGGAGCAGTTTAAAACGCATAGACCTGATGTATGCTTGATAGAAAAAAAGGCGAGCGGGCAGTCTCTAATTCAGGATATGCGCCGCGCAGGACTGCCAGTGTTGGAGTATACCCCTGACAAAGACAAAACCTCTAGACTTAACGCTATTACTCCTTTATTTGAGTCAGGAAGAATATTTCTACCAGCTTATAAGCAATGGGCAGATGAATTGCAGGAAGAAGTAACGACTTTCCCTTATGCACCACACGATGACCAAGTAGATGCCCTGACTATGGCTGCGCTATACTTGAAGGAAAGTTGGCGTATTGAACATATGGAAGATGCTGATTGGGAAGACGATGAAAACCCACGACGGCAAAAAAGAGTTGCATACTGGAGAGTTTAGTGATACTACTAGTGAAATGACAACAAGAAGAAGGGGTATAACAATGTCATCCGCACTACTAGAAAAAAGAAATAAGTTTTACTTTCCAGCAAAAGATAATCACTTTAATGGTGACGAATATCAAAAGCCACACAGGTTTCACAGTCTAGGTTTTGTAGATAACTACGGCACAGCCATTGACGTTGGTGCACACGTAGGTACATGGGCTGTTGATCTAGTAAATATGTTTGATATGACAATCTGCTTTGAGCCAATCAAGGAGCATAGGGATTGTCTTAATGAGAACCTTTATCAATCAGAAAATGAATATAGAATTTATGATTGTGCATTAGGCGATAAGTACGAAAAAGAAATATCACTAGGCTATGTAACAGAAGGTAATAGCGGCACAGCTTCTATCGCTGCAGAGAATACTGAGTATACTGCAGAGATGCGTACACTAGATAGCTTTAACTTTGAGAATGTAGATTATCTCAAGGTTGATGTAGAAGGCTTTGAACTACAGTTTCTCAAAGGTGCTACCGATACAATCAAACGAACAAAGCCAGTAATCAATATAGAAATTAAAAACAACTGTGAAAGCTTTGGTATATCTAGGCAGGATATAGCAGACTACATCTGTAAAGATTTAGGTATGACTTGTGTAGGTAAAACAGTTGAAGATTACATTTTTAAATATGTATAAGTTGTATAAAATTTAACTATGTGATATAGTATTGAAATTAAGTAGTGGAGAAAGATAGGGGAAGTATCTACCATTATGGCAAATCGTCTCAGACAAACAGTTCAAAGTATTAAAGGTACACCAGCAGAAGAACTTGGTTTAAAGCCGGGGGCTGTTTCTGATCCTGTTGGTGCTGCTCGTATTGCTGCTGAAATGCTTCCCGGTTCTGGTTTTGTAACTGGTGTGCAAAAAGGTGGCACTGAAGGTGGTATAGATTTTTTAGCTGAGTTACTTGGAATAGCTGGTGGTATAGGTGGTGCTGTAGCTGGTCCTCCCGGTATTGCTGGTGGATACATGTTAGGTAAAGGAGGAGTAAAAGGTTTACGTTCTTTACTTAAACCAGAAGAAATATCTGAAAGAGCCTTAGATTCTTTTAAACAACTTTCTTTTCCCGGCAAGAAAACTAATTGGTGGTTAGATGAATTAGAAGATAAGGGAACAGTAACTTTATATCACGGAACAAATATAAAAAATCTAGATAAAATTAAAGAAGAAGGTTTGAAAGTAGATAGAAAAGGCTATACTTATGCTACTCCTGATCCAGACACAGGAGTTGGATATTCTGTTATGGCTAGAGGAGAAAAAGCTAGTAAAGGAAAAAAAGGAAAAGCATATGAACAAGCACCTCGCGAAGAACGAGCCTTATTAGAAATTGAAGTTCCAAGAGAAATGTTAGAAAGAAACATTCCTTTACAGCGTAGTCCTACTTCTAAAGAAAAACTATTTAGTGATAAAGGTTTAGAAAAATTTAATAAATCTGATAGAATAAAAATTTTTGGACAAGAAAATGTTCCTATGGATAAAAAGTACAATACACCTTTTTATGAACTTACAGAAGTTCGTTTTAAAGAACCTATTCCTCCAGAAATGATTAAAGGTTATTCTATTAAACCTGAAACTAAAAAAATAAATAAAAGTAAGGGTGGTTCTGTTATAGAATCAAATCCATATAATTATCAAGCAAGGGCAATATAATGGTTGACAAAGGTTTAACATCTGTTATAGGATTAGCCTCAATGTTGTCACCGGGTGGTATGCCTAGCGATAATGTAAATCCTATTATGATCCGATATGAGCAAGCTACTCCAGCAGATAAAGCCGAAGCACGTGCAATGGACGAAGCTATTTCTGGTGTGTCTTCTGTTAGTGAAGAAGTGCCTACTCCTAAAGTAAAACCTGATTATTCTGAGATTTATTATAGTAATGAAGTAGTTCCTGAAGAATTTGGTGAATATAATTTTAATGATCCAACTAAATATAATAAAGATTCTGATAGTTATGTAGTATATCCAGATACAAAAAGTAAACCAACTTTAGGCGCTGGTATTCTTGTAGATAAAAATTTTCTTAAAACTATAGGAAAGAAAAAATTAAAAATAGGAGATACAGTTCCTAAAGATATTGTAGAGTCTGTTGGGCTAACACGTTGGAAAAATTCAATTAAAGAAGCTAGAGAACTACTTCCTAATTTATCTGAAGATCAGATTCTTCCTTTAGCTGAAATGGTTTATCAAATGGGTAAACCATCAGTATCAAAATTTGAAGAAACACTAAAACTTTATAGAGCAGGTAAATTTAAAGAAGCTGCGAATGAAGCATTAGATTCAGATTGGGCTAAAAAAGATACACCAGAAAGAGCAAAACGAGTAGCTGAAAAGATTAAAAATTTAGCACCCGAGACAAAGAAACAAGGCGGTTCTGTAGTAGAACGTAATCCATACGATAATTATCAACCAAAGGCAATATAGAAAATGGCAACTGAACGTAATCCCTTTGATCCTATTCCAACAGCAGAACTATCCATTGAGATAGAATCAACTGGAACCATTGATGAAGATGGTAACGAAGCTACTATGGAACTTGATCCAGAAGACGGTGGTATTATCGTAGAGTTTAAACCACCAGAAGACGAACGATCAAAGGTACAGAAAAAGGAAGAGCCAGAAGAATTTTATCGTAATCTTGCAGAAGATATGGATGAAGAAGAACTGGAAGAAATAGCTGCTAAAGTTATTGACAACTTTGAAGCAGACAAAGACTCACGTTCAGATTGGGAGTCTATGTTTGAACGTGGCTTTGATCTACTAGGTCTAAAGCTTGAAGAAGCAGCAGAACCATTTGAAGGTGCCTGTACTGCTGTGCATCCTATTCTAATTGAATCAGCAGTTAAGTTTCAATCTAAAGCTACACAAGAATTATTTCCACCGGCTGGTCCTGTAAAGTCACAAATTGTTGGTGACGTTACTGAAGAAAAACAGGATCAGGCTAACCGTGTTAAAGCATTTATGAACTATCAGGTCACTGACCAGATTACAGAATACTTTGACGAATTTGAACGTATGCTTTTCCATCTACCACTTATTGGATCAGCATTTAAAAAGACATACTTTGATCAGGGACTAAATCGCCCTGTATCTGAATTTGTACCTATCGACCAATTTTATATTTCATATTATGCAACGGACCTGCGACGGGCAGACCGTTACACTCACGTGATTTATCGTAGTCCAGTTGAAATGCAACGTGACATAGCCGCAGGTATGTATGCCGACGTTGACCTGCCTGAAGCTTCTATGCCAGAACAAACAGCAATGGCACAGAAGATGGATACGATCTTGGGTCTTTCCCCTTCTTCACAGCATGACCCACAATATGTTCTACTTGAACAGCACTGCTATCTTGATTTGCCGAAGCAGTTTCACGGTGAGGATGACGGTCTGTCCCTTCCTTATATTGTTACTATTGAAGAAAAGTCACGGAAGGTTCTATCCATCCGTCGTAACTATGATATTAAAGATAAGCGTAGAGAAAAGAAAATCTTCTTTACTCACTATCGTTTTGTACCCGGCTTTGGCTTCTATGGCCTTGGCCTAATTCACTTCCTTGGCAACCTGACAATGACAGCTACTGCAGCTATGCGTGGTTTGGTCGATGCTGGACAGTTTGCTAATCTACCCGGAGGCTTCAAAGCTAAAGGGTTGCGGATGGTTGGAGACAATGATCCTATTGCTCCCGGTGAATGGAAAGAGGTTGAGGCGGTTGGTAATGATCTATCTAAGATGATTATTCCACTACCGTACAAAGAACCTTCGCAGACTCTGTTCCAAATGTTAGGCTTTGTCTCCAACGCCGCACAAAAGTTTGCTGATAGCACAGAACAGATTGTATCTGATGCAGCAAGCTATGGACCAGTTGGAACAACAATGGCTCTGCTTGAAGCTAGTAGCAAGTTCTTCTCTGCTATTCATAAGCGGCTACACAAATCACAAAAAGACGAATTTAAAATTCTAGGCCGTATTAACTACGAATATCTACCAGACGAATCACTTGTAGACATTCCAGAAAATACGCTAACAATTTACAAAGCAGACTTCGATGGACGGATTGATATTATTCCAGTATCTGATCCTAACATTCCATCTAACGCCCATCGCATGATGATGGCTCAGATGGCTCTGCAGCTTGCACAACAGTCACCACCCGGTATGTTTGATCTAGAAGAACTTAACCGTTCTATTCTTCAGTCTGCTAATGTTCCAGACCTTGATAAGATTATGCCACGTAAACCACAGCCTGTGCCGCTTGATCCAATCTCAGATATTATGGCTGCAGTTAAAGGTCTACCTATCAAAGCCTTTATGGGTCAGAACCATGACGCACATATTCAAGCTAAGATGGCTTACATGCAAGACCCACAGAATGGTGCTAATCCTCTAATGAAACGTATTGCTCCAGTTCTAGAAGCAAATATGCAAGAACATTTGATTATGAAGTATCAAGAACAGGTTGAAGGTACTGCAGAACAAATTGTTGAACAGTATGGTCCAGAAGCTATTGCATCTGGTCAGGTTGATCCTAATGATCCTCGCGTTATGGAGATGGTCATGGCTCAAGCAGCCCAACAGGTTGCTCAAGCTAATCAGGCTATGGCCCAGATGCAACAAGCAGCTACACCAGAAGCACAGATGGTTCAGATTGAACAGCAGCGTCTACAGGTTGAACAAGCCAAGGTACAAGCACAGACAGCCAAAGAAAGCGTTGAAGCTGCAATGAAGAACCGTGAACTTGATCTGAAGGAAGCACAGCTTCAGATTGACATGATGAAAGAAGGTATTCGTACTTCAACTAATGCTCAAGAAAAAGAAAAGGATCGTAATGCTAAGAAAGCTATTGCAGCACTTGATGCTATTATGGACTTGGCTAAAACCCAAGAAACAACCGATACAAGCAAAATGCTTAAAGCTGCTGATATGGTAACAGACTTTGTAAAGGAGGCTAACAAGAATAGTTAATGACCCTCTGGGAAGAAATAACAAAAGAACTTGATAAACAAGTCGAAGATTTAAAAAATTTACTTGCATATGGAGGCTCTTCAAGTTACGATGAGTATCGTCAAGTCGTTGGTCGTATAGAAGGACTAGAGTTGGCAAAAGAACAAATAACAAATATTGTTAAAATTCGTATCTACGAAGAGGAGTAGTAAATGCAACAGCCTTCAATGGGCAAAACAATTCCTAACTCTGATTGGGTTTCAGATGAAGGTATTGAATTAAAGAAAGAAGACTTACCGGAACTGCCGGGTTATCATGTGCTGGTTCAGCCAGTGTCAATTAAACAAAAGACGAAGGGTGGTATTATTCTCCCTGACTCAACTAAAGACGATATTGCTTATCTGACTACTGTTGGTAAAGTAGTAGCTTTAGGTGATCTAGCATATGACGACAAAGAGAAGTTTCCTCTTGGACCTTGGTGTCAAGAAGGAGATTATGTAGCTTATGGTAAGCTTATTGGACAGAAGCTTCAGTACAAAGGTGTGAAGTTTTTGTTATTGTTTGACGATCAGATCATTATGCGTGTAGACAAGCCTACTGATCTAGACCCAACATTTAATTTGTCTAATTAAATTAATTAGTATATAATAACTAATTATTAGCCGTAACCGTTAGTTTCGCACCTAGCGATAGAAAGGAAAAAGAGTAATGAGTAACGAAGAAACAGAAGTAGACCTATCAGAATGGTCTGAGATTGATACTTCAGGTGCTTCAGAGTCTGCACCAAAAGTAGAATTTGAAGTAGAAGAAAAAGAAGAAGTAGTAGAAAAACCCGCTGAAGTAAAGGTTGAAAAAGAAACTGTACAGGAACAAGTACAAGAACTTCAACAGGAGGAACCAAACCCAGAACAACCAGAAGAGTTGGAGGGTATTAAGACAAAAGGTGCTGAAAAGCGTATCAAACAGCTTATTAGGCAGCGAAAAGAACGTGAAGAAGAAATTGAAAAACTTCGTAGTGAAGTAGAAAATCTTCGTGGTTCTGTTAAAACAAGAGAACAAGAACTAGCTACTAGCCTTAAAACTAATATTGATAGTAGCCAAGGCCAGATCAATAGTCGAATTGAACAGGCTAGAGAAATTTTTAAGCAAGCTGCAGACTCTGGTGATACAGATCGAATGCTTGCTGCACAAGAGGAAATGTCCAAGGCTTATGCTGAGTCTATGGTTGTTCAACAGCAGCAACAGGCGTGGGAAGAATACAATGCACGTCTTGAAGCTGCAGGTCAAACAGCCGAACAGCATGTACCACAGCAGCAGCAGGAGTATGATCCTAAAGCTGTAGCTTGGGCTAGTAAAAATCCTTGGTTTGGTCAGGATCAGATCATGACTGCAGCAGCACTAGCTGCAGATGCTGAACTAAAAAGTGAAGGCTATGATCCAGCCGATGACGATTTTTATGAGGAAATTGATCAAAGACTACGTAGCCAGTTTCCTCACAAGTATGAAGACCCTGCTCCAGTTGCAAAACAGGAGGAGGAGACACCACGGTTGCAGGATGCCCCGACAAATTCTGCTCAAGTAGTTGCAGGTGCCTCACGCACACCTCAAACCTCTAAAGGCAATAAAGTTAAACTATCTCAAGAAGATGTTCAACGAGCCAATAAATGGGGTATACCACTTGAACAATATGCTGCTGAAAAGCTAAAGGCTGAACAGTCTGATGGCGAATACACAGAAATTTACAATTAAGCGTGGAAGGAAATACAATGACAACACGAAATGAATCACGTAGTAGCGATACTAGAGAAACTAAACAACGTCGTACAACATTCGAAGAGCCTAATTGGCTAGATATTCCTGAATCTGTTATACACCGCTTTGGTGGTGAAGGCATGGTACTAAGGTGGATACGCATTACTCTACGTAATCAAGAAGATTACCAGAATGTAGGTAAGCGTACTTCTGAAGGATGGGAATTTGTACAGGCAGATGAAGTTCCAGAAATGCTACATTCCTCTGACGTGAGAGAGGGTGGACGATATGCAGGTGCAGTCTGTCGTGGAGACTTGGCTTTAGCAAAGATGCCTAAAGAACTTGCTGAATCTCGTCAAGAATTTTATGAGAACCGCAGCCGAGAAATGGTTGATGCCGTTAATGCACAGTTAATGCGCGAAAACAATTCTCAGATGCCTATCTCTAATCAAAGTCGTACACAAGTTAGTCGCGGTAAACAAGCTAAGTTTCAAGACTAAGATTGAATACTGTGGACCGACGAGTGTACATGTCAATGTATAGAACATAGAAAGGAAAGTGTAATATGTCTACTACAAAAGCACTTGACGGTCTACGTCCTTCCCGCATTCGTGGTGCCGCACCAAACAGTTCTGGACAAAACGAATATCGTATTGCCAGTGCTTATGACTCAAATATCTTCACTGGAGATATTGTTACGAATGCTGCAGGGTATGTAAACGTCCTAGCTACTACAACCGATAAAGCACTTGGTGTATTTATGGGTTGTCGTTATGTCGCTAATGGTAAACCAGAATGGTCAGCTTACTGGCCCGCTAATACCTCTGTAACAGAAGCCTATGCAATGGTTGTTGATGATCCACAAGCAACTTTTGTTATTCAGGCTGATGCTTCAGTTTCCATCGGTGACATTAACTCACAGAACTTTAATGTTACTCTAGGTGCTGGTTCAACCTACACAGGTAAGTCAGGCTTTGGTATTAATGCTAGTACTCGTACTACAGGTAATGCCATGCTTCGTCCTATTGCCTTTGTTGATGAACCGGGCAACGATGCTGATGTTGCTGCAGAAATTGCATTCCCCAAGCTTGAGGTACGTATTCTCAAGCATGTTGATGCTTACATTTCTGCTGATGCTTCAGTCAACTAATAGGGAAGAAGGAGTAAACAAGAATGGCTATTAATCGCTCTAGTATTGCAAAAGAACTTCTTCCCGGTCTAAATGCTGTATTTGGTATGGAATACGGTGAAGTGGATAATGAACATGAACCACTTTACGAAGTTGAACAGTCAGATCGTGCATTTGAAGAAGAAGTTCTATTCACCGGCTTCGGCACTGCACCTGTAAAGGGTGAAGGTGCTGCAGTTCAGTATGACGACGCACAGGAAGGATACACTGCTCGGTACACACACGAGACAGTTGCCCTTGCTTTCGCAGTCACTGAAGAAGCTATGGAAGATAACCTCTATGACACCTTTGCCAAGCTACGTGCACGTGGTCTAGCCCGTGCAATGGCAAACACCAAGCAGGTTAAAGCTGCAGACGTTTTCAATAACGGCTTCAGCACCTCCTATCTTGGTGGCGACGGTGCCGCACTATTCTCAGCCGCACACCCAACTGTTGGTGCTGGTAATCAGTCCAACACTCTAGGTGCTACCGATCTATCAGAAGCTTCACTTGAGACTGCACTTATTACAATCTCAAAAACTAAAGATGATCGTGGCATTCTAATCGGTGCACAGGCCGAGTCACTACACGTTCCATCTGATCTAGCATTTACTGCAGACCAGATTCTAAACAGCCAGATGACAACTGTTATTGGTGTAAACCCCAATGACACTTCCATCGGCGCAACCAACCAGAACAAGATCAACTCAATCCGTAATCAGGGTCTTGTTCCCGGTGGTTTCTTTGTTAATCGTCGGTTCACTGACACAAACGCTTGGTACCTCAAGACTGATGTTCCTAATGGTACAAAGATGTTTGTTCGTGCACCTCTTGCAACAAAGATGGAACCAGATTTTGACACTGGCAATCTCCGGTTCAAGGCACGTGAACGGTACAGCTTTGGCTGGTCCGATTGGCGTGGCTTCTACGGTGCTTCAGGTTCCTCCTAAGAATCTGTTGAACTAGACTAAGGCATGGGGGTGTAGAGAGAAGAAATTCTTTTTACACTCCTTTGCCTTTTTTATTTTTTAATCTAGTGTTATAATACAACAAGTATTAATACTAATCCGAAAAGAGGCTAAAATGACAACAACTCTTCGCGAAGGATATGTTGTAGGCAGCGGTGTAGTTCTAGATGTTACCTCAAGTGTAACAGTTTCCGATACACGCATTCGTTCTCTATTTGCTACTGGTGTAGGTACTTTCCTTATCACTGGCACTTCAACAGATGCATATGGAAACATCAAGGGTAATAACATTAAATTTACTCTAACAACTGCAAATGATGCTTCAGAAATTTACCTTACTGATCTAGGAATGGATATGAACGGAACAGTAAAAGTTTCTGCACCTACATCTGCTGCTACGGTGGCTGTATTCTATGGCTAACTATACTTATCTGGTCAACGAACTAATCGCTGCTACTGAAAATGATAGCACCGAGTTTCTTAACTTTATTCCAAATATGGTGAATAGAGCAGAAGAAAGGCTTGTCAAAGACCTAGATGACTATGGTTTAGTTACCTATACTTCAGTAGCTGTATCAAGTGGTAATAATAAAATTACACTTCCTACAGGCACACGCATTGTTAAAAACTTTAACATTGTAAGTAACAGTTCCAAGATTAATCTTCTTATGCGAACTGACGAATTTATTAACGATTACTGGCCTGTAAGTGCTTCAACATCAGAACCACGTTACTATGGTCAACGTAATGGATCAACAGTAGTAGTTGCTCCTACACCAGCCTCTACCTATGCAGGAGAGGTTGTTTACATTTCCAGACCTACTACACTAACTTCAGCAACCAACACAAACTACTTTACAGATTTTTGTTATGATCTTCTGTTTAATGCTTGTATGGTTGAAGCTTCAATGTTTCAAAAAGATTATCAAACTGCTGGACTATATCAACAGCAATA
>Ga0196899_1001385_pt1 | contig 11964 bp, 17 predicted proteins | sample VirMetDEL_Sep_01_FD_169095 | JGI IMG/M metagenome (GOLD analysis project Ga0196899, IMG submission 169095) | Aqueous microbial communities from the Delaware River and Bay under freshwater to marine salinity gradient to study organic matter... | ecosystem: Environmental > Aquatic > Marine >... | reverse complement strand
CCAGCATGTATTGGATGATGGCTCAGTAGAGATGTTTAAGATCGAAGGTAAGGGACTCGAAGCAGAGTTTGACGTACACATTCAATCTTCAGCTAAATCTGCAGAGCTTGACGCTACATACAGAGAGATGGCTAAGCTTGCATTCCAGTCCAATAAAGTTTCTCTCGATGTTTTAACCAAGCTTCTCACATCAGATTCTATGTCTGAGAAGAGACGCGTCATAGAAAACGCAGAGAGACAAGCACAAGCACAGCAAGAAAGGCAGATGGAAAATCAACAGCAGATGGCACAACAACAAATGCAATCACAACAACAAGCTGTTGATAAAGAAATTGCTGCTAAAGAAAGAATGAACATTAGAGATAATGAAACCAAACTTGCTTTAAAACAAGATAATGTTTCAGAACTTGGTGATTTCTATGACAAGCTTGAAGAACAGAAGCGACAATTTGATGAAACTCTTAAACAAAAAGATAAGCATCACGCTGATAAACTGAAGCTTGAGGAAAAGAAAATGGCTATTACGCCTGAAAAGTAATCTGAAAATAAATCATAATTTTACACCATGGACGATAACTTAGACCTTGATATGAAATCATTGGTCGAAGATGGTGATTTTAATCCATCAGAGACACCTAGTGATCCGCCAGCAGAAACTTCTACGGAAGCTGCAGCGGAAGAGAGCGTAGCTACGGTGGCTCCTACAGAAAGTACTCAACCTCCTGAAGAGTCCTCTAAGGAAGCCCCCTCTAACGCTGCTTTATCCGCCTTTGCCAACCTTCTTGCCGATGAGGGGGTTGTTTCCTTGGACGAAAACAAAAAAATTGAATCAACAAATGATCTTGTAGATCTGATTCAAACAACTATTAAAGAGAATGAGTTAGCTCATCTCTCTGACGACCAGAAACAAGCACTCAAAGCTTTTGAAAATGGAATCCCAGTAGAGGAGTTTCTTAAATCTCAAAGCACGGTACAGACGATTGCAAACATTACAAATGAACAAATCGAATCTGACCCTAAGCTTCGAAGAAGTTTGATTAAAGATTCATACCTCGCTAAAGGATTTTCAGAAGATAAAGCTGACCGATTGACTCAAGATTCGTTTGATCTTGGGAGAGATGTGGAAGATGCGGTTGAAGCCAAAGATGATCAAGTCAAATTTCAGAAGCAGAGAATTGCGAACGAAATAGCCGACCAAGAAAAACAACAAGAAGCGGCTAAGAAGCAACAAGAAGCAGAACTGAAAAAGCTAAAAGACAAAGTTTACAAGGAAGAAGAAATCATCCCTGGCATTAGTTTTAATAAAAAAACTGCTGATAAGGTTTATGAATCTATGACTAAAGTTGTCGGTGAGGTTCAAGGACAGCCTGTTAATCAAATGATGAAAGATCGCATTGATAATCCTGTTGAGTTTGAACATAGACTTCATTATGTTTATACATTGACAAAGGGTTTCAAGGACTTCTCAAAGCTGGTTAAAACCAGTAAATCTAAAGCTGTCTCAGAATTTGAAGCCAAGCTTAACAACGGAGGCGAAACGTATCAAGCCCCATTATCTTTCAATTCAGGAACATCGATTCTTGACAAAATTATGGAAAACCCAAATATTAAATAATGAAAATTTCATTCCTACAAACAAATGACGCCAAAGCGTGGAGTGGTATTACTACCAAAAACCACCTCGGTGCCATTTATGAAAAGAAGCCTCAACTCGCTTCTAATATTATCTCTCGTATGCTTTTCCAAGCTTACGGAGCTACTCTTAACAACATGTTGGATCAAATCCCCGCGTTGTATCTTGAAACTGCTGACGACTTCACTTGGAAGCTTATCGGTTCTTCTGACCGTAACATTCCTTTGGTAGAAGCTCGTTATCAGGGTTCTCCTGTTGCTGCTACTGACACTGGTGTTGGTGCCAACGGTACTGAGTTCGAACTTGTATTTGGAGAAAAGTGGTTCTCTGATGTAAGTGTAATTGTTGGACACGACGATGCTTATCCCGTTCGTATCAAGCAAGAGCCTTATGCAGAAGGAACTAACTGGGTATATGTAGTTGAGCCTTACGGTGCAGACATTTTCGTTTCAGGTGTTCCTGGTGACGAGTTTGTTGCTGGTAAGAGATTCAGCCGTGAATACTCTCCAGTTGAGTCTACATTGTCTACTAAGGGTGCTAGCCCTGCGTTCACTACTCCTGTTGAGTTCAGATCTAACTTCTCACAGCAGAGATGGCAAGAAACTATTCCTGGCAATATGATCAGAGAAAGACTTGCTGGTGCTATGGTTTCAGTTGGAGACGACGGACAGAAGAACGAATTCAATGTTTGGACTGACTGGTTGGACTTCGAGTTCATGCGTCAAGTTGAGATGGACACATCCAGAATGCTTTACTACGGACGTTCTACAAGGGACGCCAATGGTAACTATACCTCTGTTGGTAAGTCTGGACACGTTATCGAAGCTGGACCTGGTATTAGAGAGCAAATGGAAGTATCTGGTGTATCTCGTTATGGTAAGCTTACCACTGACTACCTCACCAACGTACTCCTCGAGCTTTCTGATAACAAGCTCCCAATGGACAACCGTCACTTTGTTATTCGTACAGGTGAAAGAGGTGCTGTACTTTTCCACAGAGCTATTCAAACTGAAGCTTCTGGATGGACTGCACTTCATGACATGGATGCTCAGCGTTCTGTTAGCTCCGTACTTCACTCTAACTCTAGAGAGTTCGGATTCCAGTACACTCAGTACTTGGCACCTAACAACATCAAAGTAACACTTGAAGTTGATCCATTCTATTCTGATCCTGTTCGCAATAAGCAGCTTGCACCTAACAACGGACACTTCCTTGGTGGTGTTGCAGAAGCTTATCGTATGGACATCATGGATATCGGAACCATTGATGGTGAGCCTAACTTGAGAAAGGTTTACTCTAAGAAAGACCCACGAGTATTTGGATATATTCCTGGACTTAGAGATCCTTACTCTCCTGAAGGTTCTATGGGTAATCCTAAGCTTATGGTTACTCCTAAGGATGGCTACGAAATCCATTGCATGGATACTTGTGCTGTGATGATGAAGGATCCTGGACGTTCTAGAACGCTCAAGCCTAAGTTCGCAGACTAAAACAAAGCATAGTTAAGGGGGAGACTATCTCCCCTTTAACTCCCTGTAAATATATATATTATGCCAACTCCAAAAAATAAAAAGAAAAACGATCCTCTTAAAAAGTTTAGAGACTTTAGAGAAAAAGAAAGACAAAACTATAGGAATAAATATCCTTCTAAAAGTGAGTATGAGATACAAACTATGATTAACGAAAATAAAAGAAAAGCGTTTGGGAAAGTTCTTGAAAAACGTAAAAAACCACCAACAACAGCTATGGATTCTGTTTCTACAATGCCTCGTAAAATGAAGGCAGAGACAATGAAGCAGATGAAAAAGAAAGATATGGCGTATGGTGGTAAGAAAATGAGGTATGGTGGTATGAAGAAAGGTAAAAAGTGTTAAAAATAAACTAAACTAATGGCAAATCCAAGATCAACAGCTGCTAAAAGACTATTGAAAGGAGCACAGCAGCAAAAACAAGCTAAAAACAAAAGAGCAACAGCTTCTACAATGAAGAATATGAAGTCTGTTGCTAAAGGTACTTATGCAAATCGCAGCAATGCAAAAGCTGCAGAAGCTAATGTTAAAAGTCCTGTAAAAGCTCCTAAGAAACCAGCTACTAAAACGGTTAAAGATAAAAAGACAAATTACGATAGTATGTCTTTTAGTAAAGCCTTTGCTGCAGCTCGTAAAAAAGCATTGGCTGGAGGTAGTAAAACTTTTCCTTGGAGAGGTAAAACATACGGTACTAATCTTAAGAAGAAAGCGCCTAAAACAACCCCTCGTCCAAATGTTACTGCAGGTTTGAAAGCAGAACAAAAAAAAGCTAGTAACAAAGCTGTAAAAAAGGTTGAAAAAAATATTGCTTCTTCTGCAAAAGATAAGCCTAAGGTACAAAGTAGTCAGGTAAGCTTTAAAAATAAATCAAGACTTCTTGCTAATAAACCAGGTCAAAGCGCATCTGCTAAATCTAAGCGTACTGTTAAAGCAAGACCTAGTAAAACTACTACTGGAAAAGGAGCGACTGCTTCTAATACAAATCCAGCAGACGGTAAGGCTTTTCTCTCTAAGTTGAATTCTTCTAAAACAAAGACAACTGCCCGTAAAAAACCTTATCAAACTAAAGCTAAGCCTGCTCAACCTGTAGCTAAGCCTAGAGCAGCAACTAAAGCTAAACCTAAAGCTAAGAAAAAGTCTTCAGGTTCTGCGATTGGAAGATTTGAAAGAGGATTGGTTAGAGGTATGAACAGAGGTATTAGAAAGGCAAAGCGTGCTGTAAAAAGAGCACTTAAATAAGATTAAAGAGTAAACTTAAATAAACAATGGCGGATTTTAAACTACCCAACAAAACAGTGATTGTAAAGCCGATAGTAAAATCGACTTACATGATTCCAGACACTAATCATATTGCAGCTTTTTTGGCAAGAGGCTCATTCAATGACTATGGTCTACGACAGCTTGATAGTAATGGAAACTATGTTAATCCATTTACAAAAGAAGAGAAAGAGTTCTTTGAGGATTCCTCAAGGTCTGGCCTCGCTTTTGAATATGGTGACTTGAGTATTTACGGAAGAGAAGGTGAGAACTACTGGGATGATTTCCAAATTAAATTGCAAAAAGACCCAGTTGCTCTCGATTTAAATAATCCTATGGATTATATCAAGTATAAGGTTCTCCTTACTAACACTAAGGAAATTTGTCCATCTTACGAACTCATCGACACAAAAGCTACTTACAAGTACTATATTGAAGATGAGCAACAGTTGGATCTTTCAGAATCTAATGCTGCTGATATTGAAGAAAGAGCATGGGAGATCTTTGGTGAAGTCAAAGGTTCTCACGCTAAGATGGCAGACATCCTTTATGTATATGGTAAAGGAGTTGCTGAGAACTCAACAGATGATTTCTTGAAGCGTCAACTTAGGTCACTTATTAAGCAAGACTTTGAAAGATTTGTCAGAGTCTGTGATGACCCAAGTTTCCACACAAGTCTTCTCATTCAAAAAGCAATCAGAGTTGGTGCTATCAAAAAGAGTGGTACTGCTTATATGACCGAACATGGTGATAAGATTTCTGATGGTATTAGAGATACTGTGTTGTACATCGACGATCCTAAGAATCAGGAGTTCAGATTCAACCTTGAACAGAAAGTAGATGGTGTTAAGAAAGCACCAGCTAGGAAAAGAAAAGCATGACAACAACCGAGTTTTCCAACGAGTTTGATATTCTTTATGAATCTATTGCGTCTAACGGTGCTCCACCAATAGACGACTATGAGAAGTCTGTATTACTAACTCAAGCTCAGGAAATCTTGGTTAAAGATAGTTATTCCTATAAATTCAATGTTGCAAAAGAAGCAGTAGATGCTACTGAAAAAAGACGCAGGGATTTATCAGAACTATACATGCAAGGTATAAGTTCAAACCCTATTACAGACCCTGATCAAAGTATCAGTACAAACGCTGTCTTTTTTGATATTGAAGATAATGTTCTTTTTATTTTAAACGAAAGAATTAAAGTAAGTTCAGATCAAACATGTTATGACCAAGGTTATATACCTGTTGTTCCTGTAACTCACGATGATTATAATTACCTAATTTCTAACCCCTTTAAAAAGCCTAGTGAAAGCTTGGCTTGGCGTTTGGAACATTCCAAACTTTCAACAAATCGTGTTGTAGAGATTGTACATGCTTCTACAGTCAATCCTCAAGAGTATTACTACCGCTATATCAAAAAGCCAAAGCCTATTATTGTTTCTGGTCTAACAGGCACAAGCGTTGATGGTATTTCTGCTCAAACGGAATGCGAGTTATCTGAAGGATTCCACCGTGAAATCCTACATATAGCAGTAGAACTTGCACTTGAAACTACGGGCAATCCACGATTTGGAACCAAATTACAATATAACTCATCTAAAACTATAAACTGATGAAAGCCCAAAACACAAACGTAAAAGTCCTTATTGGATCTGGAACTTCTGCTCCTGGAGATGCTGACCTTGCTGCTTTTAAAGCAGACGGTACCGCAGGAGAAATCTTTGCTTCTGATGGAGCTGGTTCAGCATTCGCTGCGACTTCTACACAGCTTATTCTTTCTGTAAAAAATGCAGATGGAACTCTCCAGCAAACTGAAGTAATTCCTGTTGCTGGTATTGTTAAAGCAAAAGCTTTGGCATATACGGCTGGAACAAACCAAGTTGACTATATCGGATTCAACGGAACTTCTGGTTCTATTGACGCTGTAAACGCAACTCACTACATTGCAAACCTTCGTATGCAAGAGTTCGGTTCTAATTCAGCCTCTAACTATGAGAACCTCGTTGGAGAATTTTACACTGATGCTTCTGCAATTCAAGCTGAAATTGCTGATGGTATCTGTAGTTCTCTTGTTGCTTCTCATGACGAGTTGGATCAAGAGAGATTCTTGATTGAGCGTGTAATCAATAATGCAGGAGTTTCTCTTACATCATCTACAGGTAATATTACTGCCGTTAAAGGAAGTAAGATTCTTACTGTTGCAACCGATGCTGATGCTGAAGTTGCTATTGGAGATCATATTAGACTTGGAACAACTACAGGTGCTGCTGTAACAGACGCTGCTTATAAAGTAGTATCTTTCCCAACAGCAACTACTATTAAGCTAGATGTTCCATTCCAAGGTGATTCTGCTACTTTCACAGTAACGAATTGTGATCATGTTGATGCTGCAACTGCTGCAACTGCTGACTTTGGTGTTAGACTTACTGCTCGTGACCTTACTGCTGTTGCTGGTAAGTTCCCAGTTCAGAAGTTCCACTTCTCTACTTCTCTTGAAAACTTTGGTTCTACTACCTTGACTGCTCAGTCTACTGGTGCATCTGTAGGTACTGGATCTGGAGCTCAAGTTAGAGAGCATGAGTGGTTCGCAAGAGGTAACTTCGGTGAGATCTACAGAACTGGTCAGCCATATTTGTTTGATAACGAATTGCTTGCCGCTGTAGGTTCTAACTATGATGCCCTTTGCATTGACTACTACTTGGACGAAAGAGAAAGGTTGACTTACACAAGTTCTCCTAGAAGTCTTGTTGTTTACGGTGTTAACAATGGAACCAACGATGCTATCGATGGTCTTGTTGCTGACATTAAAATCAACACCGTTTCTAGTGTTCTCAACGCCCTTACTGTAATTTCTTAATACAATGTAAGGTTATATAACAATACTTATTATATCATATATATAGTTTTTGTTATATTTAAGATTGGGGAGTTTTACTCCCCTTTCTTATATTTGTACTTATTTACGAAAAATTATGGACTATAGAGACATTGTTAGAGGAATTACTAACTTTTTTAGTAATGCTTTTGGACAAAATACATCTTTCATTGTAGACTCAAGCAACCCCCTTACAAACACGGGTGGTGACTACACAGTACTTGAAGTTCTTGAAGATGCTGCTGGTGTATCTATCACAGACGCTAATCTTTCAGGAGGTGCTGCATATCCAACAGATATGACTGCTGGTTTTAGAACTTACGGTAAGTTTACAGCTGTTTCTTGCACTGGTGGAAAGATTAAAATGTACAAGTCGAGATGAGTTTAACTGTTGATGAAATACAACAGTATCTCGATAAAAGTGCTTCTTACGGTAGAATTTTAGGAAACGATATCGTAACTGAAGTAAAGATGGGCTGCTTTAATTACTCAGCCGATACACTTATTTCGAATTATTTTAATAGGTATCTATTAACTAAAAAAACCCTATCATGAGTAAAAGTCTTACTGGTAATATTGCTAACATTGAAATAGAAGCTACCAGATCACCTTATGATAGTCAAGGTAATAACATTGTAGACGCAGACAGAAATAAAAATCTTGCGTTAGCACAACCTCCCTCCACAGATATAAACATTAGAACATACGCTACCACATCGGTTGCTCCGAGAAGTGGTGGTGCATATTTGTTTTTTACACCAGATGATGATGGTAACGGCCCAGCATTTGGTTATTGGGATGGTACAAATCTTTTTGTTGCCGTTGCACTTCAAATAACTGATAACTAATGGCTAGAGCGATACCATCAAAATCGATTAATGATATTAAGTCTATTATTCTTAGAGAAGGTAGACCATTTAAATCTGTACAAAAACTTTTTTCCGATAACGGTACTTCTATAAATTATAGTGGTGGTTATTCAAATTTGGGTGGAGGTGATGTTCTTATTGATCCAGGAAGAGCTGTTTATGTTGAAAGTATTACAGTAGGTTGTAATATACCAGGAATGATCTTTGGTCAGTTACATAGAAACTATTTATCTACTTGGATTGGGGATTCATTAGAAGATGAATTTTATGTTGCGAGTGACGGCACACCTATAACTATTCCAATTAATGCAATCTTTAATGAAAACTTTAGATTTTCTATTAGATTTAAAGCTAAAGATGATGGCGGTGGCTCTCCACCAACACAACCTGATTTATCTCTTAAAGTAAACGGAACTGAGTTTACCAACGATATGAATTTTGAAGCAGATAAAGTAATGCTTTACTGTGGAGATTCTATATCGTGGTCTCTTATGGGTGACCATAGACCTCATGATCAGTTTGAAAATCTTATTGGTTTTAATAATGCAAATACAAATTTTCCAGCAAATTTTGGAGACAAGCTTGCTTCATTTAGACTTGCTGGTAAATTGAGAGAGGATGGAGAATCAATTCGTCTTGTAAACAAAGGTTTTGGCGGTTCAAGATTTTTGAAAGGTCAATACTATATGATGCGTAATGGTTTGTATGACCTTCCATGGAATATCATGGTTATGCAAGCTGGTGTTAATGACGCTAGAGAGCCAATGACACCTGCGCGACAGCTTACATTTAAAGACAGAATTGATGAGTTTGTTACACATAGAAATCAACAAGGTGATTCTAAATACCCTATTGTTTTCTGTACTACTCCATCTTTAGATGATAGAGGTGAATTATTGAGCTCTAGAAATATAATGGATGTCAGACCTGTTGTTAGTGGAACCGATGCTGCTTATACAGAAACAGCATCTACAACAACAGCTGATAGTGATGCTGTACTTAATTTAACAAATGCTTCAAATTACAAATGTAGTGTTAACGGAGATGGTGGTACAGCAATTACAATTACAGGTGGTACTGTAGGTGCTATATATAGAATTGATTTCTTATCTGATACCAATTTAACAATTTCTGATACTACTCACACAACATCTTTTATTCGACCATTAGAGTTTGGAACTTATCCAAACAGTAGACCTAATGCTACTACATTAGCAGTTGCTGCAAATACAACTATGTTTATAAAGTGTGTTGATCAAAATAATGAGTATGAAGAAATCGAAAGATCAAACATTATTGGTAAAGTAAGTACAAGTGCTACTTTTGATCCTAATAATAAAGATGCCGCAAGTATGGATAATCATTTTATTTGTGCTCATTCGACATCTACTAAAATTACAGGACCTGATTTAACCAATGTTAAACAAACAAATACTATTACAGCTTTAGCATCATATCAGGATTATGTTAGAATTACAGTAAGTGGGTCTAATATCAAATCTACAAACTGGCCTGCAACATCAGCAGGTGGAAGTTCTGCGCCTTCATCAGTAACTAATTCTGATGTTTGGGTAAAAGTTTCTGGTATAGCAAATGCTGGTTCTGGTACATGGGCTGAGTTTAATGGTTTTCATAAAGTAGTTAATTATGTTGGTAGTCCAACAGTAACATCAATTGATGTTTTATTTAATCCAGGTCAGGGTCCAGATAGACATTTTGGAGGTTCTGGTCAATATAATATTAGTTCTGCTACAGTTGAACATCTTGATTTTAGAACTTATACCCCAGAGTTTGAAGGTTTGGGTTCTGGATATTTTCAAGATAACACTGCTGACGCTGTTGGAAATCTAATTGATTCCAATAACTATCAAGTTCGTGTTAATCTTAAAAACAACGCAAGTACATTTAATCTTACTGCTGGTAAAGGTATTGTCTTTGGTTTATATCAAGTTGCTAATACCATTTATATGAATGAAATTACTTCTGGAAATATTGTTAATACTTCATCTTTAGAAGGTGCTGCTAATTACGATGCTTTTTATGCTGATGAAGGAAGTGCTAAAACAAGATTGTTTACTATAAATAAAATAATTACTGATAAAGTTGCTACTTATAACTCTACTCAAAGAGTTCATAGTGTTAATCTATACGAAACAACTGATATGAAAGATGTTACTGTAACATCTGGTGGTAGAGTTAAATATGGTTCTAGCAATACACATACCGCTTACGACTCTGGGTTTGCTGCAAGAACTTATAGGGTAGGTGATCCATTAGAAGATCCTACATTTAAAAAGTCTGGTGATACAGGTTCTAACGAATCTATGGTAGGCTTTAGGTTACACAGGTCTCCCAAAGGACATGAACTTCTTTTTAATAGATTGTACACTCTTATTGGGGGTGATAACTTTAAAATACCAAACTAATGTTTGAAGATACTTGGGCAGAGTTAATCAATCATGAACACTCATGTAGAACTTTGCTCTTTATTCTATTAGCGTATATGCTGTATCTTAATCACAATAAGAAATCAAATGCCTAGAAAAGTAACTAAAAAGAAAAGTACAGTAAACGCTTCAGGAAACTATACAAATCCTGGAATGAGAAAAAGATTGTTTAATCAAATTAAAGCTGGTAGTAAAGGTGGTAGACCTGGACAATGGTCTGCTCGCAAAGCACAGATGTTAGCTAAGCGATATAAATCTGCTGGTGGTAGTTATAAAACTAAGAAGTAATGCCATACGTTGGATTTAAAAAACTTAAAGGTCAACTTCAAAGAAAAGGTAAGAGTGCCAAAGCTGCTGGTGCTATTGCTGCTTCTATTGGTAGAAAAAAGTATGGTAAAAAGAAATTTCAAAAAGCTGCTGCGCAAGGTAAAAAAATGCGTGGTATGAAAAAAAAGTAATGGCTACTACAAAAAGAGTTAAAGCACCTGCTGGTTATCATTGGATGAAGAGTGGTAACTCATTTAAACTTATGAAGCATACGGGTAAGTTTGTTCCTCATAAAGGTGCTTCTTTGTACGCAAGTTTTAAGATTCAAACTAAACATCGTGGCTAAAAGCGCAAGACAAAAAAGTTTAACTCGTTGGACTAAACAAAAGTGGAGAACTGCTTCTGGTAAAAAATCTAGCGAAACAGGTGAAGTCTATGCGCCATCAGCTACTATTAGAAAATTAAAGAGTAGTCCTTCTGGGAGAAAAAAGTTAGCAGCTGCTAACGCTAAGAAACGTGCTGCTACAAAGAAAGGAAAACAACATGCAAAGCATGGTTTACATAAAGGTAAAAAAAGATGAAAAAAATTAAAAAGGTTTCAAGAAAAGCAGATCTTAATAAAGATGGTAAACTCTCTCGTTATGAGAAAAAGAGAGGTGCGGCTATTCAAAAAGCAATGGTTAAAAAACCAAAGCGTCGTAAGTAATGCCATCTAAAAAAGGTTATAAAAGCCCAGCGTGGCAACGCAAAGCAGGGAAGAATCCAAAAGGAGGTCTTAACGCAAAAGGTAGAGCTTCTGCAAAAGCACAAGGTTCTAATCTAAAGGCTCCTGTTAAAAGTGGAACAAACCCTCGTAGAGTATCTTTTGCTTGCAGGTTTGCAGGTATGAAAGGCCCTATGAAAGATTCAAAGGGAAGACCTACAAGAAAAGCATTGGCTTTAAAAGCTTGGGGTTTTGGTAGCGTTGAGGCAGCAAGAAACTTTTGTCAAAGACATAAAAAGAAATAAGTGTAATGTTAGGTCTTGGTCTACAAATACTAAGCGGTCTATTTTCCGCTAATACTTTAAAAAAGTTAAGCTTTGAC
>Ga0196899_1001381_pt1 | contig 11999 bp, 11 predicted proteins | sample VirMetDEL_Sep_01_FD_169095 | JGI IMG/M metagenome (GOLD analysis project Ga0196899, IMG submission 169095) | Aqueous microbial communities from the Delaware River and Bay under freshwater to marine salinity gradient to study organic matter... | ecosystem: Environmental > Aquatic > Marine >... | reverse complement strand
ATATTCAGAGAATGTGTAAAACACATCTTTTAACACATTTTTGTTCAAACCTTTATCAAAGGTTTTTCTTTTAAGTTTAAAATAAGAATTCTTTCCAAAAACATCTTCAATTAAAAGATTTTCTTCTAAATCGTGTGCATTGTATAGTTGGTTATCTGGTTTTTTATTTTTATCAAACGGCACCACGACTCTGAATCCGTCCACATCTTTAAAACCAGATTGGTTAAACGTTGCTTCTTCAAACGGGAAAGCCTTTCGGACAGAAACTTTAAACTTTCCTGCTGTCTTTTGACTGTAACTGATCGTTGTGACAAGAAAATAGTTTCTTCCTAATTGACTGTCGATGTTTCTTTTCAATTCCTCTTTAACGTATTTTTCAGAAGTGGATAAATTTTCAAAATAAGGAAACTGATAAGAAACAGCGTCTTTTAAAAACTCTGTCAAGCCTCGCTTCAGAATTAGTCGATAGTTAAACTGATTGTTGTAATCTAAATTAATGAAGTTCAACTTTTCTTCTAGAAACCTTTCATCAATTGAAAACACAGAGCGATCCTTGATCTCTTCCGGGTAGACAATCTCTTTAAGTCTCTTGGAGATTCTAGAAATCTCCACTGCTATAAGATTTCTTATTGCAATACAGAAGTCCGCTTCTTGCGTTAATTTTTCAACTTTATTGTGATGGTGTAAAAGAACTTTTGTGATGTCATATGCATCGTTCACAATCAACTTTTCACCATTATTTGTTCCAGATATTGAAATGTTGGAAACATCAAGCTGCTTGAACCTTTCAGCCAAAGCGTTTAAAAAACCCTCCTGTTGAAAAAGGCTTTGCCGTTCTTTTTCTTTTAAATTCAAATTAGATAAAGAGCTTCTAGCATCGTCAAAACTTTGATTAATTGTCTCAAATAATCTTATTATTGCCGGCTTATTAGGTAAATCTCTGATAACGCCATTGTATTTTTTCAAAAAGCTAGCATTTGCGTCTGCTATTGTTCCGTTATATCTAGGCGATATAATAGCGGTAGCACCTACTGCTGTCTTATTTGGATTTTGATATCTAAAGACTTTTGATTTATCAGAGATTTTAAATTCTCCAACCGGGTTGTCGAAGTACCCTTCTTTTTCCGCTATCTTGTACAGAAAGCTGTTTTGTGAGACAGCTTTCCCTAATTGTTTTCTAGCCTTTTCTTGATCGGTAAAAGCTTGACCAGATATTTTTTGTTTTATATCGTCAATTTCTTTTTTAATCTTGTCGGCAAACTCTGGTGCAAAATCAAAATATCTTATCTTTTTTAGAAATTCTTGCTTTTCAGATTGTGTCAGTCTTAAATAATCAAAACTTTCTTGCGATCCCAGAGCATCTTTGAAGATCAAATTTCTGAACATTTGAATATAAATGAAGTCTTTCATCATATCATCTACATCAACTTCTTCAAAATCAAACTGGGAAAAGACGTGAATAGACTTTAAAACAAAGCTAGCCACCTGAAGTTTAAACTTTAACAGAAGGTCTAAATACCTTTCTCTTTCAAACTCTTCATCAATGATTTCATTTGCTGCTGGTTTGTAGTAATCAAAAATATCAACTCCGGCAACAATCCTAGCTTCTTCTTTGAAGTTCACCAATTCTTTGTACTTCAAAGAGCCGGCTCGTGATGAAAACAATTTTCCACAAAAACTTCTATCATCTGCCGGGTAGTAAGGTGGAATAACATCATATGACGAAATCTTTGAGGAATCAAAGGAGTTGTTTGATGCAGCAACAGGGACTTTTCTAGAATAAACACTGCTGTAACAAACCTTTGCCAACTGATTATATGTCGTGTGCAGTTCTCTTTTGTATTTTTCATCAATCAAAGAATTTGAATCACCTCTCCCTACCTTGCCATAGTTAATACCTAGGGAATTATACAAGTAATTTGTAAATGAATTTCCTTCCTTGATGTCGTCTTTTTTCTGCTCTAGAATAACTTCGTTCTTAAACCCAGAAGGGATTGGCCTGTATCGGACATTCTTATCATTGATTGCAATTAAGTTGCTAATTTCAGTAAACCTGCTCCTGTTTCTTCTCTTCTTTTCAAACGGAGTGTAAGAGTATGCAAACAGTTTTGTATAAAACGGAACTTTCAAATCCGGATTGTAAGAATATCTTTTCGGATCTGTCCCTTTGTCGATCGCTTCAAACACATCGACATAATATGTCAATGCTCTAGAACTTTCTGTAAAGTTTCCATAATTCTTGAATACACTATATTCATATTGCCCATCAGATAATTGGCTACGGATCTCGCCTTCACTTAAAAGAATGTTCTTTTCCAATTGAGGGTTGACTTGCTTGCTTATTTTGGAAATGCCCTCTTCATAGGATTTGACTAAAGAATTTTTTATTTTATTGATATCTTCCTGAACGCTTTTATTAGAGCCGGTCAACTGCCTAAATATTGAATTTAAAAAAGGCTCTGCATCTTCATTGTAGTTGAAGTTAAAATTATAATAATCTTTAAACCCATCCAAACCCTCTTTGTAGTATGATTCATAACCATCTACGATGGATAACAAAGATTGCTCTTTCCTTCTTTGTTCTGCTTTGTCTAAAAGTTCTTGAACCTTTAGCTGGTTTATTCTCATCTCCCTAGGGAAGAATGCTGTTTCGATTGCGTTTTCTAAACTTTCCAATCTATTTTTAACAAAATCTTTTCTTAAAACATCTAACTTATCTTTATCCTTTTCCAAGACACAGCTACGCAACCTTCCGGCATATGTTTCTGGGTTTAAGCAAGGCTCGTCCCCAAGTGCTGCTACTGCCACATCTGAACAGAACTGCTCACTTTCGGGAATAAGTTTGCCCAAGAATAAAAACAAATTGGCAATCTTTTCATTGGTATTCAGGTAGAGTGATATATTTGGATAAAACGCTTCAGCATAATACCTAACTGAATCAACAACATTTTCATTTGGATTGCCTTCGAATAGAGAACAGATCTCTATTTTTGTTAAAAATGAAGACAAATCAGCCAGAAAAGATACAAAGTCTTCTAATGTATCAGGATCTACTCCATATTGTCTTCTTAATTGATTGGCCAAGCCGGGAATGTCGTCAAAAGAAAACGTTCCGACCTCTGCTTCGTCACAGATATTATTAACAATTGTGTCAACAATTCTGGTTGCAGTGGAAATAATAATAGGCAAAATTGAATTTAGAAATTCTCTTTTTATCTGCGATGACTTAACGTCGTTAATAGTTTGAATTGGAACAATCTTCAAACTATCTTTCAAATTAGAAAAGTTTTGAACATACTTTTTGGAAAAATTGGCTGCATCTCTTGCAAGACCCAAAGCATTGTCTGCAATTTCAACTGCCTCCGCAACACCCCTCTGTGATGTTCTAATAAAATCATTTATTTCTTTTTGCTTTTGTTCAAAAAGCTTTCTAACTTCAGACTCTGGAAGTCTCTTGATCAAGCATCTGATCGTATCTCTAGCCAAGTTATCAATGTTATACTTCCTGATGTAATCGCCATAAAAAGCACTAACCTTTTGAAAGTCAGTTGCGGACACAATTTCATCTTGGAAGTCTTTCTTTAACTTTTGAATCTCTCTTCCGATATAAAAGTTACCAACCTGCTGAATGTTGTTCTCATACCGTACAGAAAAATCGTAAAACGCATCGATATAACGATCAACATACGTTTGCAACTTTTGCTTTTCGTCGAACACCTGTTGGGCTGTTTTTAAAATAGCTTGCTCTTCTTTTTGCATCTTATCCAGTTGGTTAAGTGCTTTTTTCTCGCTTTTTGTTTTTCCTTTTAAATCTGCCATTAATTCGTTCCATTAAACCTAGAAAGTAAAAATGTTTCACTTTTTGGATTCGTCCAAATTTGTTCCCAATTAATCAGGTTTTCTGTTTGCTGTTCCAACTTTCTTCCGACTGTTTCCATTTGTTTTTTCAATCTAGAGGAAATTCCGGCAAAAGATTCAATAGTAACCAAGCCCGGAGGGGTTGTAGGTGAGCCCGGTGCTCCAGAATAATGAGTGTGGCTCTCTACAACCCTGTTGAAAGAAACCTGATAGTTGATAAATTCTTGCAAAAGACCATTGATAATCAAAACGTTCTGATAAAGTTGAAAATAACTTTGAAAAAAGTTCTTGCCTTTAACAAATGGCTGCACCTCTAAAACACCTTCATCGCTATTTTGAGCGATAAGTTGAATACCTGCCGGTGTCTTGTCTCCCTCATTGTAAACACCGGTAACTAATTTGATACCTTCGTCTCCGATGATTCTGACTAAATCAGATTTAATTCCAATTGCCGCTCTGCCTTTGATATTGGGAGTTGTATTGAATTTTGCATTCACTAATTTAAAGTTAAGATCAATATCTGTCTTTTCTGATATATAAATCCTGCTAGCATCATATTTGAAGTTTGGATCTGCAAAAGCTTTTTGTTCTGAATTTTCATCTGCATCACGAAAAGATGTTCTAGAAAAAGCAGAAACTCTGCCCGCAACTAAATCAATTGTTGAGCATTTTTGCTGCCCCAACCCTCCATACCCAGACATCAAGCCCGATGGCCTATCACGACCGATCACAATACTAGCGTTTGAGTTGGGAGTTTCAATTACATAATCTGAGTCTCTTTTGTTGTATTCTGGTCGAGGGATCATCATTTGAGACCCACCAACACCGATCAGCTTTGCCTTGCGAAGTGAAGGGTTTAAGCTATTAATCGAGCTTAACTGCTCTTGGCTTAAGACATCTTGATCTGTGTTTTTGTTTTTAAAGCCTAAACTTTTTTTATCGATAGAGATAGTCATATACTATTTGCCTTAATTTAAAGAATTTTTCGTCCGGACACCAAAGTTTGTTGACTCTTTTGCACATCTTAATAGAATCTTTGAGCCAAGGCAAAAGTGATTGGTATACCAAAAAACACTTCTTCTTTCCTATGTTTTGCTGTCTTCCTATCACCTTTCACGTCTTTAAAAGTTGCTTCTCTTATTTTTGTATGATAAGAAAAATTCATTGCCTCTGCTGTCATAATGACATAACTTCCATCACTTTTCTTGCTGTACCCTTTTCCTAGGGATATAAGGACGTGACCATACACATTACCTCTTTTATAAAAAGCACAGGCTCCCGGAGTGTGAGCAAACTGATCAATTGTGATCTCTAGTCCAAAATCTTTTGCCAAATGCGCTTGTGCGTGTGATCCTCTGCCATATTTCCAAGAATTTTTATTGTAATTGGATGGCGTTACAGGCTTGGGGTTATTTCTCAACCCAACTATAAACCCTAACTCAAAAGCCAGATAAGCAACAACTCCCGAACAATCAAAAGCGCCGTCTTTGAACAAGCGCCTAGTATCATCTAACTTGTCTTGATACGCTGTGAAATAGTCTTTTCCACCTATTGATGCTTTCCGAATTTTATCTCTATTCTTTTTCCAGCGATATACACTAGGATTGGTATATTCCCGAACCCCCCCAAAGAGATATGGATAGTATTGATTGCCAAATGCCTGATTGATGATTGTCTCAATCTCACTTTGAAAAGATGTTTTAGACCAAAGAGAGGTATTTGTAGTAATTTTTATACTTTTTTGCATATCTCTTGCTGCTTTGTTGATCTCGTCCTTGCAACAATTGTAATCAAAATGCCTAATCTTTCCGGAATAATTAAAAATATATCTATCAGCATCCGGAAAGTTTATCAACGCCTTTTTTTCGCACTTTGTTGTGTTTTTAAAGTTATCTGATCTTTTTCTTGCTTTTCGGATAGTTTCATTTGCAACCTTCTTAAGATCCACTTTTTGTGCATATGCCACCGTTCCCTGTGCTAGTGGGGTCAAGATCGTTGAAATAGATACAATCCGGCCTCCAGATAGCTCACCATCAACAACATTGTCATAAACTATTTCAACTAGATCTCCTTGCCCTAGGGCAGAGTCAGAAGCGTTAAAAACATAACTTTCGTCATCATTGAAGTTTGCTAAAATAGTCTTTTGATATAGTTTTGTTAAATCAGAAGAGGAAAGTCCTTTGATATCTGTATCTAAAATATCTAAAGGATTAGCTTTATTGGCGTGTACATCACTCAAAAGATAGACGTGATAAAACTTGTTTTTATCATCTACTTCTGAATTCAAATCGGAAGATAAAACAACAGCGGTGTGCCGATTATTCTTAATTAAAAGATCTTTAGCACCTCTGTTTTTGTCTCTGAAGTATTTACCAATCTCAATAAACGGCTGATCCGGATCGTTATTAAGATCGTCTAATTCTCTACCAAAATCTGGCTTTTTAGACATGTTAAATTTCCTTTAGTTCTTTTCGCTTTCCAACATATCATAAAGCTCTTCAGAGGAAAGATCGTCGCTTTCATGACGAAGCTTTTTTTCTTGGAGGGTAAGAACTTTGATCAATTGCTCATTAGACCTTTGAAGAGCTTCAAAATACTTTGCAACAACCATTCCAGCACGGGTATGATTTTCTTCATTCTTTTTCAAATAAACCATTGCATCAACCAAAACAGAGTTGATTGCTGCTCTATCTGTTTTAACGTTGTCTAAGATCTCTTCTAGCTTTTGATCGTAATCCATTTTAGATTTCTCCGTTATCCCACTTTTGCTTGAATTCTCTATATCTTTTTCTGATCTTCGTTAAACTGGAAGTTAGTTGCTTTGTGTTCATTCCAGTGATTTCTCGAAGATATAGATAAATAGCTTTCTTATTAAAAATTGGGATTGAATCAATGTCTCGGAAAATAATCTCAATGGCTTTGATAAGTTTTTCTTCTTGTTCTTTTAGATCCATTTTCTTCCATTCTTGGATTTCATTTCCTAAAAGCATCATAAACTCAGAGTTTTCTCTTTTTTCGTGGTATTTGTTTTCAACGATCAATTGATCTTTAACTTCATAGATGTCTTCAATAACAATGTGCTTTTTAAGTCTTTTCTTGTGTTTCTTGGTCTCGTGAATAAACCAGTTTTTGGTGATCACAGAAAAGTAAGAAAAAGCTTTGTGGCCCTTTTCAGGTTGAAACTTTTCTAAGATTGTGACTAGCCAGACTTTGCACTCTTCTCGGAGGGAATCAATATTGGGAAGGCTTGTAAATCGGTAGGTGTAAACAATTTTATCAACCATTTCAGAAAAAACTGGCTTGATATCTTGTTTGTAAATGCGGCTTCTAACGTTGATATCTTCTGTGCTGTTGTACTTTATAATCTGCTGTTCGTGAAATTTGGTAAAGTACATATTCTCTTTTTTTCTTTTTCTACCTCTCTTCTTCGGCTGGTTTTGTTGTTTGTTCGGCTGGGGCATATTCATCCTTTATGTTTTCCTCTAATTCTTGCAGCAGTTCTTTTTCTTCTTCATATTCTTCTTCTTCGTATAAGAGAGAATAAAAGTCTTCAAAGTTTTCTATCTTGTCTTTTAAATGCTTTGTATGTGTTATTAGAGCTTTTAAAGTTTCATCCCCATAGAACATTTCCATTGAATAAAGAGCTTTAAGGTGTTCTAAGAATTCTAACACCTCTTCTCTTAATTCAGCGACGTTCTCAGCAAAAAAGAAAAGTTTTCGAAGAAGGGCAACCACATAAAATGTTCCTCCTATAACTAGGAGAGTTAGCAAAGTTGCATAAATAGTTAACATTTATTTTTCCCACTCTTTTTGAAGATTTAATTTTTGCTGTTTGATTTCTTCCTTTGTTTCTTCAATGTGTTTTTTCACTAAATCTCCCGGTTTTCTACCTTTTTTGTCTTGAATTTTGATAAAATGCCTATGAAAAGAAGGCACTTTTTCTACCTGACACTCTTCTTGTTCGCAATCTGGGTGTCTTTCAAGAGTTTCACTCATTTGATGACGATACTCGAAAACAAATCCACAGATCTTGCAACAATAATCGTACTTAGGCATCCAATTCTTCCGTTTTTCCAACATTTGAAAATTCCTCCAAGGTTTTACCTTTTGGAGGATTATTAACGATCAAAAGCTCATTTTGATCTAGTTGGAAGTCAAAATCTTGCAAAACTGGGACAATGTCGGATTGTTCCAAGATTGAATTTTGAAGAGCCAACATCAAGGCTCCCATTGCTTGTGGTGATAATTTCATTTTAATTCTCCTTTTAATTTTTTAAGATCTTCTTCATACATCATAATTGCCAATTCATTAAATCTAACTTTTGGCTTCCATCCTAATTTCTTCTCTGACTTGGTAGCATCGCCCAAAAGGAGAGGCACTTCGTGGGGTCTAAAAAGCCGCTCATCAATCTCTACATACTTTTTGGTGTCCAGACCCGCATATTCAAAAACAACGTCTAAAAACTGCCTTACAGAGCGTGTTTCGCCTGTTGCAATAACATAGTCATCTGGCTGCTCTTGTTGTAGCATCATCCACATTGCTTCAACGTAATCCCCTGCGAAGCCCCAATCTCTTTTTGCGTCTAGATTTCCTAGATATAGCTTTTGTTGCAAGCCCAATTTAATCCTTGCTGCTGCCATTGTGATCTTTCTAGTCACAAAAGTTTCACCTCTTCTAGGAGATTCGTGGTTAAAAAGAATCCCAGAAGAAGCGTGAATCCCATATGCTTGCCTATAATTTCGAACTAAATTGTGCCCAAAGACCTTTGCACAAGCATAAGGAGATGCCGGCATTAAAGCAGTTTCTTCATTTTGTGGGTTTTGGGGATTATCTCCAAACATTTCAGAAGAACTGGCTTGATAAAAGCGACAAGTTGGTAAAACGTTACGAATAGACTCTAAAATCCTTAATGTTCCCATTGCAACACCATCGACTGTATGTTCCGGAATGTCAAAAGAAACTCGGACGTGAGATTGTGCCGCTAGATTATAAAACTCATCTGGCTTGTATTTTGTTAAAAGTCTGTAGATGTTACCAACATCATTTAAATCAAAATATTCCAATTTAAAATTTGGATGGTTATAGATATGATCTAGCCTCTCGGTGCAAATGATGGATGTCCTTCTTTTGCAGCCCACAACCAAATACCCCTTGCTCAAAAGCAGTTCTGCTAAATAAGATCCATCTTGGCCAGTAACCCCTGTTACAATTGCTGTTTTCAACTTACACCTCTAACATTTGGATAATTTTGAACAAACCAGTCGCAAGTCTTTTTAAGGCCCAACTCTAAAGAAGTGTAATCCTCTTTTTTCCAACCTAAATCTAATAGCTTTTGATTAGATGTTGGCTTTCTATATTGCCCTTGTGGTTTATCCGTGTTATAAACGACTTCACCTTTATATTCTAAAACTTTACATATCAATTGTAACACACTTTTAATAGAATATTCGGAAGTATTTCCAATATTTATTGGCTCCGGTTCATCATACTTTTCCACAAGAAACATTAAAATTTTAACAATATCTTCTGAATATGTAAATTCCCTCAAGGGAGAGCCATCTCCCCAACATTCGATGTAAGGTTTATTTTCTAATTTTGCTTCCCACACTTTTCTAATCAAAGCTGGAATAACGTGGCTATTTTCCAAATCAAAGTTATCATTTTCCCCATAAAGGTTGTTTGGAATAGCAGTTACAAAGTTGCAGCCATATTGTTGGCGATATGCACGAGACATTACATCAACCATTCTTTTGGCGTACGCATACCCAAAATTAGAATGGTGAGGAGGCCCTAAATGAAGCTGATCTTCCGTCAGAGGGTATGTAATATATGGCTCATCCGGGTATATACAAGTCGATAATAAGGAAATTACTTTTTTTGCACCACCTAGCGCAGCAGAAGATAAAACGGCTTGATTAAGTTTTGCATTCTCTAGATAAAAATCAGACATTTGCTCCATGTTTGCCTTAACTCCGCCGACTTTTGCAGCCAAATGAATAATAGTTTTATCTTTAAAGTGATATTTTTTAAATTCGCTTCCACAGATAACAGTTAATTGATGCCTAGTTGGATAGTCAAACTCTGGGTGTAACTGCCTAAAAGCGGAACCAACCATGCCTGTGCCGCCTGTTAGCAAGTGATTCATATTTTTCCCACTTATCTTTGAAAATGTAAGTTTTTATACATAACGTTGTGCTCTATTTCATTTTCTTTTTCTCTATGAACTTCTTTGAAATTGTTTTGTGTCATAAATTCTTTTATTTGCTCATGCGTATGTGAATTAATATATTTTGAATGAACACCCTCTGGTAGATACTTTCTGTCTATAGTTGGCGCAGGTTCTTCCATGATTACGTAATTAACATTTTTTAAAAAAGATCCTGCCCCTTTCAGAACTCTAATTTCATACCCCTGAACGTCCATACACAATAGATCGATCTTTTCAATCTTTTCATTTTGCACAAAACGATCAAGTCTTAACATCTGAACGCTCCCCGTCTCTCTCTGTGTTTGTTCAAAATCTATTCTTTTTAAAAAAGATGATGGCCCATCAAAATTATCTTTTACATATGAATAAAATGGAAATCTACCTTCCTCCTCGCCTAGGCCAGATGGAACAAAAGTGATATTTGGATGATGTTTTAGATTCTCTTGACATATTTCTATAGTTAAAGGGTTACACTCAAAAGAGAAGACAACTGAACCCGGGAATTCATTTGAAAGTTTAACCGACTCATGCCCGTATCTACTTCCCACTTCAAATATTGTCTCTATAGATTCATTCTGTAGGATATCCTTAAAAGGTTTGTCCCAATAATTGCTAGGCATTTTCCATCCCCCTAAAAATAGAAAGTAATTTTTTTGCTCTGACATCATATGTGTGATTTTTAGATAAAAGAAATCCGGCTTCACTAATGTCGTTAACAAATTTTAAATCTCTTTGACATTTTTCTATCTTTGCGCACAATTCTTCTACATTCCTGTACATTAAGCAGCTAACACCATCAATAAACCCTAGTTTTTCATATTGAGGGTTGTAATTTGTCAAAAGAAGAGTGTTGCATCCAATTGTTTCAAAACTTCTATAATTTATATCATTTGCAAGATTCATATTAAAATGAATCTGGTAAGACGATACTGTCTCTACCATATCATCTCCGAGTTTCCATATATCTTTCTTGAGGCCATACTTAACAGACAATTGGTTCAGCACAGGCTCCCTATTGAGCAAAGAGCCGCAAAAACCCAAAAAAACCTTCTTTTCTGATGACGGCTTAATTAAAGTATGATCATAACAATTTGGGAACCAAACGCTATTTTTTCCTACAAAATCTTCTGTCGATTGCAAGATCAAATGATATTTCCCACTTTTAAATGTATTTATATATGGAGTCAGACCGCGACAATGAGCATCTATGGACCACAAAAACTTTTTTGGTTTAACAGTTTGAGATAAGTCTGGAATCCAACCACTCGTGTCATAATTTTCCAAATTCAAAACAAGATCGTAAGAGTTCCATTCTGGAACATCTTCAAAGTTGTGATGCCCTAACCCCCAAACATCGACTTCGCAATCCAACCTTTGCAAAGCTCTTTGCATAGAAAAACATTCTCTGAAATTACGGTTTTTCTCATGACGACCATTCTCTTGTATGATTGCGATCTTCATATCCTATACCCCTCGGAGTTATCATTTAGTACCAAATCAAAAACTTCCTTCATAATGCTATATTTTTCACCAAATGGCCTCATTGGAACGCAATCTAGATAATAATTTTGTTTAATTTTTTCAATATCATAATTCCAATTCACCCTATCAATTCTTCTTGAGACACCATATGGCCTATTAACATCCGGTCTATCAAAATGAATTAAATTGTCTTCTTTACCGGCTTTGGATAGAAGTAGGTGAAAAAGAGATTCATCAGAAAACTTTCCATGACTATTGCCAATAAACTCTTTTCCATCATAAAAAAGCTTGTGGCTATTCCAGTCATGAATTAACTCTTCTATTGATTTATTTTCAGGATTTACAATTTGCTTAAAAGAATTAGACTTTCCAAAAGCATAGCTCATTGGAAATTTGTGCTCATCTTTTGTACCTTTATAAATGTTTTTCCCTATTGTCCCTATCTTATCT
>Ga0196899_1001379_pt1 | contig 12028 bp, 13 predicted proteins | sample VirMetDEL_Sep_01_FD_169095 | JGI IMG/M metagenome (GOLD analysis project Ga0196899, IMG submission 169095) | Aqueous microbial communities from the Delaware River and Bay under freshwater to marine salinity gradient to study organic matter... | ecosystem: Environmental > Aquatic > Marine >... | reverse complement strand
GTTGAGGCATCATTAACGCTTCAAGGTTCTGTCGCACTAACGGAAACAACGGTAGCGTAATATGTCACTAGCGAAACGCATTGCAGCAAAACGGGCGGAACAAGAACGGGGTTTTCTGGATGTGGAAGAATGGGGCGAAGGGGATACACCGCTTCGCCTATATTTCACAACGGTTTCAGCGCGTGATATGGAGCAAATCCAACGTAAACACAAGGATTTCATCAACAACCCAACTATGTCGGCTATGATTGATATGATCATTCGCAAGTGTGAAGACGATGCCGGAGAAAAGGCATTTTCACTTGAAGATAAGCCAATATTGATGGGCGAACCAATCAACTTGATTGCGAAGGTGTTTGGTGCGGTTCTTGAAAGTGTGACTATAGAGGAACACGAAAAAAACTAAGAAGCGATCCGTTTAGATATAATCTGATTGCATTGGCTGAATTGCTTGGCAAAACCATAGGTGAAATAGAGCAAATCAGCCTTTCAGAATATAACGAATGGGTCGCATACTTTAAGATCAAGTCGGAGCAAAAAGACAATGGCACAGACTAATTTAACCATTCGCATGGATGCCGTTGGAAACGCTGTGCCTGAAATGAAGAAGGTACAAGCGCAGCTTGGTTCACTTGATAAGACCATGATGAAGTCAACGGCCAATATGAACCGCCACGTTCGCGGGATGCAGGGCGTTGGCAAGGCCAATAAAAACATGACCCGTAGTTTGGGCATGGCATCTTTGCAGTTCCAAGATATGGCGGTTCAGGCTTCTATGGGTACTGATGCACTGCGCATTATGACCATGCAAGCACCTCAACTTGCTTCCATCTTCGGGCCAAAAGGGATGATCTTGGGTGCATTGATTGCGGTTGGCGGTGCTATCGCAATGATGGGCGATAAAACAACCAAGCTATCATTCGACTTCAAGCGGTTTGGTGCAGATATGAAAACTGCATTCCAGCCACTTATTGACTTTGTGCGTCCGGCGGTTGATCTGGTTGTAAAAGGTTTTGACTTACTTCGACGAGTTGGCAAAGCCGTAATAAATGGATTGATAAACGGATTAAATGCATTCGTAATTGTTGTGTCAGGCATTCCGGCAATTGTGCGCGAAGCGTTTACCCGTGGCGCAAAGCAAATTGAGTTGTTCAAAACAAACGCTCTTTTATACTTCAATGAACTAGAATTTCAGTTTCTCACTATGATTTCAAACATAACGGAAAAGTTCTTAAAGTTTACTAGAGCAACCGCAGAGGAGATTAACAGAAACTTCGATTTAAACTTGCCGACAGATATAGGTGCTGAAGCATTTCAGGGGCTTCAGGATAGGCTGGATGCAAACAACGCTGCAATGCAAGACTTGCTATTCAAATCACAAGATTTGAGTACTGAATTAGATCAGCCATACACAAGTATTCAAGATTTGCGCGATAACCTGAAAAACATGACTGTCATTGACGTATTTTCATACTTCAAGCGCATCCGTAAAGAAACAGAAGAAACCGGCGCGAAGGTGGAAACCGTTGCTGACATGATCGGTGACAAGTTTGGTGATGCATTCATGTCTATGGTTGACGGCACCATGAAGGCCAAAGATGCATTCCGCGCAATGGCCGCTGATATTATCAAGGAACTTTACCGCGTGTTTGTTGTCAAACAGATCACCGGCTTTATCACGAATGCGATAACGGCAGCATTTCCATCGCTTGGCGGTACACCTATGAAGGCCATAGGTGGCCCCGTACAGCGCGGAAACCCTTATGTCGTGGGTGAACGTGGGCCAGAATTGTTTGTGCCTTCACGCACCGGTTCTATCGTGCCTAACGATAAGATGGCCGGCGGCGGTTCAGTAGTGGTAAACCAAACCATCAACGTATCAACAGGCGTACAACAAACCGTGCGCACAGAGATCAAATCACTGATGCCACAGATTGCGGAAAGCGCGAAAGCGGCGGTCGCGGATGCGAAACGGCGTGGCGGTTCATATGGAAGGGCGTTTGCATAATGGCTTCTATATCTGAATTAAAAAAATATCTTAGATATCAAGATGGTAAGTTGATCTGGAAAAACAAACTTAAAACTAAGTCTGCAACAAGACGTTGGGCGGGTAAAATAGCTGGCGATAAAAAGAAAAATGGCTATTGGTATATAGGCTTTTGCGGTGAAAGGTTACTTCAGCATAGAGTAATATTTGCTATTCATCACGGTTATTGGCCTGATGAAGTTGACCACATTGATGGCAATCCAGATAACAATAACATTAAAAATCTTAGAGGTGCTTCAAGAACACAGAATGCAAGGAATATAAAGCGCAGAGCCGATAACAGAAGCGGTATTCTTGGCATTAATCATCACCAAAAAGGATGGAAGGTTCGGATTGGAAGTCAGTATGTTGGGTATTCTGGTTGTTTCGCGGAGGCAGTTCGTATGAGAAAAAGTGCTGAATGTGAAAACATGTATCACAAAAATCATGGGAGATGGACATGATTTCGTACCCCTTAACCCTGCCGTCACATACGGGCATTGCTTCTATTGAACTACGGGCGGTCAATACGGTTGCCTATAGTCAGTCGCCTTTCACGCTAAAAGGTCAGGCCCACGCTTACAGCGGCGAAGCATGGCAAGCTGATATTACACTGCCACCAATGAAACGCGCCGACGCAGATCAGTGGATTGCCTTCCTGATGAGCTTACGCGGTCAGTTCGGTACATTCTTACTAAATGACCCTTCTGCCACCTCAGTGCGCGGCACAGCGACTTCTGCGACTATCACAGGCTCAGTTGGGGATCGCAGCGTAACTGTGGCGATGACGGGTACGCTAAAAGCTGGCGATTATTTCTCATTAGGCACAGGCACAAGTACACGCCTATACAAGGTTCTGGAAGATCAAAGCGGCAGCGGCACACTTGAGATATGGCCCGCGCTACGCGATGCAGCATCATCAGCTACAGCGGATTTGACCAGTGCATCAGGTACATTTAGACTTGCAAGCAATCAGCAAAGCTGGTCAGTCAATGAGGCCAGCATTTACGGCATCACATTCGGAGCGTTTGAAGCACTATGAGAACAGTTCCAGCGGCATTACTTACGGCGATAGACGCAGACCAGATTGAGCCATTCTACGCAGTTGATCTGGCGTTTGAAACGGCAAACGTGCGTCTATGGACAGGGTACGGTGACAAAACCATTGGCAGCGACACTTACACTGGGTCAGGCAGCTTGCTTACCATTCAGGGGCTAGAAGAAGCGTCAGACCTATCTGCGCGTGGCACTACGCTTACGCTGAGTGGCATATCATCTACGATCCTGACTTATGCGCTGACAGAAGAATACCAAGGTCGGCTTGTGACAATCTATTGGGGTATTGGCAGCGAAACTGTGGAAATATTCCGTGGCTACATGGATCAAATGACGATCCAAGACAGTGGTGAAACGTCAACGATCAGCCTGACAGTAGAGAGCCGTCTTATTATTCTGGAGCGTCCTAACGTGCGCCGTTACACGTCAGAAAGTCATGCGCAGGTGCGAAAACGTAAGTGGCTAGACGATGGCAACAGTGGTGATCCCGCAGCCGACACGTTCTTTGATTGGGTGCAGGGATTGCAAGACACGAAAATTGTCTGGGGTAGGGATGAAGCCTGACCTTGATGCGCTGAATGAGTACATACGCAAAGTGCGTGATGTGCCGTTTCAGTGGCACACAAATGATTGCTTTATGTTCACCAACAATGCGTATCGGGCGATGTACGGCGAAGGTTGGGCCGACGATTGGGTTGGGAAATACACAAAGAATGGTCTGTACCTAAAGCGCGACGAACTGCGTAAGGTGTTTCAGGCTAATTCTCTTGATGAAGCGATTGACCGAAAGATGAAGCGCATAGATCGCATACCGCCGAAGGGTGCGCTGGTTACGACTGATCGTGCAAGGCGGTGGGTTATAGGTGATGCGCTAGGCATAGCGATAGGCACAAAGGCTATCTTTCTGGGTGAGAAAGGTGTAATTTCTCAACAGATAGACTTTATCAAAAGCGCGTGGATTAAGGCATGAAGTACAAGCTAGGCGATATTACAATTAAGAATTGGAATGATTGGGATCGTGTTCCGCGCGTTGAAGCTATCTCAGCTTATGTTATTGAAGCACTGAACATCACATCAGGATTCGGGCAATTTTTGGTTACGGCAGCAGTTTATGTTGGTGTAGGCCAAGTCACATCATGGGCATTGGCTGCCCTTGGGCCAAAACCAGACTTTGGCATTCAAAACTTGCTTGTAAACATTCGAGAAGCAACTGCCCCACAACAAATAGTTTACGGTGAAGTACGCAAGGGAGGCATAATTACTTTTGCTGAAACTACCACGGGTAATGATGGATACAAAAATCGCTATCTACACCAAATAATCTGCCTTGCGGGTCACGAAGTGGAAGAAATTGGTGACATCTACCTCAACGATAAAGTTGTTGCGTTAGATGCAGATGGATTTGTGGATGAGGATGATTGGACGGATAGTAATGGCCTTAAAAGGGTGCAAATCTTAAAGTTTACGGGCGCAGATAATCAAAATATATATTCCACAATAACTGGCGCATCTTCCCCAATAGCGTCTGATGAGCGGCCATCTTGGCAAGTTGATGGGTTAGACCCAACAAATAATGAAGATAGCAATTTTAAAGGTGAGGGCATTGCCTGTCTTTATGTCAAATTTAATTACAACCAAAATATATTTGCAGATGGAATACCCCTTATTACAGCTAAAGTTAAGGGCAAGAAGGTCTACGATCCGCGCACAAGCACAACTTCATACAGTGCAAATGCTGCGTTGTGTATTCGTGATTATCTGACATCAACGTACGGTTTAGACAACGACGGCGACGCAGCAAGTCTATCTTTTGAGGTTGCGGCAGATGCGTGTGATGAAACTGTAAATCTAGCTGCAACAGATGCTGGGTCTTTTATTGTTGGCAAGTCTTACACTATTAAAACCGTCGGAACGACAGATTTCACTGCTATTGGTGCAAGCGCAAATACAGTAGGGGTTACATTTACGGCAACTGGCGTAGGCAGTGGAACTGGTACAGCGGTGCGCGGCAGTTCATTAACAGAAAAGCGTTATGAAATTAACGGTGTTATCAGCCTAGCTAGGACACCATCTAACATCTTGGGCGACATGATGACGGCTTGCGCTGGCACTTTGTTCTGGGGCGCGGGGAAATGGCACCTAAAGGTTGGAGAATATGTCTCACCTGTAAAAACCTTTACACTTGATGATCTGCGCAGTGAAATAAATTTACAAACGAAGCATTCGCGGCGTGACAACTTTAACATCGTGCGCGGCACATTTATTGATGCTGAAAATCGCTACGTTCAGGCTGACTACCCTGAAATACGCTCAGACGTATTTATCAGTGACGACAGTGATGTGGAAAGTGCGCTAGACCTTACACTGCCATTCACAACGTCATCAGCTATGGCGCAGCGACTAGCGAAGATGACGCTATACCGTGGTCGTGAGCAGATGACATTCACGGCTGACTTTGGCCTAGAGGCGTTTGAGGTAGAGTGCGGCGATATTATATCTTTGACGATTGACCGTTACGGATGGTCATCAAAAGAGTTTGAGGTTATCGGCTGGAAGTTTAAGAATGATGGCGATGCGGGTGATCTGCGCGTTGCACTTACACTACTCGAAACATCTTCGGCAGCATTTAGTTGGACGGCAGAAGAAGCTGACATTACAAGCAATGGCAGCACATTGCCTGATCCACGGGCGAATTTGGACATTTCAAACTTAGCCGTTACCACCCCACAAAATACAAATATAGCGACTGATGGAACGCACACCGTTACTGCTACACTGACTTGGGATGTGCCTGATAATGTTTTCCTTAGTAATTATCTTGTAGGATATAAGAACAACACAACAGGTATCTTTAATAAAAGCACTACAGACACCAATTCTTTCGAGACAGGTTTTCTTGTTGATGGTGATAGTTATACATTCGTCGTTGCCGCTATTACGGACAGTGGCTATGTGGGAACCCAAGCTGATGTAACATTTACCGCTGATGCGGATACAGATGCACCCGCTGTACCTACATCAGTTAGCGGTTCTGGTGGGTATCGCTCTAACTTTATATCGTGGACAAATCCAACTGATGATGATTTCAAGGAAGTCCAGATTTATGTAAACACCAGCAATACATCTACGGGCGCAACTTTATTAGGTACAACAGCCGCAACCGAATTTGTGCATGGTGGTCTAGCGCAAAACACAACACGGTATTACTTCCTTAAAGCAGTAGATTTTACGGGCAATGCGTCTGACTTTTCTACTGGCACTGGTGCTGTAACAACTGAAGCTGACCCGCAAGATGGTGCCGATGGTGCGACAGGTGCGACAGGTGCTGATGGTGATACTGGTGATACGGTTATTTCAGGTCGTGTTTATTATCAGTTACTTGAACCAGATGCAGATGCGCCAAGCACACCGTCTGCAACTAGCTACAGCGTATCAACCGCATCGTTCACAGGCTTAACTACAGATTGGGCTTTGACGCAGCCACAGATTGACATAACAGACACTAATCTAAAGGAGTGGTCATCAGCCTTTACGGTGACGATTGACGGAGTTACATCTGCGCAAACCATCGTATTCACCACACCAACTGGAGCAATTCAAGTTGCCGCTGACCTTGAAAGCGATAACTATGTTGCTGATACGTCAGGCTGGAAAATAGAACGCGACACTGGATTTGCTGAATTTGGTTCAGCGGCCATACGCGGAACCCTGACAGCAAGCCAAATACAAATTGATAACGTAACCTTAGACAGTGACGGTTCGGGCAACCTGATTATCAAATCGGGTGGCGTTGATACAGCACAACTTGCAGCAAATTCAGTAACAAAGGCTGGTACAAGTGGGCAAAGTGCATTTACCCTTACGGCTGGCAGCACAAAAGACGTAACGGCATCAATTACAAACTGTGACAGTGGATCAGAATTGGTTATCCTCTTTAACTGGACAGCGGGTTCCTCTACGGCTGGTGATACGGTCAATCTAAGCATTCTGCAAAATGGCAGTGTAGCATCTGGAATAGGGGCTGTTTCAAATGCACCCGTGCAAGACTTCTTTGGATTACCTTGTGCCTACATGATGCGAATTACAGCATCAGCGGGGACAAATACTGTAGGGGTTCGCATAACTGCAAACAGTGGCAATACTTCTTCGGTCATAGGCATCGTATATGGTTTATTTGCGCTAGAGGTGAAGAAATGAGTGATTTTGATTGGGGTAAATTGCGCATTGATAGAAATACTAAGCTCAAAGCTACTGATTGGACGCAGATGCCAGATGCGCCTTTAAGCGATGACCAAAAGGCATCATGGCGCAGCTATCGACAGGCTTTGCGTGATTTGCCGTCCAACACAACTGACCCTGCAAACCCGACATGGCCAGCACCGCCAACCTAGTCTTTGCAAATAACCGCAAATGCGCTAGAATGCGCTTGCATATGCTTTAATTTACGGAGTTCCTCACATGGCATCCTTCAACAAGGTAAACGATGCAGTTTTAAACATGGTTCATAATATGGACTTAGAGAGCGATCAATTCGTTGCTGCGTTGTCGAATACTGCACCCGCTTCAGAAACATCTAACCCTGCATCAGATGGCAATGGCATTCTGGGTAATGTGACAGAAGTTTCTTATACAAACCTATCATCACGAAACATCACTACAACATCATCATCGCAGACAAGCGGCACATATAAACTTGTCTTGGCCGATTTGACGGTGACAGCTTCAGGTGGATCAGTTGGCCCGTTCCAATATTTGTATATCTACAATGACACAGTGACATCACCCGCTGATCCTATCTTGGGTTATTATGATTATGGTTCTGCACTAACACTGAATGACGGCGACAGCTTTACGTTCAACTTTGACGACAGCAACGGTGTTATTCAACTTTCATAAGTAGGTGAAAAATGGTTGTTCTAGCCAATCGCGTTAAGGTCGCTACGTCCACAACTGGAACAGGCACCATCACACTAGGCAGTGCCGAAACAGGTTATCAATCGTTTGCTGATGGCGGTGTATCTGATGGCGACAGTGTACGTTACACAATAGAAGATGGCGATAGCTGGGAAATTGGGACAGGTACATATACGGCCACAGGAACAACGCTTTCACGCACACTGACAGAAAGTTCAACGGGCGCATTGCTTGATTTGTCGGGCGATGCAGTTGTGTTTATTACGGCGGCGGCAGAAGATATTGTGCCAGCGAGTGGCGGGGCGTTTACTGGGGATGTATCTTTTGGCGACAATGACAAAGCTGTCTTTGGGGATGGTTCCGATCTAGAAATCAGTCATAGCTCTGGTTTAATATCAGGAGTTATAGACAACAACACTGGCAACCTTTACATCACAAACCATGCTGCAAATAAAGGTGTTTTTATTGGTGCAGAAAATAATAATGGCGGCTATGCTTCTTTATTAATAGCAGATGGAACAAGTGGGGAAGCGCAGCTTAGATATACAGATCAATCTACTGGTTTTTCATCATTAAAACTAAACACCGCGTCAACAGGCATTGATGTAGAAGGTCGGATTTACTTGACCGAAAATATCATCTTCGAAGGCGCAACAGCAGACGACTTTGAAACCACTGTAACCGTTACTGACCCAACTGCTGACCGCACGATTACGCTGCCTGACCAAACTGGCACGGCGATGCTGTGGCAAAGCGCATGGCCTGATGATCTTAATACAGATAATATTGCAATAGGCGATGGCGCACTGGAAAGCCTTACGTCATCTGGGGGTAGCTATAACGTAGCTATTGGACGTAATTGCTTACAAAATGCGACAACAGGCGGCTTTTCAGTAGCGATAGGAAATCGCACAGGTGATGAAATAACTACAGGTAGTGGCCATGTATTGTTAGGATATAATGCTGGGGGCGCACTAACCACAGCTTTTTATAATGTGGCGGTGGGTCAAAATAGCATGGCGCAGAATACCACAGATAGCTATTCAACTGCGGTTGGCGTAGGTAGTGGCGGTGGTGATTTTTTAACTGGCGGCACTTATCTTGGTTACAATGCAGGGAATATAGATGCGGATAGTAAAGACTACCAAGTAGCAGTTGGCTATCTCGCAATGGATGACTGCACTGGAGATAGGTCAGTAGCCGTTGGCGCTTTATCAATGTCAGATGGCTTCCATGTTAATTCAGTTGCTATAGGTTATGATGCTTTGGGACGTAGCTCCACAGGCAACCCATATTATAACGTAGCCATCGGTTATGGTTCAGGCAGTGCCTTATTTAGTGGGGACTATAATACGATTGCAGGTTACCAATCAAATGTATTATCCACATCAACCGCGAATGCAGTTATTATCGGAGGAAACTCGCGCGGAACAACCCAGAGCGTATCCATTGGCTACCAAGTGATGGGGAGTGCTACCGATGATAGCTATTATAATGTAGCGATAGGCTATCAAGCTGGCTATGATTTAGATGGCGGCGATTACAACATTTTTGTGGGTTATGACGCAGGTTACTCTGGCGGGACAGCCAACGCTAATGTAGGAGTTGGCGTGTCGTCTTTATACACATTATCGTCAGGCGGGGCAAACTCAGGATTTGGTAACAGTGCTTTAAAATCTGTAACGTCAGGGGATAGTAATGTAGCTTGCGGTACTAGTGCTGGTTTTAGTGTCAGTACGGGATCAAATAATACACTTGTCGGCAGAAATGCGGGGTATCAACAAGGTGGTTCTTCCACAAACGCACTAACAACAGGCTCAAATGTTACAGTCATTGGTTTTGAGGCCATGCCTAGTGGTGCAACTGCAACAAACGAAATCACCCTTGGCGATAATAATATAACCTCACTGCGCTGCAATGTTCAGACAATAAGCAGCCTGTCTGATGAGCGCGATAAGACTGCAATCGCAGACATTCCGTATGGCCTAGACTTCATCAACGACATGCGCCCAGTTCAGTTTACTTGGAACCGCCGCGATGGGTCACTGGGGGCAAAGCCAGACATTGGGTTCATTGCGCAAGATTTGCACGATGTTGAGCTAGACCACTCATCGTCATCACGCACACGCTTAGTGAATTGGGCAAACCCAGAAAAGTTAGAAGCGGATTACGTTAGATCGTATCCTATTCTTGTAAAAGCCGTGCAAGAGTTGTCGGCGAAATGTGATGCGCTAGAAGCGCGTATAGCTACACTAGAAGGAAACTAAGATGGCTGTGAATGAATTAGACCGCGACTACCTAAAGTTGCTGCACATGTGCGATCAGATTGAAAACATCCAGAACGGCATGAAAATGGAACATGAGGGCGATGCTGAAAAGAAAAAGCAAGTCGGCAACATGGTCATGCATTTGGAAGCGGAAGTGCTAGACAGCAAGTACACAGATGGCGGCAAAGACATGACGCGCATCAATAGCACCATCACGTCTGGTCGTACTTACTGGAAGTCATAACCTATGCTTGGCTTTACACCATTAGCTTCCGCACCACTCGCGGATAGTGGTGTACAAGCGCAAGAATATATCTTTGACGCGGCATCAGGCACGTTCACCTTAACGGGCCAAGCGGCGGCATTTACTATAAGCCGTTCGCACGGCAATGGCGCATTCACATTAGTCGGTCAAGATGCGCTAAAAGATATTAGCGAAGGCGCGGATCAGGCTTCATTCACTTTAACGGGTCAATCCGCAACCTTTGACATATCTGCGCAGCTTAATCAGGCATCGTTCGCGTTAAGTGGCCAAGATGCTGCATTTACAACATCCGCGAAACTTGATGGCGGCACCTTCGCGTCAACGGGTCAAGATGTTACATTTGCTGTTAGCAAGCTATTAGAGAATGGCACCTTTGCGCTAACAGGCTTGCCACATACAAAAGATGTTTCGGAGTTCATGCGCCATGTTAGCCTGAACTTCACTGGCCAAGGTGCGAACTTCACAATCAGTCGGGCGCATGATGTAGGTACATTTACATCAAGTGGCCAAGATGCCAGCTTTAAGGTTGCTGCCGCGTTAGATAGTGGAACCTTTACGCTTGCTGGACAAGATGCACTAAAAGACATTAGTGAAGCAGTTGACGAAGCGTCATTTGCGCTAACTGGCCAAGATGTTAGCTTTGCAATCAGCCGTTCACATGATGCTGGTGCCTTTACCCTTGCGGGACAGGATGCATTAAAAGACATCAGTGAAGCGGTGGATGAAGCAACTTTCACGCTTACCTTGCAAGACGTGAACTTTGACGTAAGCGCAAAACTTGACGCAGCTTCATTTAGCTTACAAGGCTTTACGTCATTCCGTCGCTATACCATTAGCCGCCAAGAATTTGACGAATATGAACAGCAATTTGTGCTGCGCGGTAATAGCACCATAGAAGTGGTGAATGGATTACCCAACAGCGTTGACATCGAGGCTGTAGACGAAAACGAACTGGAACTGTATGAACTAACGCCAAATAGTGCTATAGTTGAACCTGAATACAATGAGGCGGCATAATGACCTTCTACATCAAGCAAAATGATACATCGCCAAAGATACGTGCCACGCTAAAAGACGGTGACGGTGACGTTATTAATTTGACAGATGCGTCCGTTCGCTTTCACATGCGCGAAGTTGGCGGCACGACAACAGTGACAGATGCCGCTGCAACTATTGTATCGCCAGCATCAGGTGGCATTGTGCAATATGCTTGGGTTGCCGCAGACACAGATACCGTTGGATCATACCAAGCTGAATTTGAAGTAGAGTATGGGGACGGCTCTATAGAAACTTTCCCAAATAACGGGTATATTCGTGTAGAGATTACCGACGATATTACATAGGTCTGACATGGCTGACGAAAAGCGATTAGAGCGGATAGAACAAAAGCTAGACGACATGTCAAAGGCCATTGTGTCGTTGGCGCGTATGGAAGAACGCATGGTGACGTTGTTCAAGCGCATGGATAGCTATGATGACGCGCAAGATAAGCTGTCGGAT
>Ga0196899_1001362_pt1 | contig 12080 bp, 19 predicted proteins | sample VirMetDEL_Sep_01_FD_169095 | JGI IMG/M metagenome (GOLD analysis project Ga0196899, IMG submission 169095) | Aqueous microbial communities from the Delaware River and Bay under freshwater to marine salinity gradient to study organic matter... | ecosystem: Environmental > Aquatic > Marine >... | reverse complement strand
GATTGTAAACAAGGAAAACTGGCAGTAGCTGGGGAAGGAGTAGAGGATGCGTTCAAAGACTTAATTGGATACAGCACTCTCGCGTTGGGAATGCTTTACGAACAACAAAAAAAGGAACAAAAATGAAAAAACTAATAATAACACTAGCACTAGGATTACTTGGAACAACAGCAACAGCAGAGAGCAAGCTACCTTCAAAAGCTTGTAAAGGACTCAAGGCAGTAATACTTGATATCGACAGTCTTAAAACAGAATTTGCTGACGTAGAATTATTGCTTAGGGACGTAGCTTCACAAGGACAGCAACAAGCTTTATGGGTAATGAGCCTGTATCAAGAGCGTATCTGTCAACCGGGCTCTTGTTTGTCAGGAATCGTTGTGGTGGGGGATGCTAAATCTGGACAATATATTAATGGGGAGGCATACTGTAAACAAGCTAAGGAGAAAGCAGGAATATGATAAATGTACTCAAAAAGATTGCTGCATTAAGCAAGGCCATTGGATCAGTGCAAAAAAACTCCACAAATCCGTATTTCAATAGCAAATATATTGAAATTAACGACTTGCTCGAAGTATTAGGACCGGAATTAGCATCAAAAAATGTTAGTATATTACAGCCATTAACGACTGTGGACGGAAGACCTGCTATCAATACAGTTGTTATTGACCACGACAGTGACGAAGTGTACGAGTCGGCATTTGTTATCACGGACCTGCCTGATCCGCAAAAGATGGGCTCTGCGATCACATACAGTAGAAGGTATGCACTTATTTCACTTTTAAGCTTGCAACAACTTGACGATGATGCTAATATCACAACAACTAAACCGACGAAAGCAAAGTCAGCTAAGTCGAAAGCAACAACAAAGGCGAAAACCGCCGCAGCAGTAGGAGCATGGTAATGGCAAAGAAGTATGTTAACCTCAGAAAGAAAACAGGAAAGAATGGGGATTTCCTAGTCGGGACTCATCGTAACTCAGAAACCAGTTATTTTGTGTTTAAAGACGAAAAGTCTGGCGGATCAATCATCAAGTCTAAAAAAGATGGCGAAGAAAGACTTAAGGTGATTGTCGATAGTATGACGACTCTTGAAAACGATTATGGCACTTATGATATGGGCAAAGACAACGAAGACCGCACTTATTTTTTGAGCCGTAATCCAAATGCAGGCCAGCCAGCCAAGGACAAAGAAGGCAATACGATTGAATTTGACGGTAAACCGATTCTGGAATCAGATTTTAAACTTGTGATTGCAGAATAACATAACATTCCTTTCAATGTTCGGGAATAGCTGTAATAGTGCGGCTATTCCTATTTTTTCCACAACGGGATTTGAAATGCCTAACTTAAAAATACATAAAAACTGTAAAAAGTGCAAAAACGAAACCGCACACCGATTCGTGAAAAACAAGACCAACGGATACTATGCTTGTTTAATTTGTTTAGAAAATAATAGCAAAAAATACAGAGATAAACACCGTCTTAGATATTTAGCACAAAAAGCAAATGCCAGAAAAAAAGAAAACTCCGAAATAATAACAGAAGAAATGCTTCATAAAATATATAACCAACAAAACAAAACATGCGCGTTAACGGGCATTTGTTTTGACATGTCAAATAGTTTATATAAACCAAGCTTAGATAGGATTGATTCTTCTCAAGGCTATAAAAGGGGCAATCTTCAGTTAGTTTTATTTATTGTGAATAAAATGAAAAGAGAATTAGATGAATCCGAATTTTTAAATATTTGTGCATTAATCACAGATAATCGCAGACTTTCTCAAATTGCTTATGGACCTTACTATTTTTAACACTATTGGAGCAGTAAATGATAACTAATTACAACGGAAAAACATGGATTGGGGAATTTTTACAAAACAGAACATACGCGGCAGTTAAAGATGACGGCACAAAAGAGACTAAGACAGAAACCATCAATCGCACACGAGACATGCACATAAGAAAATTTCCTGCACTTGCGAGAGAGATTTTTGATTGGACTGAATACATACACCAAGGCAAAGTAGTACCAAGTATGAGATCTTTGCAGTTTGGAGGAAGTGCAATTGAAAAAGTCAATGCCCGAATTTATAATTGTGCATTCGCTAATTTAACAAACTTTAAAGACTTTAGAGATGCCTTTTATTTATTAATGTGTGGCACTGGAAAAGGGTACAGTGTTAAAAAAAGACACATATTACAATTGCCGGTTATTTCTGGTTTTGATTCAACTAAAGGAGATGTTGAGTATGTAGTACCTGACTCCAAAGAAGGTTGGGCTCGTTCGGTTGAATTGTTATTAGAAAATCCTTTCATTAATTTTGACTACAGCGCTATCAGACCTAAAGGATCACTCATTAGTTCTGGAGGTACTGCCAGCGGACCAGAAGCACTACAAAAAACACACAAAGAAGTTCGTAAAGTACTTCACAAAGCTGTAGGAAGACAGCTTACCCCGATTGAATGTCATGATATTATGTGCTATATTGCTGACGGCGTGGTGGTTGGTGGAGTTCGCAGAGCTGCTTTAATTGTGTTGTTTGATGTGGACGATACAGAGATGCAAAACGCAAAAAGTGGGGAGTGGTATGTTCACAATCCCCAAAGAGCCAGAGCCAATAATAGTGCGGTAATTTATCGTAAAAGTGAGTATGTTGAGGATGAAATTGAATTAATACTACAAGCCATGTTTGATAGTAATAGCGGAGAGCCTGGTATCAGTGTTACCAATGATCATAATTTAGGATTCAATCCTTGTCATGAAATAAGCTTGCGAGATGGAGGTCTTTGTAATTTAACAGAGATCAACTTGAAGAAGTGTAAAACCGAGCAAGACATTATTAATGCAGCGATTGCAGCGGCGGCTATCGGAACTCTACAAGCGTCTTATGTTGAATTTCCTTTTTTACAAGAAAAATGGACCAATAACGCTAAGGAAGAAGCTTTATTAGGTGTCTCTGCCACAGGACAGGCCAATAATTGGGATCTGTGGAAAAAAACAATGAAAAAAGCAGCAATCGCAGCGGTAGAGACTAATGCAGCAATTTCCAAAATTATTGGAATCAACCAAGCGGCCAGAGTCACTACTACTAAACCAAGCGGCAGTACCTCTGCGTGGTTAGGATGTGAAAGCGGTATTCATGCAGGACACGATGAATGTTATATTCGTCACATTAGAATGGAAAAGGATCACCCAATCGTTCAAGCAGTACTTAATTCTGAATATCCATTCATTGAGCCTGACAAAATGGATTCTGATAAAATGGTTATCGGATTTCCTGTTAAAACAGAGCAAGGCACAATTCTGAAAAATACCGAAACAGCTATCGAGTTGTTGGAAAGAACTAAATTTGTACAAGAAAACTGGATTAAACCAGGACATCGCAAAGGAGCAAACACTCATAACGTGAGTTTGACAGTGGAATATCAACCAGAAGAAAAGTCTGGTATTATACAATGGATGAAAGATAATGTTGATTATTACGCTGGGATTAGTTTTTTACCACGAACTGACAGTGTGTACGAGCAAATGCCTTTTCAATCAATTTCTTTAAATCAATATAATGATATGGTATCAAAAATTAAAAAGCCTATAGATTATAACAGTGTTGATTGGACTGGAAGTGTTGACGAAAGAATGGGAGAATTAGCTTGCGCTAATGGCGCTTGTGAGATAGAATAAATATGGAATTAATCAAAAACAAGGAGAGAACGAAATGAAAAGAGCGGCAGTTGTACTCAATGGTCAGGACGGCAGCGACGGCGTTGATGGTGCCGATGGTGTTGACGGACTCGATGGTGTGGACGGTGTTGATGGCGTGAACGGTGCTGACGCCGAGTCGTGTAAACTTGAAAGGCGGAATCAGCGGTGTCGCAGAGTGTCTGTGCGTTATGATTTGTACTTGACTTGTGGGCAGGATAGTGAGAAGATTGGTACATACAGCCGTAGAGAGCTGTGTACGAGATAATAGAATGTTGGTGGCTACAGCCTTAATTATTCCAGCGGGTACGGGAGCCAACATAATAAAGGGGGTTTTGGTTATATAGGAGGTTAGAATGAAATCAGACAAAGAATTTGTTTTTGTTGTAAAAGCGTTTTTAATGGCACTACTATTTGTTTCTAGTTTATTTTGGGGGATTGCAGGGGCTCTTCAAGTCACAAATAATGGTAAGTGTAAAATCAATTCAATAATCAAGCTACATCCTGCATATTGGATTGGTTGTGAATTATTCAAAGAAAGGGATTGGCGATGAGAACTTCACAATTTACCCAAATTTTAGAACGTATTGCTGAAGCTTTAGAAAAATCAGCAGAACACACAGCAACAACTGCTACGTTAACATACAATCTTGATACAGAAGAAGGACGTCATGCTCATACATGCGCAGTCCAGGGCAAAAACTATTACAACGTACTGTGGGAATTGAGAAGCAATTTCTGGCGCAAATATACAAAACACGCAGAATACAAACACGACGAGACATGGGATGTTATAGAACAAATGCGCAATGAATTTTGGGAAATGATGGAAGACGTTTACTTTGATGAATATTAGGACTTAACATGAAAACACTCAGGATAGCAGAGATCTATTTAGACGAGGATGGAATTTTTTGGGGCTATTATTGGGGAAATCACATCGACCAAGGAGGCAAGGTATTTACACAAGGTAACATTGGAGTAAGTAGTATAGAATTCCTTCTTAATATTATGAAAACAAACATGAAAAACAATGAAGATAATTTTAAAAAACTACTCGAAAAACTACAGGAACAATCCAATGAAGATCGGTGACATTATCATACACTACACCTTTCACTTACTTGAGGATCTTAACATGAGTTTCAAATACCTAAAGCGCTTGCGCAAGGAAAGGCTGTTGTGGTATAAGCAGGATCACGGTTAGGAGGGAGCATGAAGACGATACGAAACAATAACATTATATACTGCGATGTTGACGGCACGCTCATATTCTGGAAAGATCCCTATCTTCGTAATGACGACGCGATGCTCTTTATCGATCCCCGTGACGGCGAAGAATTATATGGACTGCCTAACACCAGGCTATTGGGTTGGTTAAGACGGGCTAAAAAGACAGGAAAACGGCCCATCATTGTATGGTCTTGTAGTGGTTGGGAATGGGCTGAAGCGGCAGTACATGCGCTAGGTCTTGAGGATGTTGTGGATGTGGTAGCAAACAAGCCGTATGGTCAAGGAGTGTACATCGACGACAAGAATATCGGCGAGCAAAAACTGAAAAGGAAGATGCCATGAAAAAACATTTACTAGACTGGTATCACGGAAAAGGTTATCGTGTGTTAATTTGGAGTAGATCTTTAAATAAAACAATACACGTGGGAGTAAGTAAAACACTAGAAGGTGCTAAAAAACTTTTAAAAGAAGCACAGGAAGGAGGTCTGGGATTATGAGTAATATATATTTTTATTCTGATCCGCACTAGCACTTCAATCATGCTAACGTAATCAAGTTCTGCGAGCGTCCGTTTCGTGACGTGCAGCATATGAACGAAGAAATGATCAGACTATATAACAGTGTAGTTGGACCTGACGACACTTGCATATGGGTCGGCGATTGCTTCTGGAAAGCGGGTAAGAGCTCCAAAGAGATCATGTCTAAACTGAACGGTAAAAAGATTCTGGTACTCGGCAACCATGACAAAGGTGCCGAGGGAATGATGAATATGGGGTTTGACTGGGCTTGTTATGAAATGAAACTACATATTGCGGGAGAAGTCGTTCAGATCAAGCATTATCCGTTTCGTCCTCCCTGGTGGAAGCGGGTTTGGAATAAGCTAAGAGGAGTTAAAGTCAAGTATCTGGACAGAAGGCCGGTTAATAGAGGGCAATGGCTAATCCACGGTCACACCCATTCGTCAGAGAAGTTTAATGGCAAGGCAATTCATGTTGGTGTTGATGCGTGGAAATACAAGCCCGTGTCAATCAATGTAATTGCCAAATATATAAGGAGTTATGTCAATGAATAATCAATGGGTATTTGAATTAATGTTTAAAAGCATTGCATTCTTTGTAATCACGTCGATCTTTTTATTTGTGATAGGGGCTAGTGATGGCAAAAACAATGGAGATTGTACATTCAATAGGAACTATAAATATCATTTTGCTTATCAATACGGTTGCGAATTGACAAAGTTGCGAGAGGTTTCCGAATGAAAATTATACCTGTATTCGATGAAGACGGTAATTTCGTGACGGGAATTAACGCAGCACTAGCAAAAACTAGAAATATCAATATTGAAAAAGCTAAAAACTTGTACAGAGCGAAACACCACGCAGAGAAGCTTATGGAACAAATCACAAGTTACGACAAATTAAAATATGCATTTGACTTGTGGACTAAGATACAATATGATCTACAAACAGTATGGGGATTTCCCAGGTCTAGGGACTATCACAGATTTTGGGAGGTTCCAAAGTGTACTTGTCCGAAGCTTGACAACGAGGATGCTTATGGCACTGCAATGTATTATATAAACAAGGAATGTCCTGTTCATGGTGATCAAGCAGGAAGTAAGATATGAGTAAGGAAACTGACAAAAAAGCCCTTCTAATCAGAAAACGTAAATTGATGAACCGCATTAAATACATGATTGATTATTGGGAAAAGAACAGTAAAGACGGTGTTCAAAAAGATAAAATATTAGACTTGTTTTCTTATGGCGAAATAGTCATGGCGTTTAATTTTTTTAATAACTGGCATGACAAAATAAAAGAAGAGGAGTAATTATGAAAGCTTGTGGATGTGTTACCGAGACATGTTTTGTTTGTGAAAATCACACCGATTCGTTGAAACATCAAGAACATTTGTATGTTGTCGAGGTAGACGGTAAATGTGAACTCATGGTAAGTAATGAAAGAAATGGCCTAGAACCCTTGGACAAAGAAACTGCAAAAAAATTAGCTGATATTTATAATTCAGGACAGTACGATGTTTAGTCTGTTGCTTACGAGTCTTTTAACTCTTAGTAGCTGCAACACAATCGTGTACGAACGAATAGGTGTAATGTCGTACTGGCGTCCTCAGTTGTGGCTGAATGACACTGAAGAGAAGGCGCTGAATGATCTAATGGCTCAGAAGGATCGATGTATTGACAAAGTGTACGTGAAGCGCAAGATTAATCATATAACTGTAATCTGGAAAAAGTAATGAATAGAATCCAACGACCCTACAGCTTACTCAAACCAGCAGAATTAACTATAGGCCCGACAACAGTAATTGAAGAGCCGACAATATGGGACTTGGGCTTACTCAAAGATCACGGCCCGCTAGTAATAGACTTTGAAACTACAGGACTCGATGTGATTGATCCTGGCTTTCAGGTAGTTGGAATGGGATTTGCCGACAGTTCTTGTCCTAATGGAGTTTATTTTAGTTTTAAGAACAACCCGAACAAGTCTTTTATGAAAGGATTACTCGCAAAATTATGTAGGCGACAGCTGATTGCTCACAATGTATGTTACGATGCCGCAGTACTCGAAAGGCTTTGTCGGGACTACGAGATGCCTAGCACTCTTAGTCCTGACTGGCCGTGGTATCTTGACACAATTAGTCTGTATTTTCATTTAAGCCAGCATGAATGGCAAGGACAAAGTTACAGTCTCAAGAATGCGCAGGTTGATGTATTAGGTTGGGATTCTCGTGGTGACGAGGAATTGGTTTCATGGCTTAAGCTTAATGGCTTTAGCAAGAATGAAATGTGGCGTGTTCCTGATAACATTCTCGGACATTATGGCTGTTTGGACGCACAATCTACTTGGCAGCTCTACAGTCATCTTACTCCTCAAATCGAAAAACCATTTCCTGATACTTGGAATTTTATTGTTAACGAAGAGATCAAATACCACTATCGCGCTATTGTCGAGATGAGGTTCCGCGGCATTTGGGTTGACGAAGCCGGACTCCAAGAATACGCCGCAGACGTGACGGCCGACGCTGAACAGATTATAGCCTTTTTGACTCACGACTCGGAGGCGACTCCTTGGATTGAATCTCGAAGTGAAAAGTATGAAATGATGTTTGCGGCTAAAGAACCACCGAAATTAACCAAGACAGGCAAAGTCTCTGTGCGCTGGCAAAAATGGAACGACAAGCTAGCAACATTTAATCGATACGAATGGCTTAACTTCAATAGCAAGCAACAGCTTCGTGAACTATTTTATGGCGCTTTGTATTCCCACACCGAGGTTAAGCCCGTACTCAGTTTTAGTGGAGAGCAACGTACCACAAAAGCCGGACTGCCAATGTGGACAACCACTATTCAAGGACCAAACGAACGAATTGAGCATGAATGGTTTAGTGCAAAACCCGAGGTGCCAATATCAAAAGAACTACTTCCAAAGCTTGGTATGGCCGGAAAAGCCTTGCATGAATACAACCGACTCACGAAACTACTAGGCTACGTTCACAGTATGTTGGACAGTTTGAGAGATGGAATACACCATGGCAGTCTTCGTCCTCTTGGGACAATGACAGGACGGTGCGCGGGCAATAGCTACAATCTGGTGGACGGCGTTGAATCCAAGGTCAATCTACAACAACTTCCCAAGGATTATGGATATCTTAAATGCCTCAAGGCTCGGCCAGATCACGTGTTGGTTGATGCTGATGTTTGTTATCATCCAGAAACAGAGATTCTTACAAAGCGAGGATGGAAAACGTTTGATAAATTAAATAAACAAGACTATGTTATGCAAGTAAATCATAAAACTCTTGAAGGATCTTTTATTAAACCTTCTCGGATTATTTGGAAAGATTATGACGGAGCCTTGTATACTGTTGGTAATCGACGGGGAAGTCTGTCTGTTACTTCAGGTCATAAAATGTTATATGTAGGACAGCGACATAAAACACGAAAAGATAAAGAAAATCTACGATGGCAAGGGCCCGTAGACGAAGGAATACCTTCTTCTGGATGTCATTTAGCAACAGCAATTCAAAGTAATGACGGCAAAAGATATCCAGTGCATGAAATTTGGATGGCCTGTATGTTACAAGCTGATGGAAGTCTTAATAAAAAAGCGACTAAAAATAAAGCTTATCGAATTGAGGTGTCTAAGCCAAGAAAACGTGAAAAAATAGAAGAATTATTATGTCGAAAAGGTATCACAAAGCCTCCAAGAAAGGGTCAAAATCTAGAATCAGAGACTTGGTATGGGGTTAGATTTAATTCAGATCTGTTAACGGAAAAGTTTTTAAATTTAACAAATATATGTCGATCTCAGCGCGACACAGTATTTGAAGCTCTAGCTTTTTGGGACGGTAGTGTTGAAGGACGTAGGTGCATGTTTACTACAACTAATCAAAAGCAAGCAGAAGAGGTGCAAACTTATTTTGTTACCGCAGGTTACGAAGCTTCCATTAAATACAAAAAAAGACCTAAAAAAGAACATAAAGATTATTACATAGTAACTATAAACAAAAATGACCGAATAAGAATACGTCCTGAAATTGACCAAAAAGCAGAGCCCTATAAAGGTAAAGTAGGTTGTGTGACGGTAGAAGCAGGGTTTGTGTTAGTGCGTCACAAAGGCCAATGTTTTGTCAGTGGAAACTGCGCACTCGAACCTGGAGTTTTGGCAGAGCTTAGTCAGTGTCCTGAATACATGAAACTGTACGGCCCCAATGCAAAGCCTAATGATATTTACTTGTTTGTAGCAAGCAAGACTCAAGCACTCGGCGAAAGAGTTCGCAAATACGGCTATGACCCAGACTCCCCGACTCCTGAAGCAATACAGGCCACTAAAAAGAATGCTAAAAAAGATCGTTCCATTGCGAAAGTGTTTCATCTTGCGAGTGGGTATGGGGCGGGCGCAGGCAAGATATTCAAGACGTTGCAATCGCAGGGAGTGACAGACATTACCTTTGATATGGCCAAGCAAATGCATTCTGATTACTGGCAGTTATTCAAAAGAGTTAAGGAATTTGAGCAAGAGCTGCTTGATGAACGCAAAGACAACGGCGGTTGGTTTTTGGATGGGCTTGGCAATCCGGTTACTGTCGGAAAGTGGAAAGAGATTGACACACTCAATACTAACATACAAGGAACTGGACATCGCATTCTAGTCAAACATATTGCTAACGTAATGAAACTACGAGACAAACACAACATATCATTTCACATGACTATTCCAGACTTTCATGATGAGGTTACTGTGGAGTGTCACGAATCGGTGAAGGATGAGGTTGTGGCTTTGTTTAATGAGGCAGAACAGTTGACAAATAAACAGTTGGGTGGTATGGTGTATTTCAAGATAGAGCCTGAAGTATGTTATACTTTTGCAGATTTTAAATGTGAGTAAGGAGAAATTAATGCAAGCTAATATTATTGACTATGATTATCGGGACAAAGTTATTCTTGTAATTCCTGACATGCACGTGCCTTTTCATCATGTGGACGCTTTGCCTTTCTTGGCGCACTTGAAAGAGCAGTACGAAGATATTGATATGGTAGTGAATTTGGGAGATCTGGTAGACTTCCATGACATCAGCTTTCATGACTCAGATCCAGATTTGCCAAATGCAGGACTTGAATTAGACTTAGCTGTAACTTATTGCCAAGAACTAGAAGAGTTATTTCCTGACATGTACATTATCGGCAGTAATCACGGTGACCTTCCTTTACGTAAATTCCTCGCTACTGGATTGCCTCGTAAATTACTTAGAAGTTATAATGAAATATTTGAAGTAGGTGAGGGCTGGAAGTTTGTTCCTGATTTGACCTTGAAAACTCACAGTAAATCTTTGCCTGATATTTACTTTCATCACGGTTTAAAAAAGAATGGACTAGCAGTAGCAACACAACGAGGTCAGCGCATTGTTCAGGGACATTATCATACTGAATTTAATATTCAATACAGTGGTAATCCGAACAGTCTAATTTGGAGCCTTCAATCGGGATGTCTTGTTGATGACAAATCCCTAGCAATGGCCTACAATAAACTTACAAAAGACAGACCTGTACTTGGTGCTTCATTAATTATTAATGGCGTGCCGGTATTAGAACCAATGATATTAAACAATAAAGGCCGTTGGATCGGCGAATAAGGAGAAATCAAAATGAAATTAGTACCAGCAATCGGCTATGTAGTAGCAGTCCCCAGACTTGTAGTAAAAAAAGAGAGATCAGAATTGATTGGACTGTCGAATGTTACAGAAAATGGAGAGCTTGTTTTTCAAGTAAAATCAGGAGATGTTGAGTATTTGGACAAGCTTATTGTCAGTAAAATGGACATAAAGCCTAGTGATTTGAATGCTCTCGGTAATATTATTCCAATCGATACTATTGTAGGGTATTTTGAGATTGATGAGGATGAAGAAGTTATTGACCTTCCAACGGAATAACACACATGAATAAGCCGCTACTTTACATTGACAATAAAATAAAAGATTACAAAAACTGGATTAGGGTGGCTTATATTAAGGACGCCTTTGAAGGAAGAAAGATTGCAGAAAAGCACGGTATTGGCTCTGTTGAGTTTGATCGAGCTATGTATGAACATCAAGATAAAGTTCGTCGGTTAGAAGTTCAGATGGAGATGCTTTTGTGGCTGGACACTTTAATTAAGGAGGCAAGGAATCTTGAGTAAAGTAACAAATATAGAAAGGCACAAACTATCAAAGTTTTACAAAACATGCAACAAACAAGAAATTAGCGGAGACATTCGTCGTACCATGATTATGGTTATGAAACTACATCGCCATTTGAATTTCTTTGAGGACACTTATCCTGAATTGTATCAAACTGTAACGCGACAACTAGAGAAGGAGGCTAGATGAATCTCGACATGATATTGACACAAACAGCACGGGACGGACGTACTGAGATTGTGCGCATGTTGCTTGAAGCTGGCGCGGGTGTGCATGTAGGGGATGACTTGGCATTGCGGCGGGCAGCAGAGAACGGACACACTGAGATTGTGCGCATGTTGCTTGACGCTGGCGCGAATGTGCATGCAGTGGATGATGCTCCGTTGCGAGGGGCAGCAACGAACGGACGTACTGAGATTGTGCGCATGTTGCTTGACGCTGGCGCGGATGTGCAT
>Ga0196899_1001356_pt1 | contig 12105 bp, 7 predicted proteins | sample VirMetDEL_Sep_01_FD_169095 | JGI IMG/M metagenome (GOLD analysis project Ga0196899, IMG submission 169095) | Aqueous microbial communities from the Delaware River and Bay under freshwater to marine salinity gradient to study organic matter... | ecosystem: Environmental > Aquatic > Marine >... | reverse complement strand
TTTCACTGTCTAGGTCAATCGACAGCGCACCGCCACTGTCAGCTTGGAAATCCAAGTCAGAGGCAGTTACTTGTGCGTCTACATAGGCTTTAATTGCCTTTGCAGAAGCAAGGGTAGTATCTGTACCGGCAACAGATGACAAGTCTGTGTCCAGTACACCGGACTTCAGGTTGTCCACTTCAATGTTGGATACAGTATTACTGTCTACGTCAATAGTTTTATTGGTGAGTGCCTGAGAACCGGAGAGGGTGGCTACTGTGCTGTCAATAGCAAAAGTAACAGTATTGCTTGAACCGCTAGTATCAACACCTGTGCCACCAGTAAACGTGAGAGTCTCACTGTCAAGGTCGATATTAAGTGCGCCACCGGAGTCTGCTTGGAAGTCGAGGTCTTGTGCTGTGACTTGTGCATCTACGTATGTCTTAATCGCCTTTGCCGACGCTAGTGTATCATCTGAACCAGATACTGAACTGATGTCTGTGTCAATAGATGTGATAGCCGTACCAGAGGTAACGGTCAGGCTGTCGATGGTAGCGGCATCTGCGTCAATCGTATCAATGTTTGCAGTGCCGTCAAGGTAAAGGTCTTTGAACTCTTTGCCGCTAGAGCCAAGGTCAATGTCGTCATCTGTGGTAGGCTCAATAACGCCATCCTTGATAACAAGCTGTTCAGTGCTTGTACCAGATACGTCAATGTTAATTTCTACTTGATTGTTGCTATCGTCTACGACAACTTTGTTCTTAGGTGTGGTAGAGCCAGCATCACCAATCAGCCCAATGACTGGACCTTCTGATGCTGTTCCGTCGTGCTTGTGGCCGCTGCTATTATTGAAAGCAGCAAGAACTTGGTCAAATTCATTGTTGCTATCGGCAGCATTAATAACGTCGCCGTCTGTGTACGAGGATTGTCTAGTATAACCTGCCATTAGCGTCTTGCTCCTGCATCAAATTCTAACTGAAAACCTTTAAGTGTATATGGGGCTGATGTTGCATTGTCTACCACTCGCATGGCTACAGCAAAGCCACTTCCCTCTACCGGCTGTCTTACCAATGGGTTTGACTGACCACCGTATGTAGATGTACCATACACGGCTGAACCGTATAGTGCCACTACCAAAGAACTGTCAAATGGATAAGCAGCGGGTCTTGCAGCAGCGGGTGACTCATAGTCATACCGCAAAAACAAATCAGAGTTAATAGCACCCGTAGGTGAGTAGTTAATGATTACACGCTGGAAGTTCTTACGTATACCAGCATCACCCATTGTCATGTCAGGTGAACGATAGCGTCCTATAATGTTTGTGCCATCAAATGTATTGCCAGACTCTTGCCTGTATACATATCCGTCATAGCCACCGTGCAGTACGAATGTTTCACCCTGTGCAGTAAACGAGTCAGTCGAAGATGGCTTGAGACCTTTGATTGTAGAGAACTCAAACCCTTGTTGTTTACGGACTGCAATTACACCTGTGATTGTACTTTCAACAGAACCTGCTACAGACTTAAATAGACGATACTGTGTCTTGCCGGGTATAACCGTACTCTCAAACTCGTCTACGTCAGTATCATCAAACAGTTCTTTGACATTGCCTGATATAGTTCCCAGTTCAACATCATTAATTTTTTCTGTACCTGCAACGGTGCGAAGACCATCTCGCCCAAGGAATATGATGTCACCGGCAAGTTCTTGGACAGTAAAGCCGTTAAGGCATCCGATATCTCTTGTAATTGGTTGGAGTACAAAATCTGCAACTGTGTTACCTGTCAGTCTGTATATACGTTCTTCGCCAAAGATAATCAGTTCGTTACGAAACGGAAACAGTGCTGTTACTTGGCTGTCAATACGAATACTACCTGCACCATTAGCTGTACTAAAGTCGCTGTCGGTAAAGGGTGCAGTAAAGATAATCTCTTCTGGATTTGCACTATGCCCTGCAAAGAATAGTGCGTCTTTAAAACCTGTCACAAACTTTGGGTTAGCTGGTGCGCCTGTAGCATTAAGGTCTGTTACCGTAGTGCCGTCATACTTGGTAGCGTGGTTGGCACCGTCTGCCCAAACAATAAACTCTGTGCCACCTAAGTTGTAACGATGATGTGTGTACTTACCTGCGCCAGTACGACCTGTGTCAATCTCTGACCATGAACCGCTACCACTAGCTGCTTCAAATACTTTCTCCCCACGTGCAGCAATAACCTTATTGTTACCGTCGAAGAATGCTGACATCAATACCTTTTCAGTAGAGGATGATGTCTGCGGAACAATGTTGCTGTTCCATTTAGTGTGGCCGTTAATCCGTCTGTATCCACCCCGAACATCCGGCTCAAAGTTTTCTAGTTCCAGAGCCATACCGGGTTGCATCTTAAAGGTTGGCTGGTCAAGGACAAGGCCACCTTCACAGGCAAACACATACGGACTGAGTTGCGCTTCATCAGCCATGTGTTAGCCCCCTGTCGGAAATACTGAAGTACCGTACCGTTGTGATTGCGGAATGTACGTAGAACGCACGTAGCTATAGTTCCTGTTAATAAACAAACTCTGCATATGCTTAATGCCTTCTTCAAACCTAGCAAAGTTAATGCCATACTGCTGTGCCTCACCACGATACTGATAGCCGTATGCAGTGGCACCATCTACAATTACCTGACGAAACTGTTCAGGAATGGTTGGAGCATCTGTAGCAGCAGACAAAGCAGTCGGCCTTACATATGCGTCATACTTGAGTGTGTATGCTTTATCTGGGTAGGGATACAGGCCGTAGTTGTTATCTGGTGTACGGAATACGTACAGTGGCACTGCACCTACATCTGATGTACTCTCTTGGTCGATGTGTGTATCGACATACTGGTTATAGTCCATTATGCGCAGCGTTGTACCAGCCACACCAAGAGAGTCATCCTTTGAAATACGGAAGGTCTCGTAGTCTACGTTGTACACTGTAGCACCAATTGAGTAACGTGTGGTGCCAGCTACAAGAGTTTCGGTCTGAAGTGCGTGGCTAAATGACCACCCGAACTCTCGTTGAAAAATGTAATTGATGGCATCGTTCACAGCATTCTTACACTGTGTTTGAAATCCACGAGATGCAGTAAAGTTAGAACTCGTCAATGCTACTTCATTAAAACGAGCCAATACTTCATTCGTGATGTCAAGGTAGGTATATGCCATCTGAAATCCTTAAAGGTAAAAAGAGAGGGCCAGTTGCCCAGCCCCCTCGTTTAATTAGGCTTGGTCACGGGAAACTTCAGCAGCTTCCATTTCGCCAAGTGCGCTTACATCCATCATCACGGCGAAGACACGAATTTCACCGGCAGTGAACGATGCACCTGAACCAGCAAGGGTCAGGTCCAGAGTGTCCGCAGTACCGATAACAAGGTCAGCAGAGACAGTTACGCTAGGTGCATAAGCACCATCAGCAGCACCGTCAATGTCAAACGCTGTTACGTATTCGTTGTCGTCTGCGCCAGTGCCAAGGATGGCAGTAGCATCAGTACCCGTGTTCTGAGTTGCACTGGAAGTTACCTGAAAACCAGCAGCAAGAATCTTGGTGTTCGCAGGAACAGTGATACACTGTACTACGTCACCGTTAGGATTGATGCTGTTAGCAGTAAGGTCAACGACCTGCTCAACCATGTACGGATTGCGTCCACGCTGGGAGTTACCCATAGCGGGAGCAAGAGTAGCAGTAATTGTAGCCATTTTCTAATCTCCCTTTAACGGACGTTGTAGATGGCGTTAACAAGTGCTTCGGGACGAAGAATCTTGCGGCCATACAAATGCATTCCACGAACAATGTCAGCAAAGCTGTCAGGGTCACGGTAGGTTTCGGTCTTGTTAATCTGCTCTGCAGTTGCAACAGCAGACGAGTGACCAGCAACAATCACACCGTAGTTGGTTGAGTTGGTGTCTGCTTCAGTAGCAGGACCGGAACCAATTGATGGAAGGTTGTTAGACACGTGGATGGTGAAGCCATGAATGGTTCCAGCCATCTGACCATTTTGCAGACCAGAACCGCCGAAGTCAGCGTTGAACAGACGTGAGTCTTCGTCCTTCAGAAGTTCAGCAAAAACTGGGTCAACTACGAGCCAGCGGCCTTGCGAGTCTACATTTTGCTGGTCCAGTTTACGACCCATACGGGCAATAACTGACAGCGGGTTGGCGTTACCAGCAGCAGTAGGTGCTGCAGTATTACCAGTACGAACGGTCAGGGCAATCGAGTTGCCGCTAGAACCAGCGTTAAAGTCGCTGCCGTCCAGCTTCATGCTTGCAAGCAGTTCGTCCGAACCGGCGGTAGAAACAGCTACGGAGCCGTTTGTTACGTCGTTTGCGGTGTCTGCATTTGCATGTAGAGCAGACTGCTTAAAGCCTGACAAGTAGCCAAGAACGTCTTGGTCAAACTGGTCAGCAAGGCGGTAAGCTGCACGGTCACTTGCCAGAGACTGGAAGTTAACGTGGCTGTGTGCCTCTTCAATGTCATCAACCTTAAACGCAAAGTAGTTAGCTTTGTCGATTGTCAGGCTGAAGTCTTCGTCGTCAAGGTCTTGCGGCGTGATGGTTGTACCACGGGCGTAAGCCTTAACTGTGATTTCGGGTTCTTTGATGACCTTAACGGAATCACCCATTTGAGCAATCTCACCGAAGTAATCGGAGTTCGTGATTGCTTCACAAACAGCGGCCTTGCGGAAAGCAAGTTGCACCTGTTTGCTGTAAATGACGGGCGAAAAATTACCGTTAGGAAGGTTACCATACCCGGCAGCGGTAGTGAATGCCATGATGTTTCTCCTAAATTAGCATTTTACAGATGCAAACTCACCAGACTAATCAGAGGCTGATTCACTATGGGTGCGTATCTTAAACTAGGTGGCCGCCCAGTTTGTCAACGGGCCATGCTCGTCAGGTAATCCATAAGACTGAAGTGTTTGCGGATTGGATGTAAGCAAGTAGCGAACCTGCTTACACCTTTGATGACTATAGTTATACTAAAAAATAACTACTTGTCAACACTTTTTTTATCTGGCTGAACCAGAAATATCATAGATAAACTTTCCAGAACGGATAGCTTCCATAATTTCGTCGGACTTAGCCTCGTACTCTTGCGGTGACATCTTCTGTACTTCCGACTCTTTCAAGTATGAGGAGGCTTCGTTTTCTTGCGGTTTACTGCGACTATTCTTTGTAGACACAGACTTGGCTGCGTCTTTGTCTGACTTGGGTTTCTTCTTGCCAATACCCATATCAGCTTTGTAGAGGTCAATCGCCCTAGCAGCAGAACGTGCGTCGTTGTCGTTTTCATAAAGCGCATCCTGCACCCACTTAGGCTGTTCTTCAGCCCACTCGTGAAAACTGTCGCTATCCCTAATCTCATCAAAGTCAGGGTGCATTTGCATCAATGCCGCTTCTGCTTTCTCTTTAGTTGCAGATACTTGCATCTCATCAATTACTTTGAGACGTTCTTCCAAAGCTGTTGACTGCTCACGTGCTTTCTTCATCGCAATTGTTTCAACGATAGCTGCTACATCAGGGTAGTCTTTTGCCCACTGCTCAATGTCTTCATCCGACTTTGGAAGTTTCATTTCTTTTTGTGTAGCGGCAGAAAGCTGTGCTTTTAGTTCTGCAAGTTCTGTCTTAAATTCTTCTGCTTGTTTTTGTTGATGCCTACGCAGATCAGAGTAACGCTTCTTAAATGTTTTCTCTTCTGCACCTGTAGGTTCTTCTTCTTCGGCTTCAGCAGTTTCTTCTACTTCGCCTTTTTGTTCTTTGAGCATTTGCTCAAGTTCTTCTTCTTCCATCTTGCGTTTTTCTTCGTTAGTATATTTACGATTTGCAAACGCAACTTTCTTGGGTGACTGCATTTCTTCAGCCATGATTTCGGCTTCTGCCATTTTACTTCTCCGTTGTTGGGGCCACCGTAGCCATGCACCTGTCGAGGGAGATGGGGGATGAGTAGCCAACATATGTGTAGACTATTTTTTAGAAGCTAATCCACCACGCTTCATCTTTTTGGCTTTAGGTTTTTTCTTACCGGCTAGGCCGCCCCTTGCCATGTAAAGTCCTGCCTCTCCAAACCTATCTTCACGAGATGCAATTTCTTGAGGATCGCTGTATGGATCACTACTGACAGAATATTGTGTAGGCTCACCGGCAGGAGATGGGTCATCATCTTGCTGAGATTGTCTATATGTTTCTTTTGCTCGTCTTTGGGCAGCTTCTTCTGCTCGTCTAGCTTGATCTGCGCGAAGTTCTGCAAGATTGTCCCTAGTACTTTTAGAGTAATTTTCTTCACCTGATTTTGACTTTGTAATTTGTTCAGTAACGCTGCTGCCATCATCATATGTAAGTTCTTCTCTCTTTAGAGCGTTGGTTACAATGTCTTCAAATGCCTGACCTGCTGCATTTGAATTTGCGCCTTCGTCTTCAATTACTTGCTTTAGTCTATTGTACTCAACTCCAGAAAGTTTTACTTCTAAATCATCTCTTTTGATATTTACTGATACGTTTTCTGGTAGTGGTTTTCCAGAAAGCAAACTAAGTGCTGTTCCTCCGACACCTGCAATACCCGGCATAAATCCTTCGGGCATGTCAAATGACACCCCATAAACATTTCCTTGAATGCCTATTCTTCCTCCACCGGGGCCAAAACGTGCTTCTTCTTCTTTACGACGACGTTCATCATCGTCACTTGTGTCCTCACGTACAGTAGCGGTTCCAACCGTTGTAGTCGGTGTTTCAGGAACTACCTCTTTAGGTACATAGTCTTCCTTGCGCACAAAACCTTCCGGTATTTGCGTAACACCCGGAATAAACGTAATTGTGCGTTCCTCACCAGTTTCTTTGTTTACAATTACAATTGTTTGTGGTGCCGATCCCTCTGGAGCAGAAACAAACTCACTGGCTGTTGGAAGCGTCTGAGGTGGCTGATACACTGGTACTGCTTGCTGCTGTGGACGAGAAACAGGTGCCATTTCAAATGGCGTAGCAGCCATACCTACTTGTGTCTGACCGGCTTGGAACTGCGGCTGTTGATACACCACTCCCATATTTTGGGCTGCAGGTTGATTACCATATACAACACCACCTACATTATACTCTTTCGGCTCGTCGTTGTCAACATCTTCTGGGCCATCTACAATAATTAAATCGGTAACGCCAAAGGGAAGATCATCAGGCATGGTGGCTTCTTCACTATTGCCCATCTGCCCCATCTCGTCCATCATCTTGAGGCCCATCTTAGCCTCTTGACGCATCATCATCAGCTTTTCAAGACCAATATATCGTACAACGTCAGCAGGAAATACAAACTCGCCTTCACTAAGCTGCGCAGGAATATCATCTCTCACTTCTTCTTGGGTGGAGCCGGGGGGTACATCATTGCCAGACACAGGGTCTTCAGTGCCACCATCTTGTTCTAAACCGCCGTCTTTTAGCAATCCACCACTCTGCATTTTTTTGGGTTTGTCCATACCTACTTCGGCAACTTGATAATCATCCATAAATAGTTCCATCTGTTTTTGCATTGGTACTGCTCCACCTTTTTGCAGCATCAAGCCGCCTTTATTCTTCATATAGTTAGGATCACCCTCAGTCATTCCACCAAAGATGCTTTTAACCTGATCTGGTTCTAATAACATATAGCTATCAGGATATCGGCTATTCATATCAATTTCAGAAGGATCAATCTCGCCACGATTGGCTTTTTGTATTTGTTCTACTAAAGCATCTAAGTTCTGTTCGCTGGTTCCTTCGTATTCATTACGATATACAAAAGAGTCATATCCATTTTTATTGGCCGTTTGTTTTAGTGTATTAAACCATGCAATGCGATCTTCTTGACTGGCTTTTGTATCTAATCCCGCACGTTTTGCTTTATGCGATTCTGTAATTAAGTCTTTCCATAAATTTTCATCCATACCAGTTCGCATAACATCTGGTAGCATAAAGTAAAACTCACCATCTACTTCTACTCTTGGAGCCTTTGCCAATAAGTCTGCGTCTGCTTGATCACCTAACAAAAATTGTATTCTTTGTCTGTCGGTTTTTGCAACTGCTAAATTACCCAACCAATTTTTAGGTTCAGCAAAGCTACTCATGTCAACAATACGTGCAGGTTTTAAATCGGATTTTAAAACCATAGGTATAATACGCTCACCAGCAGCAGACTCTAGGTAATCTTCTCTAACAGAAGGTGTTTCCATTCTAGCAACAGAAGGTGGAACAGAGCCACGAGCAGATGCTTGTTCTGCTGTTCCTACATGAAATCCTATGTCTTGCGTACCAGAGCCAACAACATTAATTTCATCGTAATCCGCATCCGTTAAGTGAAACACTCTTGAATTAGTGTTGCTTGGATCATATCCCATGCGAGGTGCAGGTGCATCTGTTGTTTCTGCTGCCTTTAACTCTGTTAGTGTAGGTAAGTCGGGAGTACCTGCTTCGTCATTTAATTTTTTAACTTCGTCTGGCTCAAGGACTCTATTGACTTTCATCTCACCACTAATAAGCCAGTTGCCTTGCATATTAGGATTAGTTTTATACCTGTAGTATCCACCGGAAGGAAGCTGATCTGTAATTTGTGCTTCCTTTACATTTAACAATCCTTTACGCTCTCCTGATTTTACAGTAGATGCGTTTGAATCTGCTACAGATTGCCAGTCAGTATCTGCTGGCATTTCAACTTCTGCCCATACCTGATCATCTGATCTGTACTTTTGACCTTTATACTCTAATCCAATGTGAGGAGCAGCGGGTGAATCTCCTGCATGAAATCCCGGCCTTAAAGCCACAGCCTTTACTGTTTTAGCTTTAGACCCCGCAGGAAGAAAACCTTTTTCAATAAGGATATCTCGTGTAGCTTGATCTGGAATTTTTATACTGTCACCAGTTCCCTTTTTTTCTCCAGTTCCTTTAGACGGCACGTATTTTTTACCATTAGGTGCCGTAAACACAGATTCAGGAATTATGGCAGAAATAAATTCTCCTTGTGGTATTTTAGTGTCTGCATCTACAAACAGAGGATATAGATTTCCATCTTCACCTTTTGTAAATAGCTTATACGCTGTTACCGTTTTTTTAGGTCTTAAAGTACGAATACCTTTTGCAAGCGCGTCACCGGCCACAGGCATAACACCTGCTAAAGTAGCCAAACCTTCAATACCTGCACCAACATAGTCTCCTTCATCAAGAGCATCTGACGTGCGTTTTATACCAATTGCTTCACCCAAAAAGGGTGTAGACTCTGCAGCAAACATAGCAACATCTTTAGCCGTGTAACCACCCTCTTCTATTTGACGCTGTGCGCCTTTAGAACGACGACGAGGATTTCCTTTTACACTAGATTGTGGAATAGCTATATCTGTTTGTTCATTAACGCTACGATCCATTTACCTCTTCCCGAAGCATCTTTAATTTTCTAAGAACAGCCACAGCACCCTGTGATCTGTGCATAAAAATTGCATTGTCTGCTTGTTCTAACGCTTTGTGTTGCTGCTCAATAAGCGTGTCAATATAATTATTGAACGCTTCCCATTGGCGGTTGTTGCTGACCACCGGCTTCAACTTGCTGAGTATTTGCTTGTCCATTTGCACTAAATCCCTGTTCACCCGGTATAGGAGCAGTTCCTACACCCATTGTGCCGCCACCAGAGCCAGAATTATCCATTACATTCGCTCCTGCTGGCGCAGGTGGTGCCTGTTCTTCTGGCAGCGGTGCTTGGAACTGCTTCATTAGTTCTGCTTGCAATGCGGCTTCATTCATATTGTTGGTTACTTTGTCGGGGTCTAAATCCATAGACTTTGCAATCTCACGGATTACATATTGAAATTTTGCATACGGTGCAAGGGCAGGATTACTAGCTACTTGTAAGAATTGCATCAGCCTCTGACTGCGCACTTCATTTGCCATCAGGCTTTCTGTGCCACGCGCTTTTACTTCCAGATCACCTTTGATTTGCGGGTCGTAATCAAACTGCATGTTAAATCGGAAAAAACCTTCTCCTAAAGGACGCAGTAGATAATCGTCTACATTTTTGATTACTGTTTTAATGCTACCTGCTGCTGCACCCATGAGCATGGAAATACCACTAGCAGTACGACCTACACCCTGTACGCCAGTCTGTCCATGCGCGAATGAGGGAAAGCCAGTGCTTTCATCTGCCAGCACACGCGCCTTGTCAAACAGCATCATGTTTTCAGAAGAAACATTCGGGAACTTAGTACCGAAAATAGCCTGACCCGGTGCGCCACCCTGACGACGGAATACTTTACCCGGATACAGTGATAGGTCTTGCCCCGGCACCAAATTGGTTTCGTCTACTTCCACAATCAAGTTACCTGACAGCACAGCGTTGTCCACAGCCATACGCATGAAGCCATTCATTAGGGTCTGCGTATCATCCATGTTTTCTGCAATGCCCACACCGAAGAAGCTGTACGGGTTTAGTTCATATGGCGCAGCTACGTATGGAATTTTAGACGGCTTAAATGGATTAAGAACCATACGAATAAGTTTGTTATTGCAAATCCAAATGTTGGCTTGCAATTCATCAAAGGCTTTTAATTCATCTGGTATCTCTACGCCATTTTCTTCAAGCATTTCGGTATCACACATACCCCAATACTCAAGAACTTCAAAACGATCAATGCCATGCTCTGGCGCATAGTCAGAAAGATCATCCTCCCAATATTTTTTATTGTAGTTTTCGCCAAACGAAATAGCTTCGTCAATAACTTGACTACGAAAATATGGACGTTTCTTGAGATTACGCAATTGTGTACGTGACATCTTATGACGCTCAATAACGTACTGAGCCTCGTCCATACTATTTGAATCGGGATCAGGATAAAAGTTCCAAACTGATACATGCTCTACTTGTGGCACAGTTTTGAACACAGGATCATATACCCCGTCTTCATTCCAATTTGGATATTCTTTATCAACAGCAAATGGACCTTTCATTACGCCTGTACCAAAAAGAGCCATTTCAAATGCGCTACTACGCAAGTTTTTGTTTGCACTAGACTCTTCTAATTGATCGTGAATCTTTTTTTGCATCCGTTTGGCTGCAATCATAGCAGGACTAAATTCAATAGCGGTAGGAGTTTTACCCGGACCCTCTTTAAGTTTTTCTTCTACAGGTTCTAGTTTATCTGTAAGGGAACCTAGATTTTCCAAAAGAGACGTTGCTGTTGCACCCGGAGGAAGATCGTTGCCGTCACCGGCAAAACCATATGGGCTAGACAAAGCAGTTTCACCTCGCAATTCATCTGGAACTTGGGGATCAAAATGCACATCTTCCACAACACCTTCAGGTAGTTCTGTAGGTTCAACAGAAAGTGGAAATTTATTGTTGGCAAATAGAACGTCAACAATTTGACCATAGGCTGCTAGTGTTTTTGTTTTTGTTACTTTGATAAATACACGAGATTTTTCAGCCTCTGTAAACTGAACATCTGGTCCATACAAACCCCGATAATTACGATATGCACGAAGCCAACGCTCCTCATCTTGATATCTATAATCTTCTGCTCGTTGATATCGTTCTAAGATAAATGGAATAATGTTTGCTACTCCAGCATCTTCAACAACAGTATCCTCTGTATCTTCAAGAGCGATAGCATCATCTTCAATCATCATTTCATCTTCGGCCATAATGTTTCCTTAATATCCAAATGTAGAATCTGCTACCGGCATACCTGTTGATGGTCGCCCGTGCGGGTCGTAGTCGAAAATAGAGAACCGGGGTCGGGACATAATACCGTACCGGAGTGCGTCATACAAATGGTCTTCAGACTTTGTGTCAACGTCTTCTGGATTTCTTTTGTCCAGCGGGATGGACGGTAATTGACCGATGACATTTGTACAGCTATTAAAGAATACAAGTCTTGGTTCCTCTGTAAATTCGTCTATCTGTAGTCTACGATGTATTTCGTTCTTACCTGCTACACGGCTACCACGACTACGGTCTGATGGTCTCCAGCGACAGCCCTTACTAATCATTTGCTCCGCAAGAGAAGGACCAGTATCGCCACGCTTGTGCCAAAGACTGCTATCCAAAACACCATACTTAATGTTGCCATCTTCAGCTTCCAAATCCAATATCATATCTGCCAAGT
>Ga0196899_1001353_pt1 | contig 12118 bp, 11 predicted proteins | sample VirMetDEL_Sep_01_FD_169095 | JGI IMG/M metagenome (GOLD analysis project Ga0196899, IMG submission 169095) | Aqueous microbial communities from the Delaware River and Bay under freshwater to marine salinity gradient to study organic matter... | ecosystem: Environmental > Aquatic > Marine >... | reverse complement strand
ATTGAACTTTAACATTCTTCTTGTTGAAGCCTGCAAGTCCTAACTCGATACCGTACTCACCTTTTCCGTATTTTACTACATTGTAAAATGGAAACGATTGTGCTTTTGACCAACTATCAAAGATAGAGTCAAATGCATCACCAAACATTCTGTCTGAATGATTCCAAACGTCTTTATTGAACTTATTAATTAAATCTAATGCTGTCATATTATCCTCCTTATTTAAGCAAGTTTAATTGGCCACATTATTGTGCGCCTGCAATATATATAGCAATTTTTTATAGATCTACAAGACCTGTTTCTCTATTTAAATATTTGTATTCTATCTTGCGTATATCAAAGTCTTTACTTATCTTATCGCATATTTGATGTGGGTCAAATTCACCACAAGAGTATACATCAAATTGCATTAATGCAGGATTAACCTCATCCCAGACGTGCATTACAATATGTGATGTTTCAATAATTGCTGCGCCTGTAATTCCTCTATTGCCTGGTACATCGTGATATTTTACATATGGACCCATTAATACTTTCATATTAATTGAATCAATAAAATCTTTTAACCAATTAGTTAAAATTTCTTCATCCATCGGCGGTCTAACTGCTTCTGCTCTAACAATAAGATGTTTGTGGACTAGTAAACCGTTTTGCATCTTTATTCCTTTATTTTATAAATAAATTAAATAAACCAACCAAAGTTAATATTGTTGTAAGAGCCGCTCCTATGATCCAGTACAATAAATTTTTTTGGTCATTAACGACTGTATCTACTTTTTTATCTATCTTGTCAATATCCTCATGCATATGCCGGATATGATTGTCTTTCAAAATAAAGATGTCTTTTTTTAATCCTGTTACGTGTCCGTATAAATCTTGAAGTTGTTCTCCAGTAGTTTTAGGAATACGTTTAGGCATTAAACACCGCCCCCTAACATACCAGTTGAACCGACTGCACTTGGACTAGATGTTCCTGTTCCACCATAACCAGATTCATCACTAAAGCTAATTGTGCCACCTCCAGTATCTCCTCCAGAAATCGTTGGAGAAGTTACGACCGGAGTTTCTGTAATAGTAGGTTGTCCGTATTTATCTATTAAAAAACCTCCAGCTCTTATAGCTAGATTTAATGGTGTAGGTAGATTTTTATAAGCTTCCCAAAGTTGTGCAATACCACCTCTAAGAGTAGGTCCTACTCCATAAGCATCTGCCTCATAGTCATAAAAATTTTTACCAACATTTGGATCATAATCAATAGTTGTGGTAATTCCCCCGCTGTCTCCGGTTTCAGGTTTTGGAAGTATAGGTTTAACAGCTGTTTGCACAGGAGCTATTGTTTCTATACCTTGAGGTTTTGTAAAACCCTGTTGTAAATACTGTTGAAATATTTCGTTAAATGTTGCCATTAAAATGTCATTCCATATTTTTTAATTTGATCAATGGTACTTAAAAATCTTTGACCTAAGTTTTGCGGTTGAGATACTATTTGTTGATTAACAGATTGTCCAGTAATTCCTGTAGGTAATCCAGTTCCTTGAGCCGGTATTCTTTCTCCAGGAGAAATTATTTCTGGACCTACCATCTCTCTAGTTCTTTCAACACCGGGACTTAATATAGCATCTATATATTCTTCTAAGTCTCCTAATGGTCTTCTTAAACTAAATTCAGATACTCTATCTTGAATGTCTTCAAATATATCAGAAACAACTTCATTTTGTCTTTCAATTCTTGAAGCAGCTTCTGGGTTTTCTATTCTTAATCTATCAATTAAAGCAGCAAAAGCATCCTTACTGAAAGTAGGAGCTTTAAATTCACCATCTATTAATTTATTGATTTCGCTTTTTGTCATTCTTCGTCCTTCAAATAAATCTTCTAATTTATCTAAACCAATACCAAGATTTCTAGCATCTTGAATAGTGTTATACATAGCTTTTTGATTTTTATAATTGTCTAATACATATTCTCTAAACGCTCCAATTTTTTCTTCTGGACGTGTTCTTGCACTATATGCTCTAGAACCAAATTCAGAATTTATTTCTCTCTTATCTCTGTTATATGATGTAATAATAAATGGCATACTTGCTAATGGTTTAGCTTCTTCAATACGAACACCAGATAACAAAGCAGCTAATTCTGTTTTTGTATTTCTAGCAGTACCATAATCTGTAAATCTACCAGTAGCTCCATCCCAAACTCTTTGAGCAGATGTAAATGCACCAGGAGTTAGACCACCTAAAACATGATCAATACTTTTTGATATTTTAACACTAGGTGAATCTGTTCCGTAGTAAATAGTTTTACCTCCTGTAGTCTTTCCTCTTCTCAAAGTCACGTCTACAGCTCTTTCAGTACCAATAGATTCAGTTACAAATGGAGATATAAATTCTGTAATAGCTCCTTTTCTAATATTCTCACCAGTAATTCCTCCAAATAAAGCATTCATAACTATCGTATCAGCAGAAGATTTATTTAATCGTCCATCAGAGTAAGCTCCCAAGATAGCGTTAACTGGAGTTACTAATGAATCGTATGGATTAGAATATGAAAAATTAAAATATTTAAATTTACCATCAGAGTCAGGAGACGTTAATGGAATTAATGTAGAATTTTTTTGGAAGTTTGGTGCAAACGATCTTTGAAAAGATTGCATAGTTTCATTATCTACACCTGTAAATTGTTGTGCTGTTTTTTGCACAACAGTACCAATACCACCTAACACAGTTGATACACCTAATAATCTTCTAGCCCCCATTTGTCTAATTAATGGATTTGTACTTGTTAATTCTCTAGCACCAATAGAAAGAATATTAGAAGTTGTTCTTAATATTTCTGCAGGAAAGGCAATGAAGTTACCGAAAGGTAAATTTCTTATTTCTCTAATTATTTGTGGAACTTTACTATAAGTTGGAATAGTATTAGTTGTTAAGAAAGCAGACATCTCTTCTAAAGCTTCTTCTGCTGTTTTCTTTACTCCAGTTAAAACATTGTTTTCTACAAACTCTTCACCTGCAACTGTTTTATACCAATCTTTAACATCATCCATAAATTTTGTTTCAAGTTTAGTTCTTTTAGTTCCTTTAGCCATGTTTCTAAATACTTTAGGATCTATACCAAAAGCTTGTTTCAAAGCTCCTTGATAAAAATTATCTGAGTAAATTTTCCAGATATTATCTGAGCCTTGATAAATGTCTGTTAATTTTTTCATTACCTTTGAATCCATCGCAGCTTCAAAAGATAATTTACCCCCTTGAGCTTTATCTAATAATTTTTTAATCTCTTGTACTTGTATGTTTTGATCAATTACGCCTCTTGAAATTAAATTTTCTATTTTAGCTAATTTATCCGCATTTGTTTTGGCACCAGCAAATATATCATCTGCTACTATTTTGAATGCATCTTTAAATTTTACAGGACCTCCAATTAAACCACTTGCTAATGGAAAGAATGATGCAGTTGTAAAGTTTCTAATTTGTGTCATAGGAGATAAAATAGTTTTAGATATTTGAGCTCCTGCTTTTAATTGCATCATACCTTTATAAAAAGGTAAATTATATAATTTACCTGTAAACTCTTCTGCTCCAATAATAGCTGAAGCTATTTCTTTATTTGTAAAATATCTAGGACTATTACCTGCTCTAGAAAAAAGTTCGCTTGTAGATATAATATCATCATAAGATGTTAAAGGTTTTAAAATTGGTTTTAATTTAGAAGTATCTAATCCTCTAGCTGCAGCACCTGCTCTAGTAAATATCCATCCTTTATCTAAACCATCTTTTAAAATATAATCAAATACTCTTCTTCCATAAATCTGTTCTGATTGATTTATAATAGTATCTAATGCAGCATTTTTAAAATCAGAGGTAACAACATCTGTTGTCTTACCATTTACTTTTACATAAGCGTCTTTTTGTTTAGAGAATAAATCTCTAATTCTTTCATCAAAAGTTTCACCCGCTTTTAAATCAACACCTGTTCTTTTAGCTATTTCCTTAAAAATAACTTGTGGTTTTCTATTTGATTTAATAGCTAAATTTTTTAATGATATAGTTTGTGCTTTAGCAAATTTATCTAAAGCAGCTTTAAACTCTTTAGAATTTTTATTTCTAGTTTTAGCTATTCTAGCCACTTCATCAAAAAGTTCAGGATCACCAGCTATTTTTCTTTGTTTATTTCCAAGAGTTAAATCTTTAAAAAAGTCTACCACTTTTGTTTCTTTAGTAGGATCAAATTTAAATTTTGAATTTTTAAAAGCACCTAGTCTTTGTTTAGTATAAGTTGAAAAATCAATAACAGCTGCATCTTTAACACCTGTTTCAGAAACAAAATTTTTATATCTTTTTTCAGCCTTATCTAAAATTTCTTTTAATTGTTTTACTTCTGGATGAAGTCGTTTATCAATTGATTTTAATAAGTCACTGTAATCTTTTGTACCTTTTGTTGACTTTAAAAAATTTGTTATTTTTGTGTTTTCATAATCAATGTAAAGAGAAGATTCTCCTTTATCAAATAATTTAAATTTATAATTTTTAACAAGGTCTTCTTGTTTTTGTAAAATATTATTTGATAATTTTTCAACAATACTTTTTTCAGCAGATATTTTATTTAGAGCTTGTGTCTGTACATTTTTAATTTCTCCAGATAAAGGACCTGCTGTTGTGAATTGATCTTGTAATCTTCTTACTACATTTAATACTGTATTTTTAAAACCATTCTCAGCAGGTATAAATCTAAAATCTTCTGTACTTGGTACATCTTTTAATCCTTCTTTTATTTTTTTAGGTAAAAAATCTCCTCTTGCAATTTTACCAGTAAACTCTGATCCAAGAGCCTTGCTTAAAGGATTTACAACAGCTCTATCTATAACTTTTAAAGTTGGGCCACCAACAGTAGCAATAGCTTTAGCAGCAGGCATTAATCCATATTTAACACCTAATGTACCTGCAACAGGTAATAAAGGTATGGCACCTCCAATAATTGTACCTTCTGCACCAAATTTTAATTTAGATTTTAATGTTTCAAGAGCTCTTTCTTTACCTTCTAAACCTTCCAATTCTGTTTTAGGCATTAAACCTAATTCTTCAGATAGTGTAGAAATAGAACCAGGAGTTGACACAGCTGCATCTGTAATACCACCAACTGCTCCAAAGTAGCCTGCTCTTTTTGCAATTTCCATTCCTTTAGATCCAATAGTAGGCAATGATTCTAATTTAGTCATTGTACTAAAACCTTTTAATTTACCAATACCACTAGCAACCCTTAATGCTGCTCCAGCTGGTAAACCAAATTGAACTAAGACAGATGTTATATCTCCAATAGATGTAGTTGTCTCAGGTGTAATTTTATCAAAAACTTTATCTATGAATCCTAATGCATTAGTATCGAATAATAAATCAACTGGCATTGCACCTAGTTGTAATAAACCTTCAGCTATTTGGCTGACACCTTTTATACCACCTCTAGCAACATCAATAAAATATTCACCTAAAGGTACATCACCACCTCTAGCTTGTGTTACTTGTTCTTCTTCTAGAATTTTATCGAGAGAAAAATTATTGTCTAGAAAACTAGCCATATTCCTCCTATGCTCTGCTTGGAGGTATTACGAGATTAACTCCATATTTAACATTGAAACCATTTACATCTTCTTGAGTTCTAATGTATGCAAATTCTTGCAATGCTTCAGCATTGTTTGCAATTAAATTTACTACATCATCTGTTATTTCAGCGGGTAATCTATCTCTTAATTCTTGATAACTTAATTGTTGTACAGGTTCAGAAGTTGTTTCACTACCACTGCCAAAAGAAACATCTGAGGTTATTATATCATCTTTTACTTCAGTTCCTTCTGCAAGCTTAACTCTTCCACCTGTTTTTAATCCAACTCTTGTTTTTAAACCTGGGAATACTACATCAAATTCAGGATAGTCTTTAACTTGTTCTATTAAAGATAACTTTCTATTTATATCTTCTTGTATTCTTAATCTATCTTTATCTGTTTTAGCCTTACTTAATTCATTTTTTAAATTAAATATATCTTTAGCTGCTTCTAAAATATTTGGAGATATTTTATTCAATTGCTCTAATCTAACTTCTGATCCAGGTGATTTAGCTGCTAACAATTCATCATATATTTGATTAGCTGATCTTTTTTCTCCAGGTTGGTTTGCAGTTGCTCTTGCAATGTCTCTTAAATTTCTTTGGTATTCAGTTCCTTTACCTGCTTTAATTTCTTCTCTTTGTTTTTCTTTAGCAAATTTGTATGCAGCAAGAGTAACAGCTTTATCCTCTTCCCTACGTTTTCCACTTAAAGGTATTGCAAGTTCTCTAGCCTTATCTAATTTAGCAGTAATTCCACCAGGTTCTTTTAATGCACCAGCTACTAATAAAGCTAGTTCTCCTCTAGAATACCCTTCATTTTTTAATAAATCTTTTATTATAGCAGCTTCTTTTTCTACTTCTTGTTTAATATCAGAACCAACATATTTAGATTCTTCCTTAGATAACTCTTGTTCAAATTTTTTATTTTCGTCATTTTCAATACCAACAACTTCTTCAGCAACTTGTTTGTCTATTTCTGCATCTGCTCCCATAGCTCTTGGAGATTGCATTAAGGTTTCAACACCAGTTTTGCCAATTGGAGTTTTAGGTTCTACATCAGCTATGACAGTAGGTAATCCTTTATCTCCACCTGGGTATAAGAATTCAAAACCTGATTTATTTGAAAAAAAGTTTTTAAATGGTGATTGAAAATTTGGATCCGTAAATCTTGGTCCTAAAAAAGCATTAGGTTGGTTTCTTATACTCTCAAGTCTTTTTGCTTCTATATCTCTAAAATTAGCAACTTGTTCTGGAGTCATTGGATTAGCTCCAAAATTTGGAAAACCAGTAGCTGCTTTTACTCTAGGTTCAACATGAGACATGATCCCTGTGCCTTTAGTAGGACCACCACGTTTAAACATAGGTCTTTTAAATACGTTATACATTTCTATCTCCCAAATAAACTACCTAAACCATAAATAGTTGCCGCACCAGATAAAGCTTGACTTAATGGACTAACTGTTCCTGCAGCTGGTGCACTTGTTACTGTTGAATATGCTTGAGGTTGACCTGACAACATACCACCAATTGCTGAACCTAAAAATTGCATTCTTTGATATGGTTCGTATGCAGCTGTTTGTGCAGCTTGTGAAGCAGCATCTAATATAGCTTGTTGGTAAGCTAAGTTTGAAGTTCCTGCAGCACCTAATTGTTGAATTTGTGATTGTGCTAAACTTGGTTGTAATGAAGCTAAACCAGCTTGTTGAGCTTGAGCTGTAGCAGCAGCTTGTTGTGCTTGTGTAAATCCTTGTTGTCTTAATTGTGCTTCAAGTAAAGCTCTGTCTTGTAATGATTGAGCAGCAAATTCCGCTTGAGCTATTTGTCCTCTACCTTGACCAAAAGCGCCTTGAGCAATTTGAGTTCCTGCTAATTGTTGTTGAGCTATTTGTCTCTGTTTATCAAATTCAGATAAAGATGTTGAAATAACATCTTGTTGATATGGAGACATAAATTGTTGATAAGCTGATGGTCCTGAATAAGCAGCAGCTTGTTGTAAAAATGGTTGATAACCAGCCACACCTGTTCCTGTCCCAATACCAGATACAGCACCCGTTGTAGGATCAAATTGTAATGTACCTAATCCAGCTTGAGTTGCAGCTTGTTGTTGTGCAGCTTGGGTTAATACGTTTTGTCCAGCAATCGTTGGAGCAAAGGCTCCTGTCTCAACTGGTTTAGCGGCTAGTTGTGCAGCTAAGTCTACAAATTTTTCACCTGCAGCTTCTAAATAAGGTGCCGGTCTTGCTATTGTTGTTTGTTCAGCCATTATACTATTTTTCCATTATACTAATTTTCCCTCTAGTTGCTTCATAAGATTATACATCTTTTGAGCACCTTTGTTAACACTTCCACCACCTGCTGCCCTTACGGCATCAGCTGTGAATACGAATTCGTTATTAGATAACATTGCAGGAATGTCATCCGCCTTCTCTTTTACACCAATCGGTGGAACAAATCCACCTGTATTTCTATAATCCATTTCACTTACACCAGCTTGGTTTTGTCTTACAGGTACTTCAGAACCCATCATAAAACCAATTCTACCACCTTCTTTTTTACCCATTTTCATTTCAATAACACCTTTTAAAATCTGTTCATCCTTTGGATATTTACCTGGGTTTTTAAAAATTTTATATAAGTCAGGCATTGTTATAGTTCTTTCTTTGCCTCCTTTACCTGCTAAAAATTTAAATAGAAAAGTTTTTTCTGCAGCTGTAAAAGGTGAAGCAGCCATTGTTCCTATGCCGACTTCTTCTAAATCTTCTTGCATAGGATTAATACTAACTATTCCTTTTCTTCTTCCTTGAGGATCATCTGGACTTCCTTCAAAAAAACCTATTCTTCCGCCATCCGCCTCTTTACTTCTCATATATTCTAAAAGTCCTGGTTCGATATCATCAATATCTTCTTGCATTCCTTTTTCTTCTTCTGTTAATGGAGGAAGATTTAATTCTTCTCTTGAAAACTCAACAGAAGATTTAGCTTCTGGAGTTACCATTTTAATGGCTTCATCTATTGAATAACCTTCTTCTATTAATCTATTGATTTTATCTTCTTTAGATTCATCTTCATTTTTTTCTTTTAACATAATACTTGGAACACCCCCTGGTACACTTCCTGTACTAAAGTTAACTCTGCCACCTTTTTTTAATCCAAAAGCAGCTGGTGTTAATATTTGTGAATAGTAATCAGAATATTTTTGTTTATCTGCATTATACATTTCTTCAGTATATTCTTCTGGATTATCTACAACACCTGCTTCAGTAGCTAATCTTTTAGCGTCAATATAATTTGCACCGCCAGCAATCGTTGCAGCTACAGCAAGTTTATCTATATTACCTTCTTTATCTGTGTACATAGTTTTTAAAGCTTTACCACCTAATTGTTTTAAGGCTTCTGTTCTTTCTCCAAAAGTAGATTTAGGACTTACAACAGATTTAAATAATTGACCATAATCTGTTGGTGCAGCTTTTGTAGCTAAATCTTTAGCAACCATTTCTGTTCTAAGTTGTAATGGAATTTTTTCTGTTTGCCCTGTTGCTTGTAAATACTCTTCAATACTTCCATAAGAATCTAAGTCTTGTGGTATTGCTGCTTTTGCAGCTTCTTGTTGAGCCTGAAATGTTTCTTTACCTGGTCCACCAAACATTTCATATTGACCTAATTTTAATCCTGTTTCAGTTCCAAAAGGTGAACTACCTAAACTTCTAATACCTGACATAATACCACCAGAAAAATCTGCACCTGCAAATGGATTGATACCTTGTTGAAATCCTGCACCACCTAAATATCTTGCAGCTTGACCACCACCATAAGTAAGTAATCCTCTTTTTAATCCAGAGCTAATACTACCTGTTTGATCAAAGCTACCAATACCCGACATAGCGCCAGCTAATAATGGGTTAAAAGGTGCAACAAAAGGTGCAGCCTTAACAGCTATTTCAGATATCTCGTTAGGTATAACTTTTCTTACGAATTTTTTAAGAGAGCTTCCTAAACCAAATTTGCTTCTAGGAGCCACTTCCATAATGCCTCCGCCTGCATATAATTGTCTATTCATTTGCATTCGTGATATTGCCATAATTTAATTGTTATTTATAATATAAAAGAGCAGGGAATGAAACCTGTAATCGTATTAATTTACTTGATTTTATTAGGCTAGTCAATGGTTTTAAGATTCTTAGTCATATCTTCTAATAGATTACCTGTGTATCTATATTCTCCAACATGAGTAATATCATCAGCTACATATAAGTAACATTTACCGCCTATTTTAGTCCACCTTTTACAAAAACCAAAATCTTCTCCGTAATATCTTTTTGTCTCTGGTTCATGGTACGTGTCAAAAAAGTTATAATAATAAGGTTTAGTTGATTCTTCTCCATTAACAACAGTTGGTTGTTCTATTTTTAATTCTGGATAAGCTTTCATCATTTTATTAAATACATTTTTTTTAATTAACATACACCCCGTTGGAGCGTGTGATACTTCCATAACTCCTTTTTTAACTTCAATATGTGTTTGGTTCTCTAGTTTAATAGGCCAAGTAAATCCCATCTTTGATAAAGTATCTGCATCAATATTATTTTCTTTTAATCTTCTATGTATCTTAGGCCAGTCAATAGTTTTTAATGGATAAGGTGCGGCGATAACTTCTTTATCTGCTTCTATCATGCTAAAGATAGTTTCAGAGTGAAAGTCTATATCAGAATCAATAAATAAAAAATGAGTGTAAGGATCATTTGATTCTAAAAAATTAGATACACATAAGTTTCGACCTTGAGTAACTAATGAAGATTTTAATAAAGCAAAACTAACCATAATACCTTTTTTCATACAAGCTTGTTGAAACTGTAATAAAGCTTGAGTGTAATGAATTGAACATTCGCTATGTACCGGTGTTGCTAAAAATATAACAGGTTTATCTGTTTTTACTTTTACTTCTGTTTTATTAATCCAGATAGGCTTACTTGGATCTTGCATCTAATGCTCCTTTTAAAAAGTTAGTCCATGAGTTTGCTTGTTTAGTCCAACTATAATATTGATTAGTGTAATCAATCTGACATTTTAAATGTTCTTTAATTCCTGGTTCATATAATCTTTTAGCGGATGCTTCTATTGCATAAGCAAAGTTTTGAGCTAAATTAGTATATGATTTTTGATAAGGTACATAAGTAGAAAACTCTGCACAAGTCTCATATAAAGCTCCATAATCCGTTGTTATAATATAGAGTCCAGCTGCCATAGCTTCTACTGCTGATATACAAAATGTCTCTTCCCAAATGTTCGGATAAGCAAATATATCATATTTATGTAAATTTTCTTTTATATATTCATTTGGTTTATAGCCAATATAATTAACATTAGGTAAGATTTTAGCCTGATCATATAACTCTTGATATTGTTTATCATTAGCTTCTTTAAAAGCTTTTCCATATACTTCTGTAGAAGAGTAAACATCTAATTCAATATTAGGATCTTTAATATATTGCATAGTTGCTAATATAACGTTTAATCCTCTCCAAGGGGTCGGATGAAATATAAGTTTAATCTTATCTTTCTTCTTATCTAAATCTCTTGGTTTAATATCATCTATACCATTTTTAATAACTAAACATTTTTCAGTAGGTATATCAAAATGATTTCTAAAGTTTTCATAATTCCAATGACTATTAAATACATACCAATCGTACTTTTTATGATTTTCTTTTTTACTAAACCATGGGTTTATATTTGGTTGATCCCAAGAATTTTTTTGCCAAAGAATATTAATTTTTGTTTTATGTAAAGGTTCTTTCTCTGGTACAGAAGTTGTAATTTGTACCTGGTCTAAAAGATCTTTATCTACATACTTTTGTAGATATTCAAATTGTAATTCAGTTCCACCTCTAGGCTTTTCTTGCATCACTCATTACTTTCTGTAATAAATCTAAACCTTTATTTGTAACCGATACCGTTGTATCAACTGCTAAATCATCTTCTGTATGATGTTTTAAAAATTCTTCTTTAGTAGAATAAATTTTATTTGTTGATTTACTTCTATAGTCGTGTTTTGTTTTAGTTTCTATTTTTACTACTTTATCCATTCTGATCTTCTCTACTTATTTCTAGTATAGATATTGTTGCCGTTATACCAGATGTAGTAGAAGATTCAAGAGTCAGAGCATCACTTTCTTCTAAAATAATAGGTCCTTTGGCCACGTTGCATATAGTAGGACCTGTGATGCTTGCATACGCAACTTGATAAGTTGTTGTAACATTGTAGTCTAATACTTTTGCTCTAACAACTTTAGAACCTGATTCATTTGTAATTTGAATATTTTGAATAATAGCATTAGCATTGCTTGGACAAGTATACACAGTCACAGCGTCTGTTGTGCTAGGATCATAGAATTTGTTTTTATAAAAGTTAGCCATTTGTCGTATCGTACCATTTTAATGAACCAATAACACCATCATTATTAGATGCACCTTTAGCACATAAAGTTAGTGTGTCAGATACACCTGCTATTGTTTGTCCAAG
>Ga0196899_1001350_pt1 | contig 12135 bp, 16 predicted proteins | sample VirMetDEL_Sep_01_FD_169095 | JGI IMG/M metagenome (GOLD analysis project Ga0196899, IMG submission 169095) | Aqueous microbial communities from the Delaware River and Bay under freshwater to marine salinity gradient to study organic matter... | ecosystem: Environmental > Aquatic > Marine >... | reverse complement strand
CAGTAGTAGACGAAACGTATTCACAACCCCAGAAAACACCAAGTAGACCTACAGTACCACCTGCTGCCGCGCCAACAATGTCAATGAAACCAGTTGACAGCGGAATAACAGGAGAGCCTTGATAGATCGCGTTAGTGTTACCAGAGGCAATACGATACTCGGTCGTACCAGTGGTGTTTGCGCCAGAACCCTGGACGCCAATCGGACGTAGTCCGAAAGAACCATTAGTATTTGCCATAGTAGCAATCCTCTAAATTACTCGGAGTCGCGTTCACGGCCTCCGAAAGTTACACGACTTTGCCGACTTTGATTGATCGGCATTGAAGGATGTTGTTCCTTCATCAAGTCCTGATCCACAGCTACCATTTGTTCTCGGGTCCGGCCCCCGTAATACTCGTTTCTTTCACGGGCTGTTTCTTCAGGGATGCGGCACAGCATCAATCCGCCTTGCCCGATAACGCCCTCGTAACGACCATCGTCGATAGTTGGTGCTTCGTAGTCTGGATACTCGTCCTTACGAACAGGTTCCCATCCTTCACGCAGCTTTGCGTTTACGTTCATTTTGTCTTCTTCGCCGCGCATTGCGACTCGAATCCAACGATGCACATACCCATCAGGTGCGGGTGGTGCAGCAAGGTGACTGGGCGGTGCCCATGGTTTTCTACGAGTGTCTAAATCTCGGGTATTTTGAGCGCGTGGTTTTCTATCAGCCATTGTTTAATCCTTTACATACTTGGCGTATTCCTCAAGAGGAACATTCAGCTTTTTTGCAATAGCGATCTGCGATGGTGATAGTTTCACGCTATTCTTACGCCCCTGTTTTGGATTGCGAGATGCAGATGAACCAGCAGAAGCGACCTGATTCGATCCCGATTTCTTCGCAGGTTGGAACTTGTTCGGAAACTCCGAACGCAACCTACGATCTATTTCACTATAATACTCATCGCTGTTTGGGTCAAACCCCTCTTCCTCAATAAGTTTACGGTGAATCCCAAATGTGGCATATGTCATAACTTCGTCTTGACCAAACCACTCATTCTTTTCAGCCCACTGCTGTGCCTTTGGATCAGGCTGCGCTTGCTGTTGAGCAGGCTGCTGATACTGCTGTTGAGGCTGCGCTTGCTGTTGAGCAGGCTGCGCTCTTTGCACTGCAACACGCTCTTCAGCTTTTTTCTTAGCCAACGTATAACGGTCAGATTCCGCCGTAGCTCGTGCCAACGACTCTTGCGCAGCTATCATGGCATCCGCGTCACCCGCATCGTAAGCGTCCTTGTACGCGCGTCTTGCCGCGTCAAGTTGACTCTCGATACGTGCGCCATACTCATTTAAGTAACCAGAGTCTAAGTTCTCAACTCTGCTCTTGAGCTTTTTGTTCTCATCGAGCAACTGCTCCGCCATACGAACAGCTTCTTCGCGTTGAAGTTGCTCATTACGGTAACGGTCATTCAATTGCTTAATACGCTTTTGAACGCCTTTCGAATAGCTGTCTAGCTCTTCATCACCAGAAGCTGGCTCTGGCTCTTTTTCCGCAACCGCTGCTTTTTCTTCAGGTTCTTCAGAATCGTCAGACTCAAGAAATACTTCTTGTCCTTCGTCTTCTGTTTCTACTTCAGGCTTTTCTTCTTCATACGTGTTTGACATCTGTCGGCTCCAAGATTGTGGCAATCACTTCGTCGTCGTTAATGATGCGTACTTCGCCACCATCAATCTTAAAGCGAGAACCTGAGTAACGACCAATACATACCCATTGGCCTTGTTCACACCACGGCTCACAGTCTGGCCCAAACTTATCTGGGTCTTTGTATGCCAGTGGACCTAGCTTCATCACATACGCTACAACCGTAGCAACGGACTCCCGTTCCCGAACTTCATCAGGAATATAAAGCCCACTCGCCGTCTTTGCCTGCCCTTGATATGGCATAACAAGAACCCGCCAACCTGTAGGCTGCGGGAGACGTTCGAGTAGTGATTTGTCTAGGAGAGAAGGATCCAGTTCGCGTTTGCCAGGATCTACATATGCGCTGTCCAAAGCAGAAGAATCGGCCTTTGCCTCTTCTCGTTCTTTGTTCATTTTTTGCGCAACGTGTTCAGGAAGATATAAGGTCTTCGACATCGTCTACGTTTTTCTCCAACAGGGTCTTGATTTCTTCACGCGCGAAAGAGAGACCCCGTATCTCTCCCACTGTCATTTTGTACTGCTCCCAATTCTGAACAGAACCATGTGCCAGAGCAGAAGTTAAATCTTTTTCCCGCTCTTGCATTTTCTTATACAGATATTTTGCCAAGTCGACAACATCCATTATAGGTTGTCCTTGTAATCCTCTTGCATGTCTGATGTGATTGGGCCACCTTCTGCCCATAAGTCACATGTATTTTCTTTCATACACGCAAACTTGAGGCTCTGGCAATACCCTGTATTACCTGATTCATCTCCAAGGCACTCAAGCATGTCTTCTGTTTGGTTGTACATTGCACAACTTCCACAAACTTGATCTGATCGAAACGAGACACCTGTGTTCGGCTCACGATAGTTGTGATCCGCAATCGCCATGTCTCGATTCATCTCATTTAACTCAGGATCTTGTGTAGGAAGAGGACATGTGTAGCCCTCTTCTGTCTCTTCCATCTTATCTACCGGAATGCCATCCGGTAGAACGCTGATCATAATATTAACCATTAGTATGTCTGCCCACGTTTAGAGTTATAACGAACATCGCCGCCAAGACCAAACTTTTGCGGTTTTGTCTCTACCATATCGTCAAACATCTCTGGGTTTTCACGCATTAACTGTTCCGCCTTACGAGAAAACAATCCTTGGCGTCCAGCCCTTGGACTCTTTGTTCCGCCCATAGCTTCATAGCCCGATTTTCCAGACATAAACATATCAAGTTGTTCTTGAGTCATTGGTTTCTTTTTACCAGGCATTTCCGTCTCCTATACCATAAGTTCAAAGTGTGGAGCGTCGATAAACGGACGCCTGTTCTGTGAACGACGAGTGTCGATGTAATCATTCATAGCAGATTCCATGTCGCCATCCCATTGCGCAATGTTTGGCACAGTCCATGCCGCACCCCAACGGATAGGTACGTCACAAGCACGGGCACCTTCCGCCATCGCATCTGCGATCTCATCATACAAATTCAACTCCCATCGGCCCCCATCAACATAGGCCATAAGGTCTACGGCGATGCCGTCCAGGTGTTTCGACTTCATAGTCTGACTGGCACCTTTGGCAACCAATGCGCGTTGCTCTTCGATAGTTCTGAGTCCACAAATCACAGAGAAGTCCTGCTTCGTCACCGAAATAGCGTGGCGGACAACAGCAACCATGCGCTCATCCACACCCTCTAGCTTCTCCACGCTACGTTTTCCTAGTTTGTAAGCCATTTTACTTCCTTCCAAAGAATTTAGTTGCAGAACGTACACCAAAACTTGCCGCTACAATAACACCAAGCGTGTATTGATACCAGTCTGGCATAGACTCCAATGCTGCGAACCCGTTCTGTACAGCCCTCTCCGCCCACTCAAACGGTAAGAAGCAGAGAATAAGCGGCACCGAAAACAAAATAGTGAGCCACTCGTCTTTCCACGAGTTCTGCGAACCTTGCGCCATCAGCCGTTCCCAATCAGCTTCTGACGTAGCAGCCGACTTCATAATCGTCGCCTTGGCTTCCGCTTCTACAAGTTTAAGGTTTGCAGCCGCTGCTTGTGCGTTTGCTTTCCCTTTGAGCCAACCTCCAGCTAACTCCGTAATCGGTCCTATTAGTGCCTGAATCATACCATTACACTCCCATATAAGGTCATCTCTACGCCAAGCACTAACTCAAGCAACTTCACTATGAGGTGCGTGACTAACTCTTCACCGGACATCTACGTTTTCTTTCCGCGAAACATTGGCTTCCATTGCATTGAAACCAAAGTAAGCTGCGACCACGCCACTCGCTCCAATCACATAAACACTTGCTATGTCGGTAATTAGCTCTGCGGCCCGATCTAAGCCCACCCATACTGCGAGAAAGATAACTAGCGGATAGACAAGCATCCCAGCAGTACACGCTATTGTGAGTCGCCTCTGCGTGTCTCTCTTAGCATCTTGATCTTCCATACGTCTGCGGCGATCTTCGAGCATGATCTCACGTTCGTCTGGATCAATCTTTCCGTTTCCGTTTAGATCGTAATCTTCCTTTTTCATTTGCATACCTTTCGGCTATCCGCTTGTGCGTCGTAATTATAACAACTTTCCCGTTTTTGTACACACACCAGACATTTGGCTTAATTTCCACTAACCTCAAGACAAGCCACCGTTTGGCTGTTGTGAACTATTAAACCCTCTTTTGCTTTTCTGCGTTCCTGTTCGCATTCTTCAAACGTGCTATATGATGGCCCTATTTGGTAATACTTTAGTGTCGTTGATGGAATGTATTGTATAAACACAAGTATATACAGCATTACCAACGTCCCCTTGCCTTACCGACAATCCAAATTGCCGCCGCCAAAATCACTCCGCCAACTAAAAACGCAACAATACCAACCGCCCAGTTAATGCAGTTATCTATGAACTCTTGCTTACGATACGCGGCTTCCTTGCGAATACGTCTCTGTTCTGCCTCAATTCGAAGGACTTCATCCCAAGCTGAAGGACCGTACACAAAACTAATGTGGTCCTTTATTTCTTTGCGCATTTGTTCCATCTTGCGCTTCTGATTCCAAATCAAGATTGCGGTTTCTTCATCAGAACCCTTGAACGTCTTCTCCCACCAAGGCGGGTTTTTCTGACGTTCTTCTAACCGATTGAAATCACTAAACGCTTGACCCCACGTTGCTATCGTGTTGCCCATCTCTTGAATGTCTTTGCCCGTGGAAATAGCTGCTTTGAGCGTTTTGTACGCCCCCGTAGCTAATGCAACGCAGCTAACGGGATCCATTAGAAAATACCTGAAAACCTTTGAGGCCGCGCAATAGGACTGAAGTCTTTTATGACCCCACCCTCGTACTTATTTTGCTTTTTGCGACCTGCTTGGTTTAATGCAATGGCTACTGCCTGGTCTTGCTTGTAGCCTTCGCTTCTCAACTTACTGATGTTGTCACTAACAGTCTGATTAGACTTACCTTTCTTTAAGGGCATTAGCTCATCCTCTGACGTTGTACATCAATCCGTTCGCGGTTAACCGCGTTACGTTCGTCCGCAATCTCTTCTTGCGTCTCAAGCCGCGCTGCGTCCGTAGCTGCGCGTTGTTGTAGTTTCGCCGCTTCCAACGCCAGTTTGTTCTGGTCGTTCTGAGCATCCATCTGCATTTCCTGCTGCTTGAGTCCCAACTCTTGCATACGGATTTGTACAAGCGGATCTGCCGCTGGGTCTTGCGGTGGTGGGGTTAGCATCTGCGCAACCTGTTGTACGATTGTCTGCTCGATTTGAGCGACAACTCGTGCCAACGCCGCTGGGTCTTGCATCTGCATTTGAAGCTGTTGCATTTGCATCTCGCCCTCTTGCAAGCTCATGCCGCCAGACTGAACAAGTAACTGCACCTGCTGCATTTGTTGCTGTACCTGCTGCATCGCCTGCTCTTGTGCCAATAATGAGATATGCTCCTGAAGGTGACCGTACATTGCACCTTGTACTGCTGGAGCCGCCATAACCATCGGAGTCTGCATAAACGCAACGTGCGCCATAATATGCGCGTTGTGATCCTGACCAGGGAATGCTTGTAGTCCTTTGCCTTTGATAACTTCCGCATGTTCTTGTGCAGGGTCCGTTGGCTGCGGTTGTGGCAATGGTGGCAGTATCTCGTCAATGTTCTGCACTTCTAGTGCCTGATACATACGACGGTATGCAGCGTGGAGGTTGTGCATCTGAGGATTAGACTGGGCAAGCTGTAGCTGGCTTTGTGCTAACGATACACGTTGGGCCATCGAGAAGATGTTTGGGTCACTGACGGGCAGGATATCGACCCGTCCGTCGAAGTCTGTGACTTTGATCGAAGACTCTGCATTGGCTACAGGATATGGATAGGCCGGAGGCAGATTCTCTGCAATGATCCGTGCCAGAATGCGGAACTCGTTTTTCTGAGCGTAGTGCAGCCGTTTGTGAATAGCCGACATAACTTTCATGCCGCGCTCTAGCATCGCCACAGTAGTGCCTACAGGCATCTCCTGGTTCATGTTGCTCACTGCGTTGTCAGCTACTGACACAAAGCGTCTACCGCCCTCTACAAGCGCACCCAGTAGCTGTGCCAGCGTACCAGACGGCTCTTTGTATGGCAGCGGGATGATCGAGTCCCGTATGTTTCCGCCAGGTGCGTCAATGTCCCTCCACTCCCCAGGCTGCAACGGCTCGTCATCATTACGAACCCGCACCCCTCTGGCCTTGAATCCTGCTGGGAGATTGGCAAGAGTACCTGCGTCGATCAATTGTCGGAGGAGACTCGTTGCCGCACGACCAAGACCCCCAATCATATGGGTTAAGCCAAAGCCGTAGAAACCTAGACCTGGCATGAACTTGTAGTGAACAAAGTATTGAATCTTTTGTTTGAAGGGGTCACCTTCCATGTAGTTACGGCGAATAGCCAGAATAGTAGAACTATCCCGATCTAACGTAACAATGTATGGAAGTTTAATTCCTGTCGCTTCTCCGTTCTCATCGACATCTTCAAAACCTTCGATGTCTAAATCAACGTGCATTTCTAATACTGTGCGGACATCATCCATGTAAGACTTAGATGTACCCTGTAGTTCGTCTACTTTCTGACGCACTGGGTTCTCTTCGTCATCTCCCGCTGCGGAAAGCTCCACATCGCGATACATACCCACGACCTGTTGTTTACGCAGATCGTTGTCTGACATTTTCAGAACGTGCGTAATGCGTGGCGCAGTCGCTAGATCACTCGCTGAGTATGGAACCACCACATCTTGTGCAGGGACAAACTTAGATACTGGACGGTTGCGAACAGAATCAAAGTATACCTTCTTAAACGTAGAACCAGACAACGGTAGATAGAACAGAAGCTGATCCATATCCGGATCAAACTCTTCCATCTCTTCCATGATCAAGTAGTTCATGTAGTCTTTGACGCGCTTGGCCTGCGCCTCTGTCTCTTGATTCTGTAAACCAGCAATACGTGTCTTAACTGGACCGCCAGCAGGCAGTAGTTCTTTATACGCTTGTGCTTGGAACTGCGTAACGCTCTCACTAATCAGAGGGTGTGTCACGCCACTTGCACCTTGGAATGGCTCTGAACGCTCGATAGTACGAACGCCTAGGAGATCTAATCCTTTGGTGTAGGTTTCTTCCCACTCGTCTCTTGACTCTATGTCGTCTTCGTAAGATGCCAACAATTCAGTTGCAATCTCACCCATGTCCGAATCGTCAAGGTATTCTGCTAAGTTGGCGTCAAACGGAATCAATTCTTCTTGATCCATTTCTCCCATCATAGCTTCCGCTAGAGCTTGAACAATTGCCCCACCTTCGCCGTCTGGAATAACTTCTGCCCCGTTCTCGAACATTTCTATTTGTTCAACGGGTACTTCGACAGACGCCTCTGTTGGCATCATGTCTTCAGGACGAATCCCAGAATCTACAAGTGGTGGCAACGCCATCAGTAATACTCCTTAACACGAGGAATCTCCATTTCCTCTTCGCGTTCGTTGTACAGAGAAATAAACCCACCCTGCCTAAAACGCATCAAAGCTAACGTCATACTATCACAAAAGTCATCGTGATCGCCATTAGGAAATGAAACTACTTCCTCAATGACCTCGTCAGCAAACTTTTTGTCCGTTGGTGCCCATACTACACCAGCTTCGAACAACGGGGCAACCATGTGCATTCTGGTTACTTTATCCTTCCCCTTACCAGGCGAGAAGCCAAGTGCTGGAATACCGCGTAACCGCAACTCGTCAATGAGTGGCATCCCCGTCGCTTTCGCTTCGACCAACACCATATCCGGTTCCCAGTACTCGTGTTCTTCATACGCTACCTCTTTCAGTTCAGGAAAGTTCCATCGACCCCGTCGCGCATCCAGAAGTATGATCTGCTCTGGCCCTCCGTCGTCTGGGTGAAAAATGCCCCACGTTGTGATAGCTGAGTAGTCCGCCGTCTCTTTTTTCGAGAACGCCGTATCATATGCTTGTATAATGTAATCGACAGTGGGGATTTCTTCCTTTTCCCAAGGTTGCCACCACTCCCGTTTGATAATAGCTGACTCTGATGCCGTCGGAGTTTGTTGCCACTGAGCATTCCACTTGCCTACAGGCAGCGATGCCTTGATAGACAGTAGCGCGTCTTTCTCCCAGAACTCAGGCCAAAGAGGTTTGTCGCTCGGCAGAATGGCTGGAAACTCCACAACCTCCCACTGATCCGCCATTTTATCGCCTGCTTGGTTCGCAATCAGCCGCCCTGTCAGGTCTTTCTTACCCCAGCGTGTCATAACTAAGATGATTGCACCGCCAGGTTGTAAACGCTGTCGTGGACCAGAGGTGTACCACTCGTATGCGTGGTCAAATGCCGTTTCGCTTAACGCATCTTGTTCCGAATGCGGGTCATCAATGATAAACAAGTCCGCACCACGGCCTGTAACGGCTGCACCGACACCCGCCGCGAAGTACTCTCCGCCTTTGTCTGTACCCCACTTACCTGCACCCTTGTTGTCTTCTTTGAGAATCGTGTTTGGAAATATTTCTTTATACTGTGGATCATCGATCAAGTCCCTTACTTTGCGCCCAAACCGCACCGCAAGCTCCGTATTGTGTGTAGCTTGAATGATTTTGAGCTTTGGGTTTCTACCTAGAAACCAAGCAGGCATCAAGTAGCTTGCAAATTCAGATTTCGAATGACGCGGTGGCATATTAATTATAAGCCGCTTGAGTTCTCCTCGTGCAACGCGTTCAAGTTTTTCCGCGATAATTCTGTGGTGCGCTCCTTCGATGAAGTTTTCGTACACATGATGCGCAAACGGCATGAACTTTTCCGTCGCTTCTTCACGTAACTCCATCCGCTTCTTGGCTTCCGTCAGTGCCAAGATCTCTTTTAACGCTTCCTCTGGTAAACCTTGTAAGTTCATATGTCTTTCCGATACCAACCGCCCTGACACTCAAAACCCATACGTTCCATGAGCTTACCAACACGATCCGACTTATAGTTCGACCCTAGTGTTGTGTATACTATACTACCGCCATTGATTTTTGTCCAAGCCTCAAACTGCTTCAAGAGCCGAGGTCCAACCATCGTGTTCCTCGCATCTTGGCTCACGTACCAAACGCAGTCGAATCCCGCTATCTGCTCCGTAAAAAACGGCTTTTCAAGGTAACCAAACAAAATCCCAACGATCTTGTCTCCTTGAACCGCGATATTGGCAAAGTAATTCGGATCCAAAATGCACCGCATCGTCTCCGACGCCGTGCGCTCCACGCTAAACTCTATGTTAGAGAACGCCGTCTCCTGATGCATCTCCTCCCCAAGTTTTACAATACCAGTCAAATCTTGAGGCGTGGCCCTGCGGTACTCGGTTTTATTGGACAAGAGGTTTTATTGCTCCTGGAGACATCAAAGATGCTACACCTTGAGGAGGAGCCGTAACATTAAATCCTCCACCAACCGAATATGGGTTTACCATCTGAGGAGGAGCCGTAACATCAAACCCTCCACCAACTGAGTATGGATTTACGATCTGAGGAGGAGCAACAGTCGGTGCCTGTGGCATCGGAGGCTGACCCGTTATCGACATCGTCGCTATGTCATAGTTGTTCAATGCACCTGGAACAGATAACACACCCTGACCCATAATCCGTTGGCGATACCGTTCCGCTGCCGCCGCACCTTGGCTCCGATTGATGCTATCTAACGTGGCACGATAGTAATCGTCCGTCGGATCTTTGAATCCCAAGCCCATAGCCAAGCTGTTGAAAAACCCTACGTCGGCATCGCCGTCATTGGCCTCGTTGTTTTGAGGAGCAGAACTCTGACCGCCAGCGTTTCCACCGCCGCCACCAAAGATACTACTTATAATTTTTTCAATAAAATTAGGTTTATCTTCTTGTTCAGCCATCAAATATGCCTCCTATTCCCAAGGATCTTAGTACATTTACCCTCTTTCGTCGAGGTTGAATGGGTTCGATCATCTCAGGCTGCTCGTTTCGAGCCTCTTCCATAGCCTGATACTGACGCACCAATGAATTATACGCCGCGTCTTGGTCCTCTTCTTTTATCCGATCCAACATCTCAGGAATCGTCTCATCACCCTCCGCCAAATCCAAAATGCTCTGAACGTCCTCGCGAACCGTAACCCCAACAGGATAATCCCCAACGTCAAACAAATTAACCGCAGATGCAGGGTCCAAGATACTACCTACATAGTCATACGTCTCTTTGACGTACGGAACCTTCCCCTCTTCAGGAGTACCACTTGGTCCCTTGTTGTACGCAGCCAGTGCCCTCGCATAGTCCCCGTCGTACTTGTCAAGCATAGCCTTCAGATATTGTGCCCCGAACCTTAGACTAATCTCCGGATCGAACCGATCCTCTAAACTAATAGCCTCAACGCCATATCCAGGCTTTAACGCAGTCTTAGGCATGATTTGCGGAAGTCCCCCAGCACCCTTCTCGCTCAACGCATCAGGGTCAAAGCGGCTTTCCTGCTGAATCAAGCGGACAAAGATATCAGGATCAATGCCCTCCTGCTTCGCAATGTCCTGCGCCATCTCAATATAGTTCATCGTACTACTCCGTTTCCTGGCAACGCCATAACCCCACTGCGCATCTTAACCTGTCCACCCTCTCTATAGGCCGAGATTCCTGTACCTTTGAACAGTTCCTTTAGTTCCGGCGTCAGGGCAAAACCATTAACCTTTCCAAGTTCGGGGCCAGACTCAGTTTTTAACTGCAACTTTTCCAACCGTGGCAGCTTGACGTTGTGTTCCTTCTCAAGTCTCTCCATCAACTTGTTCACGTTCTTCGGCAAGATATTATCGTAATACGCCTGATGGCCCTTTAAATCTCCGCCCGTCATGCCTTTAACCAAGTCACTGCGGTTAAACGTAATAAAGTCCGCGCCAGAAGCAATCGCCTGCTCAAGTGCCTGTTTTACCGCGATATTCGTAATCCTGTCCGTCTGGTACAATGATCCAAGGCCCACATCATCAGGGGACGTATCCAAAGCAATTCTGCTAACCTCATCCCCGAAATACCCCAACCTGTTCGCAACTTCCCCTGGCGAATTTAATGTGTCACCTTCGATAAGTTGGTCCAAGAACGCAGTAACGTCCTCGTCGAACAATTTAGAGTTTACCATCCCCTTCAACGTGTCTTCGTAAAATGTCTCAGGTAAATCGTTTGCTTCCAAAATCGCTTTGATCTCTGCGTCGATTCCCGCGCCCCCATCGTCTCTATAATTGAAACCTTTTCTTGCCTCCTTTAATCTAGCCAAGTCACTAGAGGAGAATTTTTCACCAGCAGCTTGTAACGCAAGTCGATCTTCTTCTAAACGCTTTTGAGCTTTTAACCGAGCAATCTGCAAGAACGGTTCCTGCAACCGTTCGTCCGCTACATCAAAGTCTCCACCCCCAACGGCTTCCATAAACCTCCGGCTCTTACGAACCTTCGTCGCGTCTTGAGTCGCCTCACTTTGAATCTCGCCAACGTGGAACGTCTTACCCGCTACCGTCGCACCTTTCTCCGTAGTCGGTGGATCGATAACGTCAAACTGTCCCGTCCGCATGTGAACCAGAGACGGACCACCCATAGAATACTGCGTTGCCGCAAAGTGCCCCGAATCCCCAACGCCGCTTTGCGGACCATCAAACGGAGTATTCCCCAAAGTAATCACCGTCTCCCGATAATCCGTAGGGTTGTTCAAGAAATAATTCTTATACTGAACGTCCGCGCCATCCAGTATCCGTACCTTCAACGGAGTTCTAGCAAGCAACTCCTGAGTGTCAGGGTTGTTCAAATCAATCTTGCTGTTCCCAAAGTTCGCTTCCGTAATACCACGAGCTTCCAACTCGGCATTCGAAACTCGGTTCTTCGGGTTCATCAGATAGTTTCTTAACTGATCCAAGTTGGCAAACTTCGTCTGACCACCCTGCGCCAGAACCTCATCCAAACGAGAGTTCAACGCCGTGTCCTGACCCGTCATGTTAAAGTCC
>Ga0196899_1001345_pt1 | contig 12156 bp, 9 predicted proteins | sample VirMetDEL_Sep_01_FD_169095 | JGI IMG/M metagenome (GOLD analysis project Ga0196899, IMG submission 169095) | Aqueous microbial communities from the Delaware River and Bay under freshwater to marine salinity gradient to study organic matter... | ecosystem: Environmental > Aquatic > Marine >... | reverse complement strand
TTCCAATAAGTTATTGTAGATATGATCTAATTGTTTCCAATTTACATTTCTTGGATCGTGTTCTTCTAAATCAAATTCTTTTCTAATGTCCGTACATTTATTTACTGCTCTACTTATTATTTGAAAGTATGGGTTTTCAAAACCTAAATAAAAAGACTCATCTTTATTATACCTATCATAAAATTTTACTTGAAGATTTAATTTTTTACCAAACTCTTCATAGTGATAGGGTTGCATAATATCTTCTTGACTAATATTTAAATCATCAACTTTAATACATTCAAATGCTAAAGCATGAAGTGTTTTAAAATATCTTAATTTTTTATTTTCAAATGGCATTCTTTGTTTTGCTTCTTCTGCAGCCTTCTTAGTGAAAGCAAAATAACCTATACGATGCAAAGGTATTTTATATTTTCTGACATAAGCTTTGGCTCTACTAATTAATTTATACGTCTTACCTGTACCTGGAGGACCATAATATTTATAAATCATACAATATTATCTTGACTTTCTATCTCTATAGTTTCTTTTACTTCCTCTGGTTTTTCAAAAATATGTAAAGGTATTCTTGCAGTTCTTATTGCCTTGAAATAATTACCCTCATCATCTTGACCTGGAAATCTTTTTTGTTTACCAAACAAAGCTCTTCTGTTTTGATCTTTATCTTCATTATTAAATAGTTCATGTGAAATCATATAAGATGTTTTCTGTGCATCGTATTTCCATTCTTCGTTTTTTAATTTGTCAAAGAATTTATCAAACACAAACCATGCGAACTCACCTTCGACTAAAGGTCTACCACTTTCAAATGACATATAGTTTGTAGCCTGAGCCCCGTATATATGTTTCTCCAATAATTTTTTAAGTATGTCAATTGGACTTGTACCTTCTGCAGGTTCTATAATTTCTATTTTATCTTTACCACTAATTGATTTTAATATTTCATCAAACTGATCTTGTTTAATTGATGGTGCTACAATCAAAGCTTGTTCAAATAACACCGTTTTAAATTCATGTACTTGAGTTAATTTATATGTATTTTTACAATGTAACTGTATTGTTTCATTCTCTTCAGCGTTCTCTACAGTTACTCTCCACTCTGGACTAGGTTTAATATTTATTTTTTGTAAGTTACTTAATGTTGGATAGTTTGTTTTCTCTCCTGCTAATACACCAAACTTTCTCTTTACACATAATGCTTTCATACAGTTTGGTTCTAGTAATGGATCTGTGCAAGTAAAACCTTTCTTCTGTTTCTCCCAATTTTTTATTTTAGATTTAATGTGATCATCTGTCCAATGCTCATCAAAAGAAAAATACTTTCTACCTGCTTGTAATACCATTTTTTGCCAACTGTCTGTATATTTTTTCTTAGCAAAGACCATGTAGTTATATAAAAATCTATCTCTACCATCTGTAAAGGTCATAACTTCTTTAGTTAATTTTTGTAAACACGGTGGACCATCTTCAAATTCTTCTCCACCACCTTTTAACTCAGAATAAATTATATTTTCTTTTATCTTTTTAAAATCTTTTGGATCTACTAAATTTAATCCAACTGTTTGTATAAATTTTTCAAATGGCATTTGACTACCATCTATATCTAATGCTTTTCTATCGTCGCCGTTGTATGGTAGATTTATAAAATTACCATTAGATACTGTTCCATCAGTTGATATTAACTGTGTTTGTTTTGGAAATATTTCTGTTGCATGTGGTAATTTAAATGGAACCAATAACTCTTCTAAAAAACTTCGTATCTCTTTTGCTCTAACCAACCGAGTGGTGAATACATATAAATGCAATCCACCACTCTTTGATAATATAGGTATTATTGGTAGGTTTTTATCTTGGATGACATCAAGATAAAATTTTTTATCTATTGGATATTTATCCACATCAATTGCACCAAACCTTGCCATACCTTCATCGGTACATGGTTGTATTCCAATTGATTTAATTCCTTTTAAATGATCTAAGTAATCTTGATCAGTAACCGGTTCTTTAGTCCATTCATGTTTCCATTTTTTCTTTCCTGTTTCCTGATCTATGTAACCGTCATCAACTTTACAGACACCATAACTTCTCGTTAGTCCACTAAAATATTCTATGTATTCTTTCATTTGTCATCCTTTTTAATTTTTTTAAAGGCGGATCCAGTCTCCCTTCACCGCCTTCGTACTCTCTAGCCAAGTGTACTTTCCCAATGGGAAACTAGATAATCTCTTCAGATTTTGTTTCTCCAACTTTCTCATACTTAGGTTTGCTTGAACCCGCTGATACTTGTTTTTGAAACTCTTGAGCCATCATATATATAGCTGCATCTTTTTCATCAGATACATCTAACATCTTAGATATTGATGGTTTATATACATGCCAAGTTTTATCTCCTGCATTTTTTTCTACAGTTTGTAATTTAAAAACTGCAGAGTATGCTGCCGGTTGAAAAGAACCTTTATCATCTGTCATTCTTAAATTAGAAATAAGATCATTTAGTTTTCTTGCCGGTGTAAGATTAGATGATCTCATAGTGATCACCGCTTTTCTTGGTGCACCATCTACCATTACAATAATGTAGAAGTACATAGTTTTTTCAATATAGTTACCATTAGATAATCTATATTTTATACCACGCATTTCTTCTTTTGCATCAGCAGGTGGGGTTAAATGTGTTCCAACAGGTGCTGATGGACTATCACCCATCTCTTGCCATTCTGGATATCTAGTTTGTGTATGTGCTACAATAACTTCGATACCTTTCTCCCCATCCATAGGTTTACCAAAACTACCGGAATATAACATTCCAGGTTCAGCACCTTCTACATGTTTAGGGCTTCTTGAGTTACACTCTGGTGATAGTTGGTGTAAGATTTTCAGAATCGGTGTTGATACGTCATCTGATTTGATTTCCTCTGCACCTTTACCAGAATCGGCTCTAAGGTTTAGAGATGCTAGTGCACCTGCACTATTCTTTTTTACGACTTGTTTGTCCATACTATTTACTCCTTTATTAGTTTAGTATTTTATTAGTTTATTTTTTATTAGTTACACTAGTTCGGTTTCCCTCTAGTGTATTAAACAGATCAGCGGGAACTTCATTACCTTTTTCTTTCCATTCACGCATCACTGCAGAGAGTCGAGCGTGGTGAACCTTCTCTTGTTGAGTTGGTTCATAGCCACGCTCCCTCGCAAGGCTAGCGTATTCGACAGCCTTGTTATCTTCGCCTTGGCCAAATGTTACTGTGATGTTATTATCAACAATATCACCTAAGCCATTGTCTCGAAGCCATTGTATACCTTCCTCTTTTTTTTCTGCTCTAAAGGAAGCATAAAACTTTTTACCTACTGATAGTTCAGAACCATCTTTTAGTTTCAAAGTTTTTAAATTTTGTTTCTCCATTATATCTGGAATAACATGTTCACTAATATATTTTTCTTGTTCTTTAAGTTCTTTTAATTTTATTTCTGCTGCTAATATCTGTGCACCAACAGATTTAAATTGTTCTATCGCTTCTGATAATTCATTAACATCAACTTTATCAGTTTGATCAGGTGCATCCTGTCTTAAATTTATATTCATAATTTTACCTTTCGTAAAAGGTATATATAGGATAATTTTATATTGTCAACTAGTTTTGAAAAATATTTATCTCGATTGGATAATATGTTTTTTCCTGTCTGTCCCATTTCAACAACTTATATTTGCCGTTAGTCATATCAGAAACTATTGAACATGTCACGCCAATAATTGCAGGATCACCCGACAACAATAAATAATCGTCGGTTGTAAAGTTTTTTAATTTATCTCTTATTTGAAATATTAAAGGACCAGGTGAAAAAATCATTTGAGCTTTTGCCGGAAGCATGACCGTAATTTCGCCATACTTTTGTGCACCCATTACATTGTATTTGGGTTGACCACTTTCTCTGTCGACAGGAATGTCTTGTACTAAATAAACTTTGCTCATTGACTTTTATACTTTTATAAACTATATACACGTTTAGAAAGAAAAAGCAAACTATGAACTATAAATTTAAAACTAAGCCTTATGGGCATCAATTAGATGCATTAGAAGCATCATGGGATAAAGAAGTATTTGCGTACTTTATGGAAATGGGTACGGGAAAATCTAAAGTATTATTAGATAATGCAGCTATCTTATATGATAAAGGTGAGATAAATGCGTTGCTATTGATAGCACCAAAAGGTGTTTATAAAAACTGGTATGACTCTGAAATACCTACACATTTACCCGATCATGTAGATACAAATATTGTTCTTTGGAAGACATCAGATAAATCAAAAAAACAACAATTACTTTTAAATACTTTATTCAAACCAGGATCACATTTAAATATTTTAATAATGAATGTAGAGTCATTTAGTTCAGGTAATGGATCTGATTTTGCATATAAATTTTTAGCATCGCATCCAAAATCTATGGTGGCTATTGATGAAGCAACTACTATTAAAACACCTACATCAAACAGGACAAAAAATATTTTAAGTCTAAGTAAACATTGTAAGTATAGAAGAATATTAACAGGTTCTCCTGTAACTAAATCACCTTTAGATTTATATTCACAGTGTCAATTTTTAGATCCTTGGTTGTTGGACCAACAATCTTATTATACATTTAAAGCAAGGTATTCTATTTGTAAAAAGATACAGGTCAATGGTCGTCAAGTAGAAATTGTTGTAGGATATAGAAATCTTGGTGAGTTATCAGAAAAGATAAAAAGTTTTTCTAAAAGAATATTAAAAGAAGACTGTTTAGATCTTCCTGAAAAAAGTTATGTCAAGCATTATGTTGAACTTACAAAAGAGCAACAAAAAGTTTATCAACAAATGAAAAAAGAAGCAATAGCTTTTTTAGATGGTAAGATGCAATCATCAGCAACTGTTATGACTCAACTAATGAGACTACATCAAATTACTTGTGGACATTTTACTTCTGATGATGGTACAATAAAAGATTTACCTTGCCAAAGATTAAATGAACTTATGGATATCTTAGAAAAGATAGAAGGTAAAACTATTATATGGTCCCACTACACACATGATGTAAAAAGAATAATTAAAGAGATTAAAAGAGTATATGGTGATGACTCTGTTGTAGATTATTATGGTCAAACAGATACAGATTCAAGATCAAAAAATATTAAAAAGTTTCAAACAGATGATAAATGTAGATTCTTTGTAGGAACCACTCATACAGGTGGTTATGGTATTACATTAACTGCTGGAAGTAATATGATTTATTTTTCTAATGGTTATGATCTTGAAAAACGTCAACAATCAGAAGCACGTATTGATCGTATAGGTCAGACTAAAAAAATGACTTATATTGATATCATGACTCAAGATACTGTTGATGAAAGAATAGTTAAAGCTCTTCGTAATAAAGTTAATATTGCTAATACAATTATGGATGAAGGTTTTAAAGAATGGATATAGCGATTATAGTCCCCACTATAATCAATCCCGGCAGCTGAGTGCCCAACCTCCCAAAATAACTACAGTTTTTCAAATAGTATAACGATGATAGCAAACATACCACCAACTAAAGCGGTCATTGCATAACGCATATGATTTTTAATTTCCTTAATATCGTTCTCTATTCCTGAAATTTTTTGATGAGTTTGTTTTTGCATAATACGACAAAGCTTTTCGTGAGATTCTATTTTTTCTAGAGCTATATCTTTTCGAGGCATATTTATTTTAATCTAAATATCTTTTTAATGCAGTTTGATTAGCCAACACTTTTATAAAATCAGTCAAATCTCCAAGTTGTGGAATCTTTGTTCCTGCTGCTATGTCAGCTAATTCTTGAGGTGAATAGCTCACATAATCATCGCCTTTACCTATTTCGTCTAGATCTTGAAAACTATAATTTTTAGTAAGATTTCTGTTTCTATTAAAACCAGTTGGATCAAAATTAAATATTTGTGTATCGTATTCTTTATTATCTTCTTCATCTACAAATTCATTATATATATCAAGATTGTTTGGATTTGTACTAGGGCCTAATATATTTTCATACACTCTAGTGTTGTTAATTCCAGACATGTCATAAGTTGGTTGATTATAAGTTTTACCTAAACCAAAACGTTGTCCAAGCCCTCTAATTATATTTCCTAAAAATCCACCGCCTGTAATTAAATTCATGAGACCTCCACCACGTGTTGCTTTAAAAGCTGCGGGGTTAAATGCTCTAGCTCTCGCTAACTCAGCTGGTGATACTGTATTTCTACTATCAAAAAAACCTGGGTTAACTCTTTGACCTGCACCTGCAGCAATAGCTGCGGATCTAAAATCTTTTGCAGTTTGTGAAGTAACGCCAGGAGGTAATGATGGACCTGATCCTGACATCTCTGATCTAACCTGTGCTCTATCTCTACTATTACTACTACCTGTCTCAGCTGCGCTTGCTGCTGCACCAGAAACATTTTGTCCAGGATCAGCTGAACCCCAACCATTTAAACTCATAATACCTGATGGTCCTCTGTTAACACCACCTTTTAGTGAGCCATGTAAATCTTTTTTAACCAGTAAATCTTTTTCTGCTTTTGTAATATATGCTAATTCTGTTTCAGGATGATCTGGACTAGACTTCCATTTTACAGGAGCTGTAACTTCTTTTTGTTTACCAAGATAGTTTTTTACACCACCTTGTACATCATAACTAATTCTCTTATCAATTGCCATTATGCTAAACCTCTTTGTCTTAAACGTATTTGTTTCTCTTCTTCAGATAATAAAGCATTTTCTGTTGCAGTCAATCCCTGATTCATGGCCCCTGGTGCCTGAACCGCTGCTGTTTGTATCACTTCTTGACTAGGCATTACTTGTGGTGGTAACGCTGATTGACCCTGTGGATCTGTATCAGGTATAAAGTTTTCTAATTCAAGTTGGAAATCTTGATATAAATTTTGTCCTTTTAGAGCTCCTTCAATGGCTCTCATAGATCCTTGCGCACCTAAAAATGGATTAGGTTGTCCACCTTCTATTGAAATATCCTGGAATCTTTCTTCAATTTTTTCTGAAGGAAAGAAAGGTTTAAACTGACCTGATAATAATTCATCAAGTTTAGATTTTGGTATACCTCTTTTTTCAAATATGTCTTCTAGTTGTTTAGGATTAACACCAAGTCTCATTGCATTTCTTATGTGAGTTAACATTTGTTTTCTAACATCAAATAATGTTTTGTTAGCAATAAAATATCTTTCAATAACATCTTTAGGAGTTTTTGGTTCTCCAGATAACACACCATATTTACCACCTGTAAATAATTTAGTAGCATCTGATTCACCTGTTCTTAAATCATAAAGATAAAAACCAAGTGCTTTTTTAGGATCTACTTTTTCTAATCTAAAACCAAAGATACCTGCAAGTTCATAGGGTACTTCGTATACTGTAGGTCCTTTACCTGGTTCACCTTTGATTGCTTTTACAGTTCTTTCAAAAGGAGCTATGGTTGGTTTTAATGTTTTAATTATATGTTCAAGGGTAATTCTAATTTTCTCTCCTTCAGGTGTATTTTCATTATATAGTTCTTGACCTTCTCTTGTTCTACCACCTCTTAAAAATATATCTGCAAATGCTTCTGTGAAAATAGATTCAGAAATAAAAGGTGATGCAGTTTCACCAGCAGCTTTACCTATACCTTCCATAAATCCTTTTAATAGTACTTCTTCGTCTTCAATACCTTCTTGAATATTAGTTAAAACACTCTGAAAAGGTCTACTTAAAGTGTCATACACATTGTTTTTTGACCAGTCTGTGTAATACAATTCACCTGTATCCGGATCTCTTGTAAATATTAGCTGTGAATTTCTAGACCAAGGAGCTACAAAATCTCTAGCTGCATCTGCTTCTTCGTTACTTACACCAAAGATTGCTTGTGAACCTTTAACAATTCCATAGGGTATAGCTGCAGTTGCTGCTGTAATACCAACTAATCTTTTCATACCTTCACCTTTCATAGGATTGGTACTAGTGATTGGATTTATTTTACCGGTAATAGGATCTCTAAGATCTTTCATAATCTGTCTAAAGATTCCGCCACCTGTTCTAAATACTTCAGAAGGCCAAGACATAAAGTTTCCTAAAGGAGATGCACGCATCACTCTTACAAACTCACCAACCTTTGCATAGTTTGGTACAGTGTCTTGTACTATTTGTGCTACTTCTTCTTTTAATTCTTGTGAAGATTTTTTAATACCTGCTTTGGCATATTTTTCACCTCTACTAATTAACTGTGTTTCATAGTTTACTATTTTCCAAATATCATCTTCTGCAACATATAAATCTTGCATAAACTTACCTGCTTTTTTAACGCCTCTAGATGTTTTTTTACCTAAACTATTTAACATAGGTCTTAAAATACTATCCGTTGCAAGATTACCTTCACCGAATCTAACATCTTTCATTAGATTACGTAGATCTCCTAATCTTACGTTTGTGTTTACAATACCAAGTTCTAAATATTCTCTATATTTTTCTTGTGCTAAAGGTTGTCTTGGTCCACCAACTTGAACTGTACCGAAAGCATTCTTCATTGCTTTTGCAAATACTCTTGGATCATTTAATATTACTCCGTTACCTATAGAAAAACCTGCAGAACTTAAAAAGTTTCTAATGTGTGTAGGTATAGATAAAATTGTTTTAGCATATTGTGCACCTGCTTTTGGTGTTAAAATTAAATTTCTATATGCAGCAGAAAAAGTTTTACCTAATGGTCCACCTGTATCTCCTCTTAAAAAATCTTGTATTTTAGATGTGTTTGTAAAACTTTCAGCAATCTCTCTTGTAGTGTAAGTTCCAGATAATCTATTTACTAACACACCTTCTGTAAAATATTCTTGTACATAATCATCTATTTTTACAATGTCTGCATTAGGACCAAATGCTCTCTTTGCTGATAACGGACTGTCGTGAAAAAATCCTCTTTGACCAAATGCAGTATCTGTTTTTACATTTGCTTTTGCAATATCATCTGCATCTAATATTTCATCAAACAATTGATTCTTTCTTGCGATAACAGATAGTCTATTCATTCCTTCAAATATAGAATGTCTTGCATCTTCAATTTCACCAAACAATTCTCTAAATATTTTAGAACCTTTACCTATAACTCTTAAATCTTTTTTACCACCTGGTAAATTTTTTTCTAATGTTTGTGCAAACGTTTTAAATTTCATAGGATCTTTTGCTGATTTAGATAAATCAGGAAATTGAAATGTGGGTAGAGTATCTTTAGATGGGTCCATCTTTCTAACTTGTTTTATGATATCATTAACCATACCTTCTGCTTCTAAATCTGTAATTGGATTATTATTTTTAGCTGCATATCTTTTAAATAATTCTTTTGTACTATCTACTGCACCTCTAGTTGGTTTATATTTTTGAAAGAAACCTGCTTCTGAGTTTTGAAATATTTCAAATGTATTACCGATATAGTTTTTAACTCTGTTACCCATGATTTTTCTTAAATCTTTGGTAACTCCTGTTGGTAAATCTACTTTACCTCCTGGTCCAGCTGCAGTTATTTCTAACAATGAGTTAAATTCTTTTCTTGTTTTATCTAATATATCTAAAATTTTATTTGCAGAAAGAGCGCCTTGATCTGTTCCTAATCTTTTTGTTACTGTTTGAATAACTTGTTTTTTTAAATTTTTATCTAAGGGTTTAGTTAAATCACCTTCAAATAAAGTATCATCCAATAGTTTTAAAAATTGTTTTCTTTCTTCAACACTAGATGCATTAAAAAATTTTCTAAATTCTGGAAATACTTTATCAACTTCTGTATCTATTCTTGAAACCATTTCTTCAGAAAAGTTTGTATCTCTCATACTTCTTCCGGCTTGAATTTGTTTTGCTTTTGCTATTTCTTCTGGTTTAGTTCCTCTAAATCTAAACGTTGATGCAAGTCTATCTAGTCCTCTTGCTATCATAGAATTACTGTAAGCTAATTCTTTACCTCTTGTAGCTAATGCTTTAATGGCCTGACCTCCTCCATACACAAAAGGTGCAAGCAATGCAGACTCTGTTCCAAACTTTAATCTATTTAATAATTTTCTTCCTGCATCTTCTGATGGATCTACTTTAACATCTCTATCTAATTCAGTAGGACCTCCTTCAAATATATCACCGAACGTTCCTATCTTTTCATTATCAACAACTAATGTTTCACCTGCAGCACCACCTGTTGCTATAACAGCATATCTTTTTGCTCCAGTAATCCCATTATATTCATCAGCTTTGTCCATAGCTTTTTTAAGATTTTTATTTTTTGGATTTACTAATTTATTTGCTTTCTTTGCATTGATTAATTTTTTAGCTATCTTGTTAGCAACACCTAAAGTAGCTTTTGCACCTAGTGTGCCAAACGTTCCTATCTGTCCTATTGCTTCTGATATTTTACCTGCGGCTCTTTGTTCTGCTAATTCTTCAAAAGGATTTATTTTATCAAAAAATTGTTCTACTTCTGCTGCGTAACTAATATCTTTTTCTGAAACGTCAGGTATACCTAATAATTTACCACCACCTAAATCAAATAACTCTGCAGTAACAGATGCAAATCCTTCCGGTACTTTTATAGCTGCAGATAAAATCCCTGCAGTAACAGCAGTTAGTGCTGATACTTCGTTGTTATCTTCGGGTTTTGGTTTTTTATCTTCTTTATTATATAAAGAATTATCTATATCTAATCTATTAGATTCTTTCTCTTTATCTTTATCCTCTTCTTCTACTTTAAGAGGTTGGAATCTAGGATCGTCTAGGCTAATCTTAGCCATATACTACCTCTCTTCTGCTTCGTATGTTAACGGATCTAGTCTGTAAGTATTACCTTGATTATCAAGTATTAAAAAATCTGCAGTTTGTGGATCATAGAATATATCTCCAGGTTGTCCTGTAGGTTCTGATCTAACTATATTTCCACCTGTGCCGTATCCATATTTTACAAAACCTTTAAATTTAGATTGTATTTCTGGAGATGCATTTACTTGAAATCTAACAAGATTGTTTGCAGTTAAATTAGGATTTTGTTTTACAGCTAAGTTATCACTCTCTGCAAATGTTTCAGTTAAATCTAATACCCTTGTCTCCGGTGAAGGGATAACACCTCTTTTAGCAGGATCTGCTTCAGGGTTATCTATTTTAAATTGTAATTCAGCTATTTCATTTTTACCTTCTTGTATTTTAACAGCTATTCTATTTTGTCTATCTGCATCACCTTCTGCAGCTTTAAGATCTCTATCTAATTTAGCAAGTTCTGCTTGTTTAGCTAATTTAGCTTGTTCTAAATCTGCACCAATGTCTGCTTCAACACCTGCAAGTGCTACTTCTCTATCAACATCTTTTTTAGCTTGTCTTGCTTTAAAAAAATCTGCTGTTGGTTCTTCAAACGCTTTTGCTAAATTAGCAAGAGTGCTTCCACCACCTGTTTGTGACATACCTTTTAATCCACCTTGAATTAATAATTGTGCTACTGGATCAAATGCAGGTTCACTAAATTTTTCTAATGCTTTATTTATTCTTTCAGATGGACTAGGTGTACCTTCTTCAAAATTACTTCTGATACCGGTCATGATGCCACCACCGACTTCACCACCTTTTCTAAACATAGGTCTTCTAAATATTCTACTCATTTTATTAATCCTTAGTTAGTCCTCTATAGATACCTGCTAAAGTTGCGCCGCCGCTTAATGCTGTTTGTAATGGACTAGGAGTAGGTTGTTGAGTTATTGTTTGTCCTCCAGGATATCCAGATATTAGACCCATGATTCCTGATCCATAAGCTTGTGCAGCTGTTAATGGTTGCATTAATTGTTGTTGAGCTAATTGTTGCTGTGCAGATAAACCAGCTTGTGTTTGTGCTTGTTGAATTCCACCTAATGTAGTTAAACCTGCAATTTCTTGACCTGCGAATGCAGGAGCAGCTTGAGCTAAATTCATTTGTTGACCAAAAGCTTGTCCTGCTAATTGTTGTGCTTGACCAAAACCTTGTTGCAATAATTGTGCTTGTAATGCAGCTCTGTTTCTATCTGATGCTGCTTGATATTCTGCTTCTGCCACACCTTGTCTTGCTCCACCAAATGCACCTGATTGATATGCAGCTTGACTAATTCCAGGTAAACCTTTTTGTGCTT
>Ga0196899_1001344_pt1 | contig 12157 bp, 11 predicted proteins | sample VirMetDEL_Sep_01_FD_169095 | JGI IMG/M metagenome (GOLD analysis project Ga0196899, IMG submission 169095) | Aqueous microbial communities from the Delaware River and Bay under freshwater to marine salinity gradient to study organic matter... | ecosystem: Environmental > Aquatic > Marine >... | reverse complement strand
GCTAGGCTCGCCCGCCGCTGCACGATCTCGCCCACGGCGGCCGGGGACAGGGCAGGGCCCACGCGTTGCTTCCACAGCCGCCGGAAGATCGCCCCCTCGGTGATCCCAGAGGCCTCCAGCCAATCCTGCAGGGCGAGGGCGGCCCGATCCAGCACCGGCTTGTCCGGGGTCGAGGTGGCGGTAGCGCCGGCCTGCTGGGTCTTGCTGTGCTCCAATCGGTAGATATAGCCCGCCTCGCCGATCCGACGCAGGTCGCGCAAGTCAGCGGCGGCGATCTCGCTGCGCCGGCGCCCACCACTGGCGAATCCGAAGCAGAGTAGGGCGCGATCCCGAACTCCCTCCAAGCTGTCGTCACAGGTGGCCAACATGGCCTCCAGCTCGCCCAGGGTGATCGCAGTCTTTTTGCGTGGGCGCTCGCCGCGCTTGACCGCGGCCCGCGCGGCGCGACTGAGCACGGTGCGGATTGCCGGCTGCTCGCAGGGATTGGTGGCTTGTTTGAGCCGGTGTGCGGTGGACAGTACGGCGACCCGGTGCCGCACGGTGGCCAGCGTCCAGGGCCCAAGTTTGGCTTTCAGGCCGGCCGCCACCAAGGCCTGATCGACGGCCGGCGGCAGTTCCCAGGCCAATTCGCCGTAGGCCGAACGGCGCTGTACGTGGTCGACCACAAACTGCAGCACAGTCGCTTCGGGCACCGGCAAGGTCAGCTCGATCCCGTAGCGCGCCGCATGCCAGCCGGCCCAGTAGCGCAGCGCGCTGCTGTAGCTGCGGGTGGTGTTCTCGGCGGCCGCTTCGGCCAGCAGTTCGCGCACCGCCTCGGCGGCTTGTTGGGCCAACTGTTCCGGCAGCACCAGGCTGGCAGTCGTCGCGGCGAGCACGGGGATCGTAGAATTATCTTTCATACTATGTAATATATACTACGACATAGAGCTTATAACCGCGATAATCATCACTTATCGCCAGTACGTTACCAGCAGAGTAGGGCGCCAGTACAGGAGACTTCGCATGGCCCGCGGCATCACCGAATCTGACGTCCACACCGCCGCCGACGAACTGGTGGCCAAGGGTGAGCGCCCAACCGTTGAGCGAATCCGTGCTCACCTGGGGACCGGCTCTCCGAACACGGTCACTCGCTGGCTGGAGACTTGGTGGATTCGACTCGGCACGCGCCTGCAGCCACGACGTCCGGACTTTGAAGACGCCCCGGCGGTGTTGGCGGAACTAGCCGGGCAATGGTGGGAGCTGGCGCTGACGCACGCTAGGGAGGCGGCCCTTCGAGAGTTCGCAGAGACTGAGCGGTCACTGGCTACCCAGCGTGAAGCGCTGGATGCCAGGTCACGGCTCGTGGCTGACGAACTGAGTCAAATGCGCTCAGAGCGCGCCTCGGCTATCGCCGGCGAACGCATAGCTAGTACGCAAGCGGCCGAACTGGAGCGGTTGGTCGATCAGCTACACCTGCAGATCTCAGAGCTAACGGAGCAGCGGGATCTTGGGCTTCGGAGAGCCGATCGAGCTGAGGCAGCAAGACAAAATCTTGATGCCCGGCTTCATGAAACGCTGGAAACGGCAAAATCTGAGCGAGAGGACTGGACCGAGTACGTCAGATCTGTCGAGAATCGAACGCTCGGCGACGTGGATCGATCTCGGCAGGAGGCGAAAGATCTCCAGGCTCAACTCAACAATCAGGCCAAAGCCCAGAGGGCAATCGAGGATCAGCTACGCCAGGAGCTGCATGCAGCCCAATCTGCAGCCATCTCGGCCGGTCAAGCTGCCGATGTTCTCCGGGGCAGGTGCGAGGGACTTGAGAAGCAACTCAGCAGTCTACGAGAACTTCCGGCGCAACTGGAGGCAGCCTTCAAGCGGAACACACCGAAGCAAGCGATCCCAAGGTTGCGCCCACGACGCCAGAGCCCGAAGTCGACATGAGCGTAACCGCCGAAGGGTCCCCGAACAGATGAATCGATCTTCTGCGGCTTTCCGACGCATGCTGGCTGCATCGATTGTCGCTTGCACGCGCGCCACAACCTGATTGTTCGTCGCAGAGATTTGACGGCAAGCTAAGTCACTGATTTCTTGGGTCATAATTCTATCGCAACGCCACAATCTCCATGATCCAACGCAGATCTTTCTGTGCCTAGGATGCCAGTCGCAGACATTCCTTCCACTGGAAGGTCAGATGCCGACAATTCCGCCCTTCGGAGATCCGATGCAGACAATTCTGCATCTCAACGAACTAGTAAGGGGCGGTCCAGGTTTGGCAGGGAAGGATCCTCCATCCACTACACCTGACCGCCGGCTCTGCTTCGCTCCTTGCGGGCGCAGCCCAGCCACGCCAGAGTCAGAAGGCACGAGCTCCTTCTATGTCTGATCAACACCACTGGGCGGATCAGTGCGGCTTCATCATCGGTAGCAGAGCCGTCAAGTCGGCCGAGCAAGTGAAGGGCGGAGCTCGCGAAGCCGCGACCCAGTACCCGTTCGTATGCCCGCGCCAGGGCCTCGATCGCAGGGTTGTCAGACGGGAGGAGAGACATTGCCTGCGCGATCTCTCTTAGGACCGCCTGTGTGGGCCTACCCAATACACGGCCATCCAGGAACAGGTGCTCGCGGACTCTGTAGGCGGGGAGCAATACAACCGAAGCGCGCGAGGATGGCTGCCCCCCACCTTCCGAGGCCTCAGGCAAGCCTAAGCAGGCTCGCTCACGTGCCGAGAAGGTCGACTCGCGGAACTTCGCCGCAACTGAGGCCGTGATACGCGCCATCGGTCTTTCAAGCGCCTGAGGAAGCTCAAGAAAGAAGTCACGACCTGGCCCCATGGACGGGGCAAGGCGCGAGAACGCGGCCTTCTGGGAGCGAGCTTCGACGGATTGCGCATGACGTACGGTAGACGCCCTGATGAGCACGTCCGACGAGGCGTACTTCGGTCGGTACCAAGGGTAAGCCCTGCCGCGAAACAGGACTGCCGCCTCCTCGGCGGACGTCAGATCATCTCCCACCCCGATCAGCGTTCGCCGACCTCGACTCGCCCCGGCCCAGCGAAGGTATCGCTTTATCCAGCTGCCACGAAGGTCCTCGATCCTACCTTCTTCGTCAAGGGTATTCCGGCTCGAAACCGGGTCATGCCCGCATGGGCATAGTAGGGGAGGGGCATCGGAGCGAAAGCCATGCCATAGCGGTCTCGAGCAATGGTCGCACTGAGATGAGAGGGGTTGCGAGTGCCACGGACACCGGTTGACCCAAGGCATCTGGAACAACATCGAGTGATACCCAGTTTTCATGCACTCAGTACACCCCGACAGGTATGGACGCCAGTGCGTCGCAGAACCGCCGAATGCTTGCCAAGCAGTTGGCTGCCACAGTGGCGCGAGGATAGACGCAGCAGGAATTCTTGCCGCAATCGAAGTTCTGGCCTTTGCAGAGAGACAGAGCTGACGACACAAATCCTCGGTGTACCTTGGGCGAATGCCGAACGCACCATGACCATCACTGCAGTAAAGGCTATTGAATCTCAGCGTCTGAACAACGAATCCGAACGGGGAAATGCCGGCACTCCACGCTGGCGGTAGGTGGGCTACAGTTCTGACCTCACTGTCGCTATCCATTGATGCCTCCATCTGCTGTGAAAGTCAGCGCTCCCGATTCGCCATCAAAGGCAGCAAGATCCGAGAAGGCGACCGACATTTCAATGTCACTAGACGTGACCTCCTTGAAGCCAATTTTGCAGATGACCCTGGTCGCCAAGTAGTACGCAATGAGGCGCATAGCCTTGAGAGGCCACTCATCTTGACTGGAGTGCCCGGCTGCGGCGCGACAGCTGCAACCGGCATTCCAGATCTGCTCACTGAAATGCCGTAAACGGAACTCCCCGTCGTAGAGCTCTGGCGCAAGGCTCCTGGGCAAGGTAACGCCGGCTCCGGCGCTAGCCTCTACCTCGTCCTCGAAGCGCTCCAAGAACGTCTCAACGTCCAGGGCCCCTCGAATTCCATGCAGGCGATGGTAGCGGGTCAAGAAGCGCCCACGGACCTGAGGTGTGACCGTGGTTCTATTGATCTCTTCGCGCCGGCTGGAAGTGTGATTGTCCTGAAACAGGAAGATGACAAAGAGCGAAATGCCCTTCTTCTCCAGCGCGTTATCGATTGTAATGAAATGTTGAAAGGCGGCTTGCTCCAGCAAGTTTGCATCATCGGCGATGAAGAATAGCGATCCGCCGCCTGCAGACCTGAGCATCAGATCAACGGTATTAACGATCCTCTCGATCTTTCGGTCAGCAGCCTGGTGGGAGATCACTTGTGAGCCGAGCTGTGAAATGAACCAGTCCAGGAATGCGGACTCTCCAGGACCAAGCACCCGGAGGTTTGCCTGCTTGGCCACGTATTTGCATTCTGTCCATTCAGTGTTTGCGCAGATGAACTGCGCGAGGGTACTTTTTCCGAACCGGGTCAGCGAATGAAACCCGATACCGCGGTAGTCAACCTCAAGTGCGGAGATGATCTTGGTCAGAGCATCTTCCATGCCGCGGGTCGGGATGATGGGCTCTCCTTTGTAGTTGAACGTTGTCATTGCTTCGGCCCCTTCCTGCCCAAGTTGACCCGGCCGGTAATGGGTACGAACAAGTCCTCAGCAGGTGCTCGCTGTTGGCCGGTCTCGGCCAAAGGCAGTGTCGTTTCCTTAGCCACCGGTGAAGCCTCAGATGCCGCATCTAGGTCACGCCGGTGTCGCGTTGCTGCAAGCGCAGCGCCGTGCTCTGAGCTGAAGTTCCTTCTTACATGCTCCCTGTACGCGATGACCGCATCTTCTGCACCACTGATCTCGAAGCCATCCGTTCGGCTTCGGCGTTGGATTAACCGCCTAAGCGCAAGGCTATGCGGTGAGCGACCCCAAGGGCGGAGCGCCCTCAGGACTACGAACAGCTCTCCTGACGCGGTGTATAGATGCAAGAACCTTCCATCGTGGATGTCGACCTCTGCCGCGAATTTCTGGCCTAACAAGTCCCACCTGTTCTTCATTGATGCGGCTCGATACTTCGCGTGCCCAAAGCGCGCATAGGGCTGACGCCTCTTACGTCGATCTCCACGAATGGTTACGGAGAAGTTGTGCTTCGAAAGTGACCGAGCCCGATCCTCGTGATCCTTGGTGGCAAACAGCCATCCGCCAGACGCTGCAAAAGACTGAAGCGCCTCGACTGGCGTGCGGTTCTGGAGCGTGTTGATCGGCGATATGTTAGAAGCCGCGATCGTGACATCCATGAGATCTTCGAGTGCCGTGGGCTGCATTGGGAAGTTCTCGAATTTGTAGCCATTCGTTTTGGTCGCATCGGACAGCTCGCCCGCCGGCCGGAACCCGCCTGGCAGCTTTCGGACCACCGCTTCTTCCATCCGCTTGTTCCACGCTTCGAGGTGACCACGCGTTTCAGGAACATGGCTATGCCCAAGATGAATGACACCCATCAGCTCCGACGCCATTCGCAACCTATTGACCTTCAATTTGTGAGCCATCGCATTGTCGACACTCGTAATTGCTCCCGTTGCCACAAATCCAATGACGGACAAGGATCCGATGCACGCCCCTGGCTCATAGTTCATTGAGGGCACAACGAGGTCACGAACGGACCTTTCTCGCAAGCTTTCTGCGCATGCCGCGTTGAATTCGGTTCCGTTGTAGTTGGTGGAGAAGGAGAGCCACCAGCTAGAGCAGAGCCGCATCAGCGCGAAGTAGCCGACTATCAACCACGTCTTCGTGATCGTTTGGAAGAACGGGTTCCCATCCGCGTCCTCGCCTTCAACATTGAAATTCGTGTCCAAAGAGTGTCCATCGAACTGCACCCAGTCACCCATCTGTAGCGCAAACACTTCGTTCAGCTGGCTGGCTAGGGTTGCGTCCTCTATCTCGAAGCCATCATCTACAAACGGAGAGCCTTGACGCAGTCTTTTTAGGTACTGCAGGACGCTTCTCCTCGCACATGATTTGTCGTTAGCTGGATAGCGATCTGCCGGAACCGACTTCTGCACAGTCTTCTTCAGTAGTTTGAAGAATCGATCAAACTTGGGGCTGCGCTCATTTCTCGAAGGCAGTGGGCCGGCGTAGCCTATGAGCATTTCTTCGAATTCCGGGAGCTTTCTCAGGAACGAATTGAATGCTCCCGGTCCCGCAGCGGCTGGAAATTCTGCGGCAAGGCGTTGGCTGGTATTTCTTACTCTGTATGGCAGGCAGGCGCGCCAACCCCACGGCCGCCCATCTGGGGACGTCTGCTGTGTGTTTCGCAGCGTCAATGCAAGCGTCTTGGCGTTCAGCCCGTGACGCTTCGCGACCGCAGCGATCGAGGAGCCTGCGACGACGGCATGAACTGCGTCAACGCGAGCCTGGTAGGACTTGAGTTGGTTTGAGGTCAGCCCTTGAGGACTAAGCAGATCCCAGGACAGTAGCTCCTCGCGACTCACCCCGCTCATGGGTTTGCTCCCAGCGTAACTGACGACGAGGTCCGAAGCCTCTCATTGAAGTTGATCGCCAGGTCCCCGCGATGTACCAGAAGACAGGTCGCACTGCGAATATCCCGCCAATCGAACGTCGGGCGCAGGCTCGTTTCGATTGCATGGAAAGAGCTGACGGGGTGCCTTCTCATGTGGGTCATCACTGCGTCAATGAAGACACTGATTCCTCGCGACCGTCTAGCTGCCTGCACATAAGGAAGCAGCTCAAGTCGCGTGGCATTGGCCACCCGTGCTGCAAGAATGGACTGCAACTTCCGGATTGCAAGGTCCAAACCCGCACGCTGTGAAGCTTCCATCAGTTCGGCGCAAAACTGCTGTTCGGCGCGGAGCGCCGGAACAGTGGCGGCGGCCTGTCTGCGGAATACGATGAAGCTTTCGGTGCCACACTTCCTGGAGATCCAGAAGCAGAGCTCAACATCTCGGCCACGCACCAGTAATGTTCTAGGGCGCTCAACGTAGGTTGCCACGCTTGGATCAAACTCCAGATCCAGCGCCAAGGCCAAGCGGCATGGTTCCACGACAGCAACCAGGCGTTGGTTATTCCTTGGTGACTGGTAGTAGTAGGCGTCCAGTCTGGTGGATTCAGAGGGCGTGAGTGGGCGAGCGGTGTACGCCTCCTTGCTAGACGCGGGCGGGGTGTCTGATGAGGTGACTGAAGGGTGGGGAAGACTAGCCATGACGCCTCTCCCATTGAATCCCTAGCCGGTGGCCGGCAGGGGAGGCGGTGACCGGAGGAGCGGCAAGGGCATGGCACCGAAACTGAAAGAAGCGAGCCGCGTACCCAGCTAGCCAGTCATGGTGACTGTTCGCGGCAGTCATCACGGGGTAGTGGCGGGTGATGCCGCGCAGAGTGGCGACTAGCCGGCTTCGGCGTACAGGCCAAGCGGCATAAGAAGTTTCGGTGGGGCGCAGGTTGGGGTGATTGACCCGAGCAGTGTCGAACATTACCGGGCAGGCAGCTCCTGAAAGCATGGTTTTCTCCGGATTAGGTGCACGGTGGCACCACACCGCGAGGGACGGGGCGGGCCAGGGCGCAACCTTCACTCGGGTCGGCATATGCCGGCCCATGTAAAGGCAACACCTGTCTGGCCGACCATCACTGGCGGCTTGACTTCGCGGAAGAAATGAAGGAGCCTAAACCTGTTGGTGTTTAGTACTTCCTACCTCTCGCTCTTTCGAGAGGCTAATGCCCTCGTTGACGCGGGGGCATTGTCATTTCCAGGGGTCAGAGAGGGCGGTTTCAGCTCATGCTCAGGGCTTCCTGGTGGGTTGGGAAATGCGGCTAGCCGCCGGACGATGCCTTCGCAGAATCCACGAAGGCGGCAACATCGACAGTGTCGGCAAACCAGCCGCGGCGCTTGGGCAGCAGGAACATTTGGAAGGGCAGCGACCCGCGTGCGCGCGCCTTGGCCAACGACGCAGTGCTCTTGTAGCCAAGGATCCTTGCGGTCTGGGCCGCAGACAGAACAGCGCCGAAGGTGCGCAGGTACTTCGTTTCGAGCGAGTCTTCGGACATCTGCCGTACTCAGTCGTGGTCTGGCCGCGCAAGGTCGCGCACTGACAACAACTCTACTCGTGCGCGCAACCCCCTGCAATATGGCTAACATATTGATTGCAATGCACTTAATTGCGGGCAATTAGGCGTGGAAGCACTTTCAAATCGCATGGTTGGGAATGCGAAATTGCGCCGGTTGGGCTTTCAAAGCTTGAAAGCTTGCGGTTGAGTTCCTCGTGTCATTAGCGACCGCTTGTGAGGAGCTAGGAGACACCCCGGTAGCGTTCGACTCCTGCAACGTTCCGAAAAGCGATCTCCCTTGAGGAGCGCCCCCCCCATGGATAGGGCATCCAGAGCCGGTGCTTAGCCGGAAGATCAAATCAGAAAGCATGATGCACTGGGAATCGCGGAGTAGAGGGCGGCGTAGAAGACGCAGTCGAGCAGAAGACTCGGACGCCGGGTTGTGAGGTGCTTTGGGCCGGAAGTTGTCCTCCGCCAAACGCGGGAGGAGGCATCCAGCTTCATGATTAGGATTCGTTATCGGGGGTAGGGTAGATGCCCACTTCTGGCCGAAGTCGGACATCTGCGAGATGGATTGCCGCCGCTGGGACGTATGCCGGCGAGGGCGACATCACGCACGCCGCTTCCCTCGATCCGGTGAGGCAGTCGTTCCATGGACGTACTGTCGAGCTGGTGGCTCGATGGGGTGCAATGGCGATGGATGAGGACTGTATGAGGGAAAGACCCTGGCGACCGTCGGCCCTCTTGTTTCCCGAAAGCCAAATGCAATGGCTGCCAAGGGGTGACGCCCCCACCTGATTCGAGGGGGATTCATTCAATCAAGGTGCCATGGTGCCGACTTTACCGGATCGATAGCGTGCTGCTACTTTACAGGCGGTGGCAGCAGGGTAATGAGCGCCATCCAAGGTGCAATGGTCAGGGCGGTAGCGAGGTAAGACCTCTTCAAGCACTTGAACTTAGCGACCAGGATCTTGGAATTCCTCCAGCATTGGCCCAACACGTCGCGCTCAAACCCATCCAGCGTTCTGGTTTCACACGCGCGCAGGAACTCAGACTCGGTCATTTTTTCGATTCGACTAAAGAAGATCAGCGAATTGGATCCGCCGCGAAGATCGGGAAAATAGCCCAACCACAGGTTCCAGAAGCTCAAAGTGAGGGGCGTCAGGAACAGCACGCCAACGACTGAAACAAGCAGGGTGAGATCTTCTGGCTTGGGGATTCGGGTGGAGAGCATCGCCAGCATGCCCAGGTTGATGCCCAGACCCACCGATAGCTTCGTGTCCACTCGCGAGAAGAAGCCAAGAACGAGTTGAAGCTGCTGCCATGCAGCGTTAACGCGGTCGCTTTGATTTGGCTGGCGGTCGCCAGTATCTCGAACTTCTTGCATGTTGAGGGTTCTCTTTCTTCGTGCATCCGACTTGCTTGCGCCGGATGGCGTTGCGAAGACCGCATGTCTCCAAGGTCCCGCAGCAAGCCATTCCCGCTGCAGCGCATTGATCAAGGAAGGCCCTGTCGGCTAGCGCGCAGCGGTGCCGCTCCAGGACATAGGTCGCCAGAGCTTCGGCGTGGTCCGCGCATTCCGCTGTCGTGCGCTTCGGTCGGCAACCGCAGGGGCAGGCCAGCTTTCCGGAAATCAGGGAATTGCTGCGAAGTGAAACGCGCGCAATCAGTTGATCGCCACGCCACAGCTCCAGTCGACGCTTTCCCGGCCGCACATCTTGCCGGACTTCGAACAGACCGGCTTGCGCCGCCGCCTTGAATTCTGGGCCCAGGCATTCGGCCGCCTGCTCCGCGATAGCTTGATGCTTGGCCGCGTCGCCATGGGCGCGGCCGTTTTCTGCACCTGGGAAGACCCTGCGTACATTCGCGCTGATTTGATGGGCCAAGAATCGATACACCGTCGACCACCACTGTCTGGCTGCCGCTTCGTCGATAATGTGCCCCGGCTTACCGTCACCCCATCCCAGGCAGAAGCTTTGGTTGGGGTTGATGTGTCTGTCAGGGCAGAATTGCGGAAGTTGGTGGTGTCCTGGGGCTTCCTTAGCAGACACGTGCTCCCCGGCGATGGAGATCGCCAGGGTGAAAACATGCACAGCCCCGCCTGGACGAGTGACCGAGATCTCAGCCCTCCCTCCGCCTGCGGCGCGATGCAGCGTGGCACCGTAGTCCGATGCCACGCCTTGCAGCAATTCGAAGGCCAACGCCATCAGTGGATATCTGAGTGCGGGCGGATCGGCTGTTCAAGGCCGGGAACCACCGCGGGGGCCGCCTCTGCGTAATGGGCCGCCAACACCGCCTTGGCCACTGGGTCACCCGACGCGGCCAGTTCTTCCACCGCTGCCGCGTAATCGAGGTTGGCCACCTTTCGGTCAGATGCGAACACTCGACGAACTGCGTCGGTACCGGCGTTGTAGGCCTTCTCACCGATCGCGGTCTGCACGCCATCGCACTGCCGCTGTTCGGCCTCCGAGGCCAGCACCGCCCTGCCGGTTGCGCAGCGCACCAAACTGCCCTTCATTCCCAGCCGGGACAGTGCCAGCGGCCCAAGCTCAAAGCCGATGGCCAGACCCAGCTCCTCGGTGATCGAACCCTCGGAGTTCAAGTAGTCAATGGCCACGGCGAAGCTGCTGCGAAGTGCGCCTGCGCACTGTACAGCTGTACTCACCGTCGCTTCGGTGTCGGTCTCCTTTGAGGTACCTTCCAGCAGCACGCCTTGCAGGCAATCGCCGATAAAGCGAATGCGCCGCCCGGCAAAGTCCAAGTGCACTACCGCATCCAGCTCTGACCGCAGCACGTGGAGAGCGCGTACCAGATGCTGCGGATCCTCATCCAGATGCTTATCTACGAAGTTGGTGAAGCCGTCGATGTCTGCATACAGCGACACACCCTCGAAGCGCTTGGACTTGGCAGCGCTAAGCAGGCTGAAGTCCAGATCGGAAATCGGCGGGGTAGGGCGGCTGAATTCGAATTCGCCAATGGGCAGGTCCTCCTGCTCCTCCTTCCAGAGCTCTATGATCCGCGTCTTGGAAACGCCCAAGCCTGCCGCCTCAACGCAGGCCGCCACCTGATCCTGGGTCAGCGGCGTGGTGCGGTCTTTGTCGCCGCTCAGCGCCGGCAGCTCGAGCAGCGCCCGTGCACCATGGGTGAGGTAAATGCCCTCCGCCACGCCATGGCCGGCGCACTTGGCGGCCTGATTTGCCGGGGAGCCCAGGAAGAGCGGCTCGCGGCTGGCGCGGCGACCGTTGTTGACGGCCAGTGCCAGCCCGCTGTCGATACCCACACGGACCTGTGCATTAGGGATGTGCTCATCCGTATCGCCCGTTTCGGCCAGAACGTCGATGGTCAGCTGGGCAATGGCCACCGCGCGCTCGATCCGTGCGCGCTCATCGGCATCGCCATAGGGCTTGGTGACCACCGCATGCAACCGTTGGTTGTGGAAATCCACGCGGACCGTCTCACTCTCGACCAGGAGGCGGTGGACGGCGCGGTAATGCTGATTCAGGAAGCGGAGAGCGCGCTTGTGGCACGTTTCCCCTTCAACATTGGTGCAGTTGAGCATGTCCTGCAGATTGACGATGTCGATGTAGACATGCGCGCCGTTAACCCGATAGGCGCGGTTGACCGCGATATTGTCCAACGAGGTCTCGCGCGTGTAGTCACGAATATCGACCTTACGGACTTCCTCGTAACGCGTGGTAAGGCGCTTCTTGGTGCGGTCTTCCTTCCAGCTATGTCCCATCGTCCTGCTCCCTGCGGCCAAATGGAGACCGAGCCGGAGCGGGTCGCGTCGCTCTCGGGCCGGGCACCAACCGGTTTTCGGCTGGTTCATTTGTCGTATATTGGGAGCCAGTTCACACTTTCAAGGGAGGGAAGGTATGGGGGCGAGCATTATCGAGCGACTTTCTGCCGACGGCGGCAGGCGACTGGTGGCGGCCTTGGCCGAGTTCCGCACCCTGGCGGGGCTGGAGGCTGCTGCCACGCAGCTGGCTGAGGCCGGGGAACTGCTGGAAGTCGCGGCTGGCGCGTCCTTCATCACGCAAGAAGATGCCGAAACCGACGTGTTTTTCATCGTTGCCGGTGCGGTGGACGTGATCGTCAATGGCAAGGTGGTCAATACCCGCCGAGTCGGGGAACACGTGGGGGAGATGGCAGCCATCGC
>Ga0196899_1001330_pt1 | contig 12234 bp, 13 predicted proteins | sample VirMetDEL_Sep_01_FD_169095 | JGI IMG/M metagenome (GOLD analysis project Ga0196899, IMG submission 169095) | Aqueous microbial communities from the Delaware River and Bay under freshwater to marine salinity gradient to study organic matter... | ecosystem: Environmental > Aquatic > Marine >... | reverse complement strand
CTTCTACAGCATCTGCTGAATAGTTAGTAATAGACTGTATAGGTCTATAGCCAACTTGTGCAGGGACTACATTTTTAGCATCTGCTAAACCATCTACAATGTTAGGTTGGTCAGGTAACCATTCATTAAAATTGATTCTTTGTGTAGGCATATTATTTTTCTTCTTTAGTTTGTTCTAAAGATGTTTTTAATAAGTTCACAAAAGCATCTTTACCAACGGTTAATTGGTCTAAATTAAACTTTGTGCCGTTTATTTTTTTATCTAAGTCTGCGATATGATGCACCATAGTTTGTTGCTCTGGTGTCATGTCTTCAAACGTATATTCCGTATCATCTAATGTGATAGGTGTCTTAATGGTTTCTTGTTTATTTTTTGCCATTATATTTTCCTTTAATGTTTAATATTTAACGTTTAACGTTAAGCGATATATGAAGCTGCATCAGCGATTGCATTGTTTGCTGGAGTCATATCTTCATCGCCCCACCATTCTTTTGCGACCATGATTTTAAGATGTTCTACGTTACGTTTTACGCAGTCTTTCTTTTCCTCATCTGTTTCGTCAGCCATTGCTTCGCCTGACATTACAGCATAAATTAAGTCAACGGAATCACCCATTGCTTTATAGTGCTGTGCCTTTTCTTCTGTACTTGGTATATCTAATACTACATCGTCTGTCATTTTTATTCTCCTTTTAAGACAGTGGGTTTAAATTACCAAGCTGGTGATAGAGTCACCTTGCTTGGACTTGCAAGTTCAGCTAATTGTTTTTCAACATTAGCTTCTTGTTCTGTTTTATCTACTGAATCCCATACCCAAGCTAATACATCTGCATCTGATGTTCTTATTCTCAAAGCTGTAGATACCACTGTAGCATCAGCAGTAACATTAGCCTGTCCGAATAAAGTTAATCCGCCAAGAGAGCTAAATGGTGCTTGAGAAAATGCACTTATACCAAACATTAGTTACCCTCTAATGCTTGTATTCTTGTTTCTAAATCCTCTATCTTGGTAATAGCTTCTTGTAGTGCTGATGTTAATAATGGTACAAGTTTAGATTGGTCTATGCCTTGATAGTCAGGAACTTCTCTTGTTCCCATCACTGCTTCAGTTACTACATTGCCATCATCATCTAATACTGCTGGAGTAACTTCATACTCCTCTGTTCGCATAGCATCTTTAGTTCCTGTGACTGATTCTGGAACAACTGTTTGTGCTTCATGTGCTAAAAAACCTTCTCCATGAGAACCATCTGTAGTCCATGACCATGTGCTTGGTTTAAGTTGTTTTAGTCTGTCTATGCTACCAGACATTGGTGCTACATTTTGTTTTAGGCGATAATCAGACGATGTATTATATGAAACATTTGTGCCATTACCTGTAATCGTTCCTATTTGTGTGCCACTAGACCTATATGAAGTAAAATATTGAGTTCCAGCAAAGGTGCTATTTTCAACTATTACCCAATCACCAGCAGATTGAGATATGTTTACTTTTCCTGTATAACTTGTAGTTCCAATAAATACTTTACCATCAGATGCAATACGCATGCGTTCTGCGTTGTTGGTGCCGAATAGTAAATTATCATTTTCATAATTCCACATATAACCTTCTTCGCCAGCACCTAATCCAACATATAAACCATCAGATGTTGTTGTACCAGTATCAGAGTTTTGGAATAATATATTAGCAGCACCACCTGTGGTATTTCTAATTCTGCATGCAGTGGTTGAAGAAGCTACATCTAAAATAGCTAATGGACTACTCGTACCAATACCTACATTACCGCCATCAATATAGAACCCTACACCAGGAATTCTAACAGTATCAACACTCGCATTACCTAGTGTAATCTCGTTAGAGACTGTAGCAGAGGAAGGTTCTGCATCGTAGCCTAATAATGTGTTGTTAGTGCCTGATGTGAGTATTGAACCAGTGGAAGTACCTAATGCTGTGTTTTGCCCACCTGTTGCAATAGGTAATGAATATCTACCAATCGCAGTACAGTTAGATGCCGTAGTAAGTGCAGCTAATGCTTGTTCACCAATGGCAGTATTATATAAACCAGAAGAAATATTAACTCCAGCTAATCTACCAACAGCAGTATTTTGGTCACCAGTGGCATCTTGCAAAGCCTGATAACCAACGGCTGTATTAGAAGATGATGTAGTAATAAATTGTAAAGCTCCAGCACCCACAGCAGTATTGTATAAACCAGTAGTTAATCTTTGTAATGTTGTGCCTACTGCTAAATCACTACAACCAACACCGACATTTCTACTGCCTGTTGTTTGACTACCTAACACTTGATATCCTATAGCTGTACTACTACTCGAATTGCTATCTTGCATTGCCTGATACCCAACAGCTGTGTTGTATTGACCAGTTAAATTACCTTCTAATGCTTCACGACCTATTGCTACACTATATCCACCACTTGTATTAGAAAGCATCGCTTCAAAACCTACTGCTGTATTATTATCAGCTGTATTAGCTGCTAATGCTTGTTTACCAACAGCTGTGTTTGCTCCTCCAGTTGTAGCAGAGCTTAACGCATTAGAACCAACTGCTGTATTACTTGAGCCTGATGTAACTAATGTACCAGCATTATATCCTAAAGCAGTGTTGTCATTAGTAGTAGAATTTGCCAATGCTTGATAACCTACAGCTGTAAGTCTTGCTCCTGTTTGATTATCATACCCAGCCTGATACCCAACTGCTGTGTTGTTATTTGCAGTGGTGTTGGAGAAAAGGGCAGAACGACCTAATGCTGTATTATAACTACCTAATGTATTTGTTTGTAATGCAGCACTTCCAACAGCAGTATTATCAGCACCATTAGTTACATTTGCTGCAGCATTGTATCCAAATGCTGTATTGTTAGAAGATGTTTGAGCATCTTGTAGTGCATATGCACCTACGGCTGTATTTTGCGCTCCAGTAGTTAATACATCTAATGCACTTCTACCAACAGCCACATTATTATAGCCAGTTGTTATGTTTCTTCCAGCATAACCACCAACACCTATATTATCGTACCCTCCATCTACATCTTGTAAAGCTTGAACCCCTACTGCCACATTAAATGAACCAGTTGTATTGTAGTAAAGTGCTTGATAACCTACGGCTACGCTGTTATTTGCAGTGGTGTTGTTTGCTAGGGCTTCACGACCAATAGCTGTGTTTTGTAATCCAGTAGTATTATCTAATAATGCTTGATAACCTACAGCAGTGTTGTTAGATGCAGTGGTGTTTGATGTTAAAGCTCCTTGTCCAAAAGCAGTATTGTTAGAACCTGTTGTATTAGCAGTTAAAGCTAACATACCTCCTGCGGTATTATAATTTCCTGTCGTATTAGCTTCTAGTGTTTCTCTACCTAACGCTGTATTATGGAAGCCTGTTGTATTAGCAGTAAGAGCTAAATATCCAAGTGCTGTTAAAGCACTTCCTGATGTATTTGTATATGCAGCTTTATACCCAATAGCTACATTATTACCTGATGTATTGTTATATAGGGCTTGGTAACCAACAGCTACGTTGTAAGATGCAGTGGTGTTGTATAATAAAGCACTACTACCAATGGCAGTATTAAAAGAACCTGTTGTGTTTACATTGGACGCATTAGAGCCAATAGCTGTGTTGTTAGCTCCAGTAGTATTACTAGCTAACGCTCCTCTACCAATTCCTGTGTTATTTGTTCCAGAAGTGGTAACACGCAATGCTCTATAACCAAATCCAGTATTAGCTCCTCCGCTTAAACTACCACTATCTAAAGCATCAAGACCAAACGCTGTATTTTCAGCTACTGCATTAGCACCTAAACCTACAGTGAGTCCGTTGATGGTTGCATCGTTAGAGGATACAGTTAAGCCACCACCTAATGTTAAGCTATCACCACTGACACCTGTTTGGAAGTCCTTGAGTTGCGACATTAAACTACGAAGGGCGTTGTTTATGTTGCTGGGGGCACAGCCTTCATCGATATCAATACTGTTGATATCGGTGTTTAAGTTAGCACCTGCACTTGTAGATGAATAATCTGATATTTTAAGTTTAGCCATATTAACCTCTTATGAATTTAACCATGTGTTAGTTGATTGAGTTTTTGTTGTCCAATTAGGTGCATCTGGTGATACGTCTATCCAAGATTCTGCTCCTGCTGTTTTTGTTGTCCATGTGTCTGTAACCGGACTAACATCTGCCCATGTTTCTGCACCTGGTGTTTCGTCTGTCCAGTTTTTACCAAATATATAAGCATTACCATTGACCGTAGTAATGACTGTTGCATTGCCAACCATATCTGCTATGTAGTAAGCAGAGCCAGTGACTGTTGCTGTTCCTGTTGCTGTGCCTGATGTATTAAATAATACACCTGCAAGCCCTGTAACGGTTGCTGTTGCTGTTACATCTCCTGTAACGGTGCGTAAACGTATACTATCAGAAGATGCTGTGCCTGATGCGGTAACTGCACCATCTACCAGTCTATAACGAATGTCATTACCAGTAACGGTTGCACTTGCTGTAACGCTACCTGCTCCATCAAAGATACAGTTTGCATCACCGGTTACTGTAGCATTGGCTGTAACTGCGCCATCTACTAATCTTACACGAATACTGTCTGAAGAAGCTGTTGCATTAGCAGTAACGTCTCCAGAGTTAAATCTAATTCTTAATGGTGTTGCAGAAGCAGTGCCTGTAGCGGTCACTGCTCCGTCAACGAGTCGATAACGAATACTGTCTGATGATGCTGTAGCTGTTCCTGTGACATCGCCATCCATTCCCCTAATGGCAAATGCACTTGCATCTAATGTAGCATCTGCGGTAATTGCACCTGTATTATATAGAATACAGACGTTAGGGTCTGTCCATACACTACTATCGAGTGAAAACGCTAGCGAATCTAAGTTGCCAAACTCATCGAGTTGTTCTAGCGTAAATGGCCCACATACGTCAGCTGGCATTTATTAGTCCAGTGTAACTGTTAAGCTACCAGTGTCTATTTTTAGAATATCGCCAGTTTCAATAGTTTTACTTGCATCAAAGGCACTATGATATAAAAGATTGCCTGTTGTTAAAGCATCCCAAATGCCAAAGTGAGTGATAGTTCCCCAGTTTGCTGTGGCTTGGTTAAACTCAATCGCTGCACTGTTTTGTGTTACACCACCAGATGGTGCATCAAATGTACCTGCTTCACGAGCATAAGAACCACCAGATACTTCAGTGCCTGTGCCATCATCAAGAGGGTCAGCAGTGTGTAATGATACATATACAGCTGCTGGTGACGTATATGTTGTTGCTCTTAATGTAGCGTTAATTAACGCATTTTCTAAAAAATCGGACATTTCAGCCATAATTTAATTCCTTATCGAGTTGTTACGTTGAGAGATGTATTAGGGTATTGTTTGCCCTTATCATTCTTCATGATGTCTGTTATTGCTCTATCATACAGACTTGCCCATGTTGCCATTCTTGCGTCATTCATAAGATATGGTTCTGCTTCTGCTAATGATGCGTATAGCAGTGCATCTGGAAAGTTTGCAAGATAAATATTACTAGGATTTGACGCAGAGATGAAATCAGGTTTTGCAAAGTAAAGCATTTCTAGCGTATAGGTGCTATCAGGCTTTGGTGCAAACTGAAACTCCTGGTCAATTATCGAATAGTAATATGGTTTACCTGAATTGGTGCTTTGTTTGTTTCTAAAGAATAAGTCAGGTGTTTGGTATTCTATAGTTACAGGCGGATTACCTTGTAAATGTACTTCTTTTGTTTCTAAAAAGTCAGCAGGTAATGCTACTGTTCCATCGCCACCTGTTGTGCTTGTTGTAGCTACCTTTAACATTTCTGTGACTCGTAAATCTCTGGTCATACGATATTGTGCCATCGTAATAAAGTCAGGGATTTGTGTAGATAAATCATCTCTCGCAAGATAATTACCTATCACCGTCACAAGTGACGAATAATCTGTAAAAGCCATTTAGGAATCCTTATTTGTGTTTAACGAATACAATGTAACCATTATCCATAGCAACTTCTCTAACCATATCAAACCTCTGTTTAATTTTAGGTTGCCACCATGTATAAGGTTGTTGTATCAGATGTGCGTTTCTACCATCTGGAAGTGTTTTTATTGCTGGGCCTGTATGAATTGTAAACAGACCATATTTAATAACAACTCTTTGTAGGTCATCGAGTACATTATCTATTAACTCAGGTTCTATGTGTTCTAGAACGTCTATACAAGTTACAAATTCGCATGGTTCAGGTTCATCATCGTAATCAGGATTACTAGGTTCGTATGCAGTGTAGTTAACTTCTTCTTTCATACTATCTCGTAGTCTGAGTTTACCTGCGCCATAGTCTAGTAAATCTTTTATTTTGAATTGTTTGACAATGTCATCAACAATAGGTGCAAAGTAAGTAGATGCTACACCATAGTTAGGGTTCTCATGCAGTTTGGCCTGCATTTCCCTGTATTCTTCAGATATTAACTGACTCAATGACTTGTTTCCATGTTTTGTTGTCTTGATACTTTAATGTCATATGTCTATACCAGGGCATACTAGGCTGTGCATATCGCCACTGATGCCATTTTGGTACTAAACAGATAGTCTTAACACCTAGAGCAGCTGCACAGTGTTGTGCTGTGGTATTTACACCAATCACTGCATCGAGTTCAGCAATGAGTGCTGCTGTGTCATCATAATCAAATGATTGCGTGGCAAATGGAAAATACTTCACCCCATCTATCTTCTCATCTACCTCGTAATCTAATGAAATTAAAATCAAGTCATCACGACTTAATAATGATTCTAAATCATCTTGTGTTAATTTGCGACCTTTTTTATTAGTATGTCTCATACCACCATGTGTGGTAATACCAACGACTGTTTTCCCCCAAGAGTCAAATAATGCTCTCCACATTGTTCTGCGTTCAGGGTCTGCAACTAAATAGGTTTCACGAGGAAAGTCTTTAGAGTCATGTCTAAAGAACTCTGGTAAACCACCCATTCCACAGCGATGGTCAAACTTCTTATCTGCTAACCATTCTGGATGTTCTTCTTTTCTTGTACCATGCACTTCCGCCTCAGGGAAGCTCCGTCTAAATAAACCTTCGAGTTTTGGGTCGCAGTCGATATAGACCTTATTACTAATAGCGATAGCATCAGGTAAACAGCTACCAAAAAATATCTCATCGCCTAAACCTTGCTCTCCATAAATAATAATATCTTTACCGGCTTCACCTTCCCATCGTGTTTCATCACCATAGTGCCATTCTTTTCTGAACTGACCACCTAGTGATTTACTCCACTCTTTCCAACCTTCTTTCCATCGTCCTTGTGCCAGGTAACAATGAGCTAAATTCATTTGTGCATTTTTATCGTTAGGGTCACATTCCAATGCCATCTTGCATGATTCTTCTGCATCTTTCCATTGTGAGATGTGTACTAAACTTGCTGCGCCATTACTGTATGCCATTGCATAACCGTTATCTATTTCAGCAGCTTTTAGAAAGTATTTAATCGCTTCATCATAATTACCTAAGTCATGGCAAGCACGACCTAAGTTACACCATAATGATTTGTTGCCTGGATTCTCTTGTAATGCACGTCTAAAGAACTGATAAGCCATTGCCGGTTTATCACCCATTAACCAGGTGTATCCTAGGAAGTTTAATGTTGCTGCATTATCAGGATGTTCTTCTAAGACAGAATTAATAATAGGTAGAGCATCTTCATATCGCTCTTGTTGCAATAAGTCTTGTATTGCTAATTGTATGTTCTGTAATTCTTGCTTATCCATGCTTCTTTGTTGTTGTCTTGAGCCAAGGATAGTTTTCGTTAATTTCTTTCATTAACTCTTTTGTTTGGTCTTTATTGTAAATGTCTATGCCTTTTGCTTTCAATTGCATTTCTACAATTGGGGGGATGCTTGCATAGTGTACCCATGATTCTTTAACACCTTTGTTCCATATTTCAGGATTGTTTCTTGCTATCTTTAATTGTTCTATTAAAGCCGTAGGGTCTTGCACACTGTGTATTAAGTGTTCATCTTTAACAGGGTCATAATCATAATATTGTATGATTCCTGTGTTTGGGTCTTTATCAAATAATATGGCCATAATAAAAATAGGGGGTAGTTGCCTACCCCACTATTGTAACATTAAATGCTATTAAGCACCAACGCCTTGTACTTTAGCATGAGCATCTGGGTTATTAACCACTAATGCGTATTCTGCTGTCATTAAGTACTTAGTAGAGTCACCAGTTTTAGCTAGTTCTTCTTTTGTGATTGGACGTAAAGATGCAACTGACACATAACCTGGGTCAACGCATAATACAGCTTCATCACGCATGAATCTGTCTAATTTAACTGTGTGGTTACCGTAGTCTGAAACATACACGTCAGCTGCTGCTGTAATGATTGCTTCTGATGTACCGTTTACCATGTGACGTTTTTCAGCGATACCTGCAAAAGCTGAGAATAGCTTTTTGTTTGCAGATGACATTAGGATAGTTGTTGGCTCACCACCGTCTAACCATGCTAATTCTAATGCTGATTTTAAGTCTGCTTCAATAAATGTACCTGCTGTACCATCTGTTGGAGCTGCTACAACGCCAGCTGCAAAGCCAGGTGTAGTTGCTGTAGATGCTGCAGTAGTTTTAACGCTGTTGCCAGCAATCCATGACTCTAGACCTGCTGAAGTTCTAGCTGTACCTGCGCCACCTGCTGATGATGCTTGGTTACGTACTAAAGCAAATTCCATGTCACGTTTAAGTTCTTTACCAGCTTTCATTAACTGATAAGCAACTTCTGATTTACGGCCATACTTTTTAACAACATCGTATGTATTAGAGATGTTTACAGTTTTACGAGAAATCTGTGTGTAGTTACCTAATACTGTTGTTGCTGCTAATGTAGCGTATGATGCGTCATCACCTTCAATTTGAGCGTTAGAAGCTGCTGCTGCTAAAGCGTCTGTTTGCCATTGGTGATATGTTTGTCCTGCTGATGTTTTTTTAGCCATTGATAACAATGGTGTTTCTTCAGGTGAAATATCGTAAATTACATCTTCAAAAGACTCTGCGATACCAGCACCTGTATAACTATTGGTTGCTGAAACTGCCATGATTAATTACTCCTTAAATCATATTTTCTATTAATTTAGATGCTAATTCAGAACTACCGGTTTTGCGTAATTGTTCACGCATTTTACGAGAGTTAGAGTTAGCTGCTTTTTTGGGGTCTTTTGAACCAGGTTTCACTACTGGTTTGGCACTTGCAACTTTTTTCTTTGTGACCGAATTTTTTGATTTGAGTTTGCGCCATTGCATTGCATCATGCAAAGCTCGGACTTGTCGAGTGTCCACAATAGAGTTCAACTCTGCCTCAGTAAAGCCATATTCTTTCCCAGTTTCAACGATGCCTCGGATAGTCTCTGGACTCCAATTCTCGATTTCTTTGGAAAGCTGTTCTTTACCTTTAGCTACCTGTTGAGCTACTAGTTGTTGCTGCTGTGATACTAAATTTTGCCTTTTGGCTTCAAACTGTGAAACTGCATTGCTACGGTCTTGCTGTAGCTGATTGTAATCAAAGAAAAGTTTTTGTGCTTCTACAAAGTCACTATCAGACATCTTTTTCCAATCGACATTTGCATATTGGGCAAGCTGTTGGTCTAGTGCTGTAATTTTCGCTACATCATCCATTAACATATTATTAAGTTGCTGTTGTTCTTGATACTGACGAGAAGCAGTATTTAACTGTTCTTGTAGTGCATCAAGTTCTTTACGTTGTTCAGCTACTTGTTGTGTTTTCTGTGTGTAGTCAAGTCCTTGTTGGGCTAATGCCACGACTTCGTCAAGAGGTTTCTCAACTTCCTCACCATTCACTTTCAGTCTGATAATCTCAACAGGTTGTTCCTCATCGGAGTCCTCTTCAACTTCATCTTCAGCTTCAGGCTCGTCATCTTCGGAAGTGTCTTCTACTTCTTCTTCAACGTCAGTAGGTTCTTCAGTTGCTTCATCAACAACTTCTTCTTCCTCAACTTCTTGTGGTTCTTCAATTGGTTGCTCTTGTATTGCTTCTTCTTGAATGTCACCAAGCATCGCTTCTAAACGACTTTGTGGTGACTCCATATTAGGTTGGTCACTCATTATATTTCCTTATTTAATTAGGCAAAGATGTTACTAAAGTGGGTTTGCCCTTACCCAAATACTTTGAATTTCTTATCATTGACTTGAAGTTTAGCCATCTTACCTGTTTGCATAACGTCAGTAAGTTTCTTCTTCAGTTGTCTATGTATCTGTAAAGCGATAGCAAGGCGATTGTGCGTTCTTTCATCTCCTAACGCACTTGCACTTATTGCTTCGATTATTTCTTGTTCTACAGCGTTGTAAGCGTCTTTAAATACTTCGCTATCCAGTATCTTTTCTGCTTGTTCGCCTTTTTTAATTTCACTTAGTGTTTTATCCGCCATATTGAGCCTTTATTTGAGCAATTTGTAAATCAGTTTCTGCCCTTAACTGAGCTTTATATCTTTCTAACTCAGCTTGTGCAGCTATCTTCTCACGCTCAATAATTATATCATTTTGTGAACGTAATTGCTCTTGTTCCATATCAGCTTGGTTTTTCTGTGCTTCTAATTCCATATCAGCTTGAGCTTTTTGTTGTTCAATAGCTAATTGACCTTGCACAGCCATTTCTGTTGGACTAGGTTGCTGTCCTGTGGGTTGTGGATTGTTAGCAGGGTTAACCCAGAACTCTTCTGGATTCTTGAAGCCTGCGTTTTGTGTCAGTTTAGATAACGCATTGTAAATCTTTTCAGGGTTAGTTAAACCTACTTGTAATGCTTCTTTTTGCATTTGTAAGATAGCATTGAGGTGCATTAACTGTTGGTCTTTGTTACCTGCTCCTAAGCCTACAGAGATAGATAAGTCTTTACGATTCTTCCATTCTCTAGGGTCAACTTCTATCCATTGGTTACGAATACGTACAATATCAGGCTTAGTAATGTTTTGTCTAATTAAACGATGGACTAGCATAAATAAGTCTTTAACACCGGTTTCTGCAAATGTTCTAGCCACTAACTCTAAACGCTGTTGAGCAGCTGACATAATTTGTGATACACCAGATGCTGTTTTGTTTAGCGAATCTGAATCTAAACCTTGGTTGTAAGCAGTAATACCAGTACGCTTCTCTTTCATGTTATCCATGTATTCAACCATGGTGAAAGATGATGGTGGGAATGGTGCGTGTTGCAATGGCATGATAGATGTGCCTGGTTCACCATTAACACGAACTATACCGCCTGGTCTTGATGTCAGCATATCGTCTAGGTTTACTCTATCTGATATAGCATATCGACCATTGTTAGCTAAATACATATTGTCTAATTGACCACGAATCAATGTAGACTTAATCATCTGTATGTCTTTAGTAAGGTCTGTATAGGAACGACCAACGTGTCTGTGTGGCATTAACATGGGAGAGACACAAGCAAATGGCACGTGGTCGCATGACTCGTCTTGATAAATGATTTGGTTACCTACTAATACATAACGATGACGTTCACCGTTAATACGAATGTAAGTATCTCTAACTAAAATGTCTTCTGATTCTACAGCTCTGTCATATTGTTCTGAATAGATGTCACGAGCATTAGATTCTAATTCAAACTCATCTTCTGTATCTGCCATGATGTCTGCGATTTCATCTTCATCTACATCAAATATCTCTGCTATTTCTGATGGAGACATTAACTCACGATGCTGTACAAAACGTGCTGTATTTAAGTCTGTACCGTTACAGTCTACAGATATCATCATGTTTTCAGGAGCTACGTTCTTAATCTTAATCTCACCATGTTTATTAGTGACAGATATTTTAACGTCATGTAGCATTGGCTGAAAGAATGCTTGTGCTGCTTCTTGTTCTATTTCTATTGTACCGTCTTCTACATCTACATCTGGTTGAGTTTGGAACTCTGGTGTAACAGGAATTGGTGCAACAGATGGGTCAGGATAAGATGTATGCTCTAGTATCTCGATATTGTCTTCTGTAGCTAACATATCTAATTGTGCGTCTGTTAATCCACGATACTCTTCTTCTTCTGCTTCTGTGTATTCTTCGTAATACGCTTTTACATATCCGTTTTTAGAGAGTAGTGCATCTTTAAACCATACATAGAATATCTCGAACCCATTGTTCTTTTCCATAACAACATGGTTACAGTAATCT
>Ga0196899_1001317_pt1 | contig 12277 bp, 18 predicted proteins | sample VirMetDEL_Sep_01_FD_169095 | JGI IMG/M metagenome (GOLD analysis project Ga0196899, IMG submission 169095) | Aqueous microbial communities from the Delaware River and Bay under freshwater to marine salinity gradient to study organic matter... | ecosystem: Environmental > Aquatic > Marine >... | reverse complement strand
GTATGAGATGTTAGATGAGAAGGGGGAATACTACGGCTTAATCGACATAGCAAAATATCGAAACGGGGAGCCATTGGAGGTTGGTGGGTTGGTGTTTGAAGGCCGCCACGTTAGATGGGTAGAAGATGGGGGGATGGTGACCGTTCCGGCCGTTGCACAGAACGTCACTAGAAAGCAAGACGATTTACCTTTCTAGCATGAGGTTTACACTTTGCATAAAGGGCAAGCCCGACCGCGACTACGAAACGCTTCAGGAGGCTGAGAAGGTCATCGAGAAAGAGCTAGGGGCTTTTGAGAATATCAACGACTATTTGCAGCGGGCGAAGCATGTGAGGAGGAGCTATGTTTGCACGCGGGGAAAGGCGATGGTAATGATTGACAATTAAAAAAACTTTTGTACTTTAGCGAAACGATAAAACCAAAGCAATGAGTAAAATGACAGATTACCAAAAGGCGGTTGCCGCCCACATGGCAACAGCACCAGAACCCTTGGCGGATTACGTCAAGGGGAGGTTGAAAAAGAGTGATAAGTGGGAAGAAGGCTATAACCCAATTACTAAATGCGGTTTTAAGTGGGTAGATTCTAAAGAGAAAGTGGATTTTTGGGTGAATATTTCATTAAAAAATTGGCAACGTGCAATGGATACAGAGTTTTGGAAGAAGCACACCGCAGCTCAGGGTGAATTATTATTAACCCCCGACATTGAATTTGAAAAGCCCTACGACTTCGTAAACCCCGCCCACTACCAAGAGTTCAGCGTTGAGGTCGTCGACATGATGGTAGCGATATGGGGCAAGGAAGCCACCGCGCAGCATTGCGAAATGTGCGCGTTTAAGTACAAGCTGAGAGCGGGAAGCAAGCCCGACCAACCGATTGAGCGCGATCTCGATAAAGCCGCGTGGTATTTGTCAAAAGCTAAAGAGCTTCGCGATGCCTGAGCCAAAGTACACCTACATCATCAGTGATCCACACGGCAACACGCTCGGGGGAGCTACAACGATGAAGAAGGCGTTGGCGATGATCAGCGCACTCACGCTCGATGACGTGGAGATAGAAAGCAAATGGGAATGCGGGGATGCCATCTACCGGTACCAACTGACCAACTACCACTACATCGACAAAATCACCTTAAACCAACTGTAATGTACAAAGCAATAAACCAAGAGGGAGAGCGCAGGCTCTTCCACCACCTGACAGAAGCCTGCGAGTTCGCCGGCAAGTCGTACCATTCAGTCTACCGGTCCTTCAAACTTGGAAAAGCGGTAGGCGGGATTGAAGAGGTGGATAAAAGCCTAGTGCATACAATCAGCAGGGAGGAAGTATTCGAGGCTTTCCGTTCTGACATGGGAAACAAGGTATACACCCACATGGAGCCTGACGGGTCAATCCTTTTTGTTTAGTACCTTTGGCAATTAATAGTTAATTTCTATTAATGGCAGACGGAAGAGCAAACAACGGAGGGCATAGCACCAAAGCAAAGGGAGTAGACAAGCGGAGGAACGAATACCGCGATGCTCTCCGCGAAGCTATTTCAATGGATGACTTCAAAGCCGTTATAGAGAAACTCGTTGAGAAAGCTAAAGACGGGGATGTTCGAGCCACGCAAGAGCTTTTGAATAGGGTGCTAGGAAAGCCCGATCAAAGCATAGACGTAACGAGTGAGGGCGCGGGCATAGTAGTGCCTGAAATTATATGGAGGCAGCCGAAGGACAAATAGAACTCGATCCCAAGTATTCGGACTTATACCTCAACCCACCACCTCACAAGGTGACAATACTAACGGGCGGGCGCGGTTCGGGCAAGTCTACTGTAGTATCGCACTTCCTGAACTTCCTCACCTTTCAACGCGGGCATGTGATCTTATTCACCCGTTACACAATGCGAGCCGCTGAGATATCCATCATTCCAGAGTTCACGGCAATGATGGACAAGCTAGGGAATAGGCATCACTTCGATGTGACAAGCGATGAGATAGAAAACAAGGTCACAGGAAGCCGCATTCTGTTCAGGGGTATCAAGACAAGCAGCGGCAACCAAACGGCCAACCTGAAGAGTATTCCAGGGCTTACCACCTTCGTAATTGACGAGGGCGAGGAGTTCTTAGATGAAGACGCATTCAATACCATTAGCCTTTCTATTCGTTCAATGCTGCATCCTAACCGCGTGGTATGGGTGCAGAATCCGAGCCACAAAAAGCACTTCATCTACAAGCGGTTTATTCAAGGCGGTGAGCCGTGTACCCACATTCACACGACATACCTAGACAATGAAGAGAACCTCAGCGCGGAGTTCATAGCGGACGCGGAGAGGATGAAAGCCACGAATTACAAGCGATACTGCCATGTGTTTCTAGGCGAATGGCTAGACGATGCCGAGGGGCTTTTGTGGGACATGGACATTATCAACGTGACAAGAGTAAGCGAAGCACCGGAACACATGAGGACCTTTGTAGCGGTGGACCCTGCTGTCACGGCCAACGAGAAGAGCGATGAAACGGGGATAGTAGTGATAGGAACGCACAACGGCAAAGGGTATGTACTGGAGGACTTGAGCGGGAGGTACAGCCCGAATGAATGGGCGGGGAAGGCTGTAGAGGCTTACAGGCGGTGGGGCTGCGCAGAGATCATTTGCGAGGTCAATCAAGGTGGAGACCTCGTAGAAGGCACGATCAAAAACTTAGACCCCACTATCAGAGTAGTAAGCGTTCGCGCCACGAAAGGGAAGTATGTGAGAGCTGAACCCGTCTATGCACTCTATCAGCGCGGGCTTATTCACCATGTAGGCTATCACTCGAAGCTAGAGGCGCAGATGGTAAGTTTCAACCCCGACCAACAGCAGGGAAGCCCCGACCGATTAGATGCGCTTGTGTGGGGATTCACTCACGCTATGGTGAACCAGATTCAAGGCCAAGCGCGGGCGTATACGGGGCCGGGACTTAGTAGGCCACGTTACGTATAATTTCGTATCTTAGCGGAAACAAAAAAGGGCGCAGGTCTGAACACCGTACGCCCTAAAAGGAAAACACTATGCAAACGTACGAAGAAATTTGGAAGGATGTACCCGGCCATGAAGGGTTGTACCAAGTATCAAACCTCGGAAGGGTTAAGAGTTTAAGGTTTGGAAAGGAGAGAATACTTAAGCCCACCCCAGATAAAGACGGTTATTATCAGGTAGATCTTTGGAAAGGCGGTGAGGGTAAAACAAATAAAATCCATCGCTTAGTGATGCTTGCCTTTGTTGGTGAATCCGATTTAGAGGTGAATCACATTAACGGAATAAAGGCCGATAACAGATTTGAGAACCTAGAGTATTGTACTCCGTCTGAGAACATTCAGCACGCCCTCGATATTGGTTTAATGGCTATAGGCGAAAACCACCCTAATTCAAAACTGACTAGAGCCTGTGTTGAACGAATCAAGTACGGTCATCAGGGGATGACACAACAGGCTATTTCGGAAATTTATGGCATAGCTCGATCGCTAGTTAGTGTCATTCGATCAGGAAAAAAATGGAAACACATCTAACCTATGGTAAAAGTAAGACTTGGGGGTTGGATCTTCCGAATTAAGAATAGATGGCAGGAGGTCACCCCCTCCGAAGCGATGGAGCTATTCAAAGCCGAGGGCATCAGGGAGCAGGTAGCTATACTAACGACACCTCGCATCCCCCCGCAGCTAAAGATCAGCGAGGGGCATCTACTCGCCTTGTATGAGTTGATCACCTTCACGCTCGAAGTTCCGGAGGTGGTGAGCAACGAGGTAGAAGTACCACCGGCGAGGGGATGGGCTTTCAAAGACTTTGAATTGTGTAGACAGGCGATAACGAAGCACCCCGAAGCCTTGCCGCTGACGTTTGCTAGGATTACGCAGATACTCGATTTGCCCGAAGAGAACTATCTGGAGGTGGGCGCGAAGGCATTAGACGAAATTAATAGCGTAATGGAAGTTTGGCGACCCTGGGGGATTTTTGACAGTGCCGAGCCAACAGCAGAGGAGGTGAACGCGGGGATTGAGAGGCTGCAGGCGTTTGGCGTTTATTCGATTGTGAGCCGGTTGGCCGAACACTTCGGGAAGTTGCCGGAGGAGATTGAAAGGCGGACGGTGAACGCTGTTTTGTTGGATTGGACGATGTTAGTTGAGAGCGCGAAGTATTCAGATCGCTTGCGGGAGCAAAAGGGCTGATGTATCTTTGGGGTGTCCGAGCTGTTGAATTCTTCCATTGGTCTAAGTTTTTGCAGCTTCAGGGGGAAGAAGGTCGGAGCTCTTTCCCCTTTTTTATTTCAAATAATTTCAAAAATAATTTGCAGGATTGAAAAAGTTTTGTATCTTTGACTTGTCAAACAAACCAAAAGCGACACAATGAACACTCAAGTAACAATCGAAAGCGAACTAAAAAGAAGAATGGATTTAGTAGAAGATCCTAAATTCCGTCAGATCGCAATTGAAGCCGCCAAGAAAATGGGCATCACAGCAGAAGAGTGGAACGCAAACAGAGCTGGATTACTGCTGATGTTTGCAAACGAAATCTGCTCATTAGAGAATAAGCAAAAATAATCAAGTTTGAGTTAGGGGGAAGCCTCGGCCTACGGGTCGGGGCTTTTTTGTTTTACCTTTGCCCCTATGACGATAAGAACAGCCACCTACGCCCGAATCGTTGCCGTCCTTCGCGGTGTAGCGGAGGGCATGCTCCCTAGCGTTAAATTTCTGGCCGCGACTTGGGATACCATCAGCGACGAAGTAGCCGACAGCACCGAGCAGGTGGTGATAGGGCTTGAGCAAGGCTTCCAGCTTGTGAGGCGATCCCCTGACGACAACACCGAGAGCGCGACCATTATTGTTGACATTGGGCTACAAGATGACAACGCTTCAGACAGCGTGGCGAGTATGAACATTCTGTCAAGCGCGGACATTATCGCCAATCAGTACATTCAGGAGTTAGCAGCGGTTTCAGCCACTTACGGGGTGCAGTTTGGCACCATCACCAAGATACCCTACTACAAGTACGGGGCGCGGCTTTTGACGGGCGTAGGGCTTCAAATGGAGATCCGTGTTAATAGCTGCCAGCCTTACGAGTGGAGCGATTTAGCCGAGTTCGCAGGGGCTATTTCCAAAGAGGTCAGCCCGTTTGATTGGGCGAATTACAGCGAGTGATGGATATTGATATCAAGCTCCTCGTTCGGGATATTGCGAATCAAATTATTTCCGATCTGCAGAAGAACATCCGAGATAAGCGGGTGACGGAGTTTGGGCCGATGAACAACACGGGCGAGGCTGCTGCTTCGCTGAGGTGGAAGATAGAGGAGGGGAACCTGGTTATCTATTCCACGATGCCCGGATTCAATTACATTATGACGTTGGAAACGGGGCGCAAGCCAGGAAGGATGCCGCCCGTTGAGCCTATTCAGCGATGGATGCAACAGCGGGGCATAGTGCCGAGGGATATTAGCCAAGAGAGCTTGGCGTTCTTAATTGCCCGAAGGATCGGAAGAGAGGGTTCGAAGGTGTACAGGGAGTATACGAAAACAGGGAAGGGTACGGGCATTCTTTTGGACGTTATCGGGAACAGGCAATACATCAAAGACAACGTGATCACGCCAATAGTAAACAAGCTCACCGAGCGGTTTATTGAACAGATGCAAACGGTATGAAGTGGGAAGCAGTCAAAGAGGGCGAGCAGGCCATTAGCGGGAATAGCGTGGGGGTGGTGGAAAAGTTAGAGTGGGGCAAAGCGTTTGTGCTAACGGCTGAGAACGCCTACCGAGGGGAGAAGTTTAAGTACATTTACAAAACGGAAAAGGCGGCCAAGGAAGCCTTTGAAAAAATAGCGATAGAATGGCGATAGCACTAATTGCAGCCCCTACCTCCCCTGACGGGGCATACCGCAAAGGCGCGGGGGTATTCACCTATAAGAACGAGCTGAGCGTGACCGGCACGGCTGATAGCTCTGGCAATCTTCAACTGACGGTTACCGGCATTGGTGCTTTGGTAGCTGCTGGGGATTATCTGTACTACTCAGTTTTGGCGACTGCTGACAATGTAGAATCTCCTGTCGTGGAGGTTTTGGCCGACGCTACTAATACGGTGACGTTAGACACACCATACAGCGCGAGCTATTCGGGCGGGGTGGTTCGATTGATGAAGGCGGAGGAGTTCAAAGTATTGACGGGGTATGCAACCACAGCGGCCCAGCCTCGAAGAACTTCGCAGACTTTGACGGTATACCCTGACCCAACGGGGATATATCGCGTGGGCGTTTTGCCCGCTGTAAAGACGCGCTTCAACTTTGGCGAGCCTGACACCGCAACGGATAGCGACTACCACCACCAAGTTAGCGCGGTGGCCTACCCTACGGCTATTTCCGCCCCTTCGGATATTTTGCTACTCAAGCAGAATGTGACAAGCGGACCGGTATTGCCTATCTGCTATTCCAATTTCAGAGGGCTGATCTCAGCGGTGGAAAGTAGTATTTACAAGGTGTATTTGGAAAGCCCGAAGCAGGAAAGCCTAGTTGCGAATGCAGCGGTTAAGATTGTCAGGTACTTTGTAGGGCAGACGATTGATATTCTCCTAGATTCGCCACAGGCAAGCACCGATATGACGGCCACCCCTGGACTACCTACGGGCGTTTCTTGGATTGCCTCGGGCATCAATTACACGGGCATACGCATAGCGGCAACGGCTACCACAGCGGCCAACGGAACGATCACGCTAACCAATACAAGCACCTCGGACGATTGGCAGGTAAACATTCAGCTCTACAACTGCCAAGAGGTGAGAGATCAATGCACCGATAAGGAGCTTACTTTGGTCTGGTGGAACGCTGGAGGCGGGTGGTCTGTTTACTCGTTTGAACTGATCCGGACCCGAAGTATAGACGGCAACGCGGCAACGGTGGTTAAGAACGCGGAGGGAGTTCGCAGTTCGGTAGATTTCGAGAATCTGACCGAGGCCATTGAATTGAAAGCCTACCCTGAAAGCGAGGGTATTTTGGATATTCTGAACTCGCTTTATTACTCTACCCAGGTTTACATCGCCAACTTCACAGGAAGCGGAACGAGCAGAGCGATAGACTTAGATGCTTTTGAACCTGCTTTTGTAGAGGGCGGAGGGTTTAAGCTGAAGAGCCAGGCACCTTATACGGCTTTGGACAATCAATTCTCCATCACCATCTACAAGGGCGAGGAGGTTAGACCAGTGGTGCAATGAGAACAATAGCCGTAATACTTGACAGGCGTTTTGAGTTAGATGGATTCAACCCCTCTCAGGTCTTTGCGCTCACATTCTCAGAGGCTAAATTCAACAACCTAGTAAGCAGGGGCGGAAGCCTGTCTACCCCGATAAAGCTAGCCAAGACGGCCAACAATACGCGGCTGCTAGGCTTCCCCGATGAAACGCGGGAAACGAGCCTAAAGCCTTACACGAGGTACGAGTGCGAGGTGCGGGTAGATGATCAGCCGATCTTCTACGGCTTCGCTGTTTTGGAGCAGAGCGAGCAATTCTACGAGATGAGAATTTACGGGGCTTTGGCTGATTTCTTCCAGACCATTGGCGACAAGAGTATTCGAGATTTAGACCTCAGCGCACAGAACCACGATTGGACCGCTGTCAATGTGTTTGCGGCTACTAATGCAAGCTCAAACTACTGCTACCCTGCTATCAACTACGGACGGTGGACCGGCACGAAAGCGGCAAGGGCGCATACGGATTTCTTCCCCGCTATTTACTTCAAGCTGCTTTTGGAGAAGGCGGCTACTGAGGAGGGGTGGACGCTGAATAACTATTCTGAGAATTGGGGGATTCCCTTTAGCTTAAAGGACTTCGAGAATGTTAAAGGGTGTCTGTTTGATGTAGAGCTTACATCAGATCAAACGTTAAACTATAAAACAGGAGGAGGGGCTGTTATTGGCCCTCAAATATTTTCAGATGACTTTGATCAAGTAAACAACGACCCAACAGATCACGCGTTTGATGTTAGTTCAGGTGGTACGGTTTACGGTTATCAAATGCGAAAAGACGGAACGTATGACTTCAAAGCTACTATTGAATATGACGCGTCACTATTAACGGGTACTCAACAATGTATTATTCAACTAGGTGTTACTGATAATTTAGGGGGTGTACAATCGCAAGTGTTTGCTAGTCAAACATTAGATGCAAGTAGCGGAACAGGAGTAATAGAGTTAAATGCTTATGGCGTTCAAACTATTGCAAATAGATACGTTGTTATTGTATTTGTTCTCCAAGATTTATTTGTGGTTGGAGGGCCGAACTTTACCGTTGACATTATTGCAGGAACAAAATTGCAATGCACACAAGGCAGAGAAACTTATCTAACAGGCGACAAGATCAACATTGCCGACACCCTGCCGAATATCAAAATCAAAGACCTCTACCTATTCGAGGCGGTGCGGAAGAACGCGCTAATAATCGCCAACAACCAAACCAAAACCCTAGAATTTGTCACCATCGACAGCATAGCGGCAAAATGGCCAATAGCAAAAGATTGGAGCGACAAGGTAGACTACACGGCCAAGCCCAAAAGAGAATACCGAATAGGCGACTTCGGCCAACAGAATTTTGTGCGGTGGAAAGAAGGCACGGACGATGACCCCGCCTACCGAGCGAATAACGAGCTAGGCAACTACACCCTTCTAATCAATGATGGAGGGCTACCGCTTGAAAAGGAAATGTACACGGCTCCTTTTGCCGCGACCGTTGAGGCGGTGAGCTTCACCGATAACATCCATGCAAGGGTTCTCAGGTATTCAGGGAGCGGGGTAGCATACGATGCCCCCGACATCCAACCAGAGCCGCGAGCGATGCCCCTTGTGAGCGATACGGCAAACCTAGTTCAGATAACGAGCGGAGGGGGTACCGTGACGGATCAGATCATGGGCTTCCCTGAAGATTGGACGGAAATAGCAGCGGCTAATTGGACGGCCTTCGAGGCTATGCTAGATCGGATGAAGTTGGTGAGCTACATGGTAAACTTAACCGCGATAGACATCCAAGAGCTAGACGTAACCATTCCGGTAAGGGTGGGCAATAGCTACTTCATGATTCGGGAGGTGGAGCAATGGCCGGCTAACAAAGTAGGATTGACAAAAGTGAAATTAATGCGCCTGTAAGATGGAAACGACATTACTAGATATTCAGATACCCGTTGAGCAGATTAAGGCGGCAACGGCTGCCATAGGTGAGGCGCGGAAGAGTTTGGAAGCTCTCAGGGAGGAGCAGAAGAACCTAGACAAAGGGAGCGAGGCTTATACAAAGAACGCTATCAAGATCAAAGAGCTGAACGCTGAGATACGCACCAATGAGCGCGTGGTGATGGCGAACACGAAAGCGCAACAGGCCAACCAGGGAAGCATCGAGCAGTTGAGGGCGCAGCTTTCGCAGGTGACAGATCAGTGGTCAAAGCTGAGCAAGGAGGAGCGGGAAAATACGGATGCGGGGCAGAAGTTGGTAGCGCAGAAGCTGAAACTTACCGAGGAGCTAAAGAGGCTTGAGAAGCAAACGGGCGACACTAGGCGCAACGTGGGCAACTACTCGGAAGGGGTGAAGGAGGCTTTGATGCAGAGTGGATTGTTTTCAAGGCAGCAGCAGACTTTAGCTACCGTACAAAAAACCGTTTCAACCGTTACGGCATTGGCCACGAGGTCAACAAACCTATTCAAAGTAGCTTTAGCATCAACGGGCATAGGTGCTATTGTCATTGCATTAGGAACTCTGATTACATACCTAACCCAAACGCAGAAGGGTATGGATATTGTAAAAACAGCCACAGCAAGTTTGCAGGCTGTTTTCCAAGTTCTCATTGATAGGGTTTTGAAATTTGGCGAAGGAATCTACAAGCTATTTCAGCAAGATTTTACAGGTGCAATTGATAGCTTTAAGGGAGCGTTTAAGGGCATAGGTCAGGAGATTATTCAGGAAGCAACAGCAGCAGCAGAGCTTGAGCAGAAAATAATAGACATTGAGAAGGCAGAGGCCAACCTTCAAGTGACTAGGGAAAAGGGGCGGACGCAAATTAAAGAGCTAAACATGATCGCTGAGGACACTACCAAAAGCGATGCGGAAAGAATTGCGGCAGCACAAAAAGCCATTGATATTGAAAATGATTTGTTAAATCAGCAGCTATCCCTAAAAAGGGAAATGCTCGAAACGATAAAGGCGCAAAATGAGTTGGGTACATCTACCGAGGCCGATCTTCAAAAGGAGCGCGATCTTCAAATAGAAATATCTCGCATCGAGCGCGAATCTTTAGAACTTAAAACAACGCTGAACAATAAACTTAACGCCATAACTCAACAGGGTGTGGCTTTAAGGGAGAAGGCTGCAAACGATCAAGCCAAAGCTGACGAAGAGGCCAAAAAGAAAGCGGAGAAAGAGAAGGAGGAGCTTGAAAAACGCATAGCCGAAGAGCTGAAGATGGAGCTTGAAGCCGCTGAAAGGCTGGCGCAAGAGAAAATCAACATCGAGCGTCAGAGGTTGCTAGACGGTGAAATCTCGGTGGACACCTACAACAAGAGGATTGCCAACATGGAGATGGAAGCTCTTGAGGCTAGGAAGGCGGTTTTGGAACAATTTGGACAAGACACCATCGACATCAATAGCGAGATTCTAGCCGCCCAAGTAGCCAACGCTCAGGCGCAAATTGAAACGGACAAAATAGCGGAGGAAACAAAGAGAGATCAGAAGGAGAAAACGCTGCAAATGGCCATATCAACTCTGGGTGAACAGACGGCAGCGGGAAAGATCCTTTCATCTGCTCAGGCGGCTATAAACAGCTATGAGGCCGCCACGCTTGCCCTAGCTACTATTCCACCCCCATTAGGGCAGATACAGGCCGCTTTGACGGTTATTCAAGGTCTTGCACAGGTGGCGAAGATAAACGCCATCCCTATTCCGAAATTCGCTACCGGAGTGATTGGCATTGACGGCCCCGGCACGGGAACGAGCGATAGCATCACCGCGAAGATTAGCGCGGGCGAATCGGTTATGACCGCTAAGGCCACCGCCAAATATGCCCCGCTCCTCGCTTCGTTGGAAAGGTCGGTAGGCAATAATCCGAACATCGGGAAGGTGGGTAAGGCCAAGTTCGCAAACGGTGTTATCAGCGCAGGGATAAACGCGACAAGGCAGGCCGCTCAGGTGGATGGGATAAGGTCTAGGGAGTTGGCTGTTGCGCTCAAGAATCAGCCAATCTTTGTGAGCTTGACTGAGCTAGACACGGAGCAGGTGAGGTTCAATCAGGCGCGGGCGGTAAGTGTGGTAGAATAGAAAAAGCCCGCCTGTTTGGTTTAGTGGCGGGCTTCGTTGGCCGGTGCGAACTATTCGCGGATTAAAGGAATTCCCAACGTATTTCGGTTATCGGCCAATGGGGTTAGCCCCCGAAGGGGCTTTGATTAGTTTAGTTCGTAACCGCTAGGAATGTAACCACATCCACCGATAACAACTTGGCGGCCGTCTTTCATAATCTTGGTATCGTGAGTTGTTTCGATTTTATTTCCGTAGAAATCAACTACAAAACGAACGATTTGAAAGGCTACAACACCTTGAGCCAAAAGTTCTGCGTCTGTGTTAGTGACTTTGTTCATTTTGTGGGCTGTGATAGTTTTCATTTTGTGTCGCTTTTGGTTTGTTTGATGAAGCGAATATAAGGCGCGTTTCTTTACTGTGCAAATGTTTTGCAAAATAATTTACCCCACAAAAAAAAAGCATCCCCGCGACAGGGATGCTCAAAACCAAAGCGACTGAGAGCAGAACGCCCTCTTTGCGGCTTCAAAGGTAGGAAATTTTCTGAATGCTCAGAATCTTTGCCCTCAGTTCCTGAATCTCTTTGTGTGCGCTTGACAATTCGAGGCGCAGGCGTGCTATCTCTGCGCTTTGATCTTTGGAGGCTGCGAGGTGTGCGGCATCGCTCCGGAAGTTGCGGAGGTCTACTTTTTTCATCTCTTCGCCTCTTCGCGTTCTACAAACTCGGCTATCAGTTGCCTTTGAACATCGGCCATACTGCGCCCGTGAATACCGCAAGCCCGCAAGAATCTATCTTTCAGCTTCTGCGGAATGGGTAAAGGTGATAAAGTCGTTTGCTTCATGCGCTAAATATATGAATAAAGTATAAAACCTACAATACCCCGCAAAGCCTCACCACCTTTGCAGTAATGGTGGCGAAGTTTACTATTTCAGGCTACATCGGCGAGTATGACGAGCAGATGGAAGCTCTTCTCTCAGGCACGGGCGTAACCGCTCAGGGCGAGGGAGAATACACATC
>Ga0196899_1001313_pt1 | contig 12286 bp, 13 predicted proteins | sample VirMetDEL_Sep_01_FD_169095 | JGI IMG/M metagenome (GOLD analysis project Ga0196899, IMG submission 169095) | Aqueous microbial communities from the Delaware River and Bay under freshwater to marine salinity gradient to study organic matter... | ecosystem: Environmental > Aquatic > Marine >... | reverse complement strand
CAGGATCAGGGAAAGACATAATCTCTGGAGGTCATGGTGCCGGTAGATACGGGCAACCACATAAATTTTATGGAGAAGGTGCAGCTAGATACAAAGGGCCACACAAACAGTTAGAAGATCTTTCAGGAGAATCATATGGGGCAAATAAAATTGATGATCCAGAAACAGATTCAAAAACCAAAAAGCCTAGTAAACCAAAAAATTCAACAACAGGAAATGTTACTTTTAAAATAGATGACAGTGGGGCTACTTTAAGTAAAAGCAAAACGACAACTTCAAGCACGCCTTCTAGTTCTAGCTCAAAAAGCTCAACACCAATTGTAGATAAGGGGGAGGATGTTTTTTATAACAATCTTACATCTTCTGCAAAAGATATGAGTGCTATGGCTGCAGCTGGAATTGATGTAAACGATAGAAAAGCTGTTTTAAATTATGGAAATACTAAGGCAAAAAACATGAAATCTAGTTCTAGCTCGTCTACAAGTAGCTCTTCAAGTTCTGAAAATAATCCAGTTACAATTAAATCTATTAATAGTGCTAGTAATTACGCAATGCAATCGATGTTAGGCGATAGAAATAGAGATGTTTACGCAGGGGAAATGCAGTCTAAAAAAGACTCTGCTTCAGCTTATCAAAAAACATTTAAAAATTTAGTACAAAATAATTCAAGTGCAGGTTTAGGACAAAAGGTTTTAAAAGATTTTCATGATATTGCTGGAAGATATGGTAACAAAGCTGCTAATGCAACAAGGAGAAAAAATAATATACCTGAAGTAAAATCTAAAACGGATTTAAAAGGTAGAACTTATGGCAATATTGGTGGTGGTCGAACAGGCGATACTACACCTTCATATAAAAATCCAGACGCTCCTGGTGGTAGAAGTAGAATCGCAAACTCTCCTACTACATACTCTAGATCAACTCCTATATATGCTAATTTTAAACAGCTTTATGGGACAACGAATGATGGACCAAATAAAGGTATTCACAGCTCTAAAAGCAAAGGTATAAATAAAATTTTAAAACAATATAAATAATCAATAACAATCAACAATCATTAACAACAAACAAAAATCAAAATTATGGCAAAATTTATCTCAATTTATTCATCGGGAGCTGGACTTGAAGGTGGAGACATTTTAATCGGAGTAGATAGTATTGTAGGAGTAGACGCTGCTTCAGCAACAACTACAGTAATCAAATTGAACGGTGGTGTTCTTGACGAAGTTACTATTACTCACGCTTCAGTAGGAACAACTCCTTCAGTAAGAGATGCAATCAACTATGCATTAACAGCTAACCCAGGTGGTGTAAAAGCTAAAGTTGCTTTACCATCAGGTATTACAGTTTCTCAAGTAGTATTCTCGTAATGAAACCAAGAGGCTTAGGTGATAAGATAGAATCTTTTACTAAAGCTACTGGAATTAAAAAAATCGTTGACACAGTTTCACAAGGTTTAAATATACCTTGTGGCTGTGAACAGCGTAAAAATGTATTAAACAAAATGTTTCCAGGAAAGTAATGGCTTTTAAACTTAAACCACCTTTTAGTAAATTTCCTACACCAATAGTAAATGTAGAGTTTGAAGAAGATGATGTTATAGGTAGAGCTGATAAGCGTGGAAATATTTTAATTAATAAAAACGTAACCGATCCAGATTTAATAACTGAAACCATTAATCACGAAAATGTTCACATACATCAAATGGCTCGTGGAGATTTAGATTATGATGAAAAAGCAATGTACTGGAAGGGTAAAAAATATTTAAGATCATCTTTTGATGAAGGTGATAAAACTTTACCGTGGGAAGCACCCGCATATAAAGCAGAATAATTATGTCACAACCAAAAAAGAAATTTAAAGATACTAAAGTAGGAAAATTTCTACTAGGTAAATCAGGTATTATAAATGTGATAGGAGATATACTGCCTGATCAAGGCGCATTAGGTATGGTTAAAAACCTTATAGACAAGGATCCAGACCTACCACCACAAGACAAAGAAACAGCTCTTAAATTATTAGAGCAAGACACTATAGAATTACAAGAGGTATCAAAACGCTGGGAAAGCGATATGAAATCCGATTCATGGCTCTCAAAAAACACTCGGCCAATGACATTGATATTCTTAACATTATCTCTTGTTGTTTTTATACTATTAGACGGGTTTGATATATCATTTGGTATTGATACCGGTTGGATAGACCTTTTAAAATCACTTCTTATAACCGTTTATGTTGCCTATTTCGGTTCACGAGGTGCAGAGAAATTTAAATCAATAGGCAAATAATCAAATTTAATTAATATGCATATCAAAAAAGACCAATTAGAAAAAATCCAAAATTTTCAAAAAGAGCTAAACAAGTTATTAAATGAAGTAGGATTTTTAGAAGCCCAAAAAACCGCGGTATTATCTAAGTTCCATGAAGTTAACAAAGAAACTGAAGACTTTAAAAAAGAACTAGAAAAAGAATACGGATCGATTAACATTAATCTTGAAGACGGTTCTTACACTCCTATCGAAAAAGAAGAAGAACAAGAAAAAGAAGAGGTTAAAGAGTAATGCCATCTGTTATTAGAAAAATCAGCATTGGTACTGATTACAAAACCGATGCGATGCATTATTCTCTAACTCAATCGGTGTATGGAGGTCACACTATATCTCATATACTCTTTGATAAAGAAGATAATTCTTATAACATTTACATTAAAAAAAACAACGAGGTATTGCCGTGGAAGAAATTTAATTCTAACATGGCAATCTCCGTTGAGTATGATTTAGAGTATTAATGAAAAGTGTTTTTGATTTTATCGTTGAACCTTACGGTCAGCGATATAATAATGAAGTTAAAGTAGGTGACAAAAGCCTTATAATCAATACTCAATTAGAAACTTTTAAAGCTGTAAATAATATAGCTAAAGTAGTAGAAGTACCTTTATCATATAAAACACCTGTTAAAAAAGGTGATTTAATAATGATTCATCATAATGTATTTAGAAGATGGTATAATGTAAGAGGAGAAGAAAAAAATAGTAAATCGTATTTTAAAGATGGTTTATATTTTGTACAACAAGATCAAGTTTATTTATACAAAAGAAAAAATAAATGGAAGGCTTTTGGTGATAGATGTTTTGTTGCACCGCTCAGAGATAATGTTGAAATACATAATGTTTTAGAACAAAACCTTATTGGTGTATTAAAATATGGTAATAGTGTCTTAGAAGCGCTAGAAATCAACGAGGGAGACCTTGTAGGGTATAAACCTTTTGGTGAATATGAATTTTTAGTTGATGGTAAGCGTTTATATTGTATGAAATCAAATGATATTGTAATAAAACATGAACGTCAAGGAAACGAAGAAGAATATAATCCAAGCTGGGCACAGAGCGGTTGAAGAACTTATTAAAGTTGCAAAAGAAGCTATAGTTGATTCTGATGATGACATATCAGCTGATAGATTAAAAAATGCAGCTGCTACAAAAAAGCTAGCTATATTTGATGCTTTTGAAATACTTAATCGTATTAAAGAAGAAGAAGATATGTTAAATGACAAGCCAAAAGAAGAAAAGAAAAAAGAAGCTTTTGGAGGTTTTGCAGAAAGAAGATCTAAATAATGTATAAGCAAACTTTATATAAAGTAATTGATCATATAAAACCTCATGTAGTAAAAAGATTAAACAGATCTAAAAAATGGGAGTATGGATACAATAAAGAATATGATGTTGTTGTTATATCTAAAACTGGTCAAATAGGTGATGTTTATGAAATACAAAATTTAAAAATAGCGTTACCAAAAGAAAAAGATGTTAATAAAGATTACGACAAATGGCAAGTACATGAGTATCCTAAAGCATTAAAAAAAATTAAAACAATATTTGACTGGAAACAATATCCAGATGATTTTAAAGAAAAATGGTATGCGTATATTGATAGAGAATTTGCTAGGCGCCACGAGGGTTATTGGTTTACTAATAAAGGTAAAGCTACTTATATTACTGGTACTCATTATATGTACCTGCAGTGGTCCAAGATTGATGTTGGGCAAGCAGATTTTAGGGAAGCAAACAGATTATTCTTTATATTCTGGGAAGCTTGTAAAGCAGATAAACGTTGCTACGGAATGTGCTACCTCAAAAACAGACGGTCTGGTTTTTCATTCATGGCATCAGGCGAAACTGTCAACCTTGCCACTATCTCTAGTGATGCTAGATACGGTGTCTTATCAAAGTCAGGGGCTGATGCAAAGAAAATGTTTACCGATAAAATCGTACCAATTTCCGTCAACTATCCGTTTTTCTTCAAACCGATTCAAGATGGTATGGATCGACCAAAAACAGAACTTGCATACAGGGTTCCGGCTAGTAGATTTACAAGACGTAAACTAGATACTAACGAACAGCTTGAAGAATTAGAAGGATTAGATACAACTATTGACTGGAAAAACACAGGGGACAACAGTTACGATGGTGAAAAATTAAAACTACTTGTACATGATGAGTCTGGTAAATGGGAAAAACCTGATAATATATTAAATAACTGGAGGGTTACAAAAACTTGTTTACGATTAGGTTCTAGAATTATAGGTAAGTGTATGATGGGTTCAACGTCAAATGCTTTAGATAAAGGAGGTAGAAACTATAAAAAAATATATGATGATTCAGACGTTACCAGAAGAAACCGCAATGGGCAGACTAGCTCGGGATTATATAGCTTGTTCATACCTATGGAGTGGAACTACGAAGGATACATTGATTCTTATGGCTTACCTGTCTTCGATACACCCAAAAAACCGAAAGAAGGTCCAGACGGCTACCCAATTGAAATCGGCGTTATCGAACATTGGGAAAATGAAGTAGATGGCCTTAAGAATGATCCTGATGCACTTAATGAATTATATAGACAGTTTCCACGTACAGAAAAACACGCATTCAGAGATGAAACTAAAAGATCTTTGTTTAATTTAACGAAAATATACGAACAAATAGATTATAATGAAGATTTAAAATACTCTGGTGTAATAACACAGGGTAATTTTCAATGGGTGGATGGTATTAAAGATACGAGCGTTATGTTTGTTCCAAGTAAGCAAGGTAGATTTTTTGTTTCATGGATACCAAATGAAAATCAACAAAATAGAGTACTTATTAAAAATGGTAAAAAGTTTCCAGCTAATGAGCATATGGGAGCTTTTGGTTGTGACTCGTATGATATATCAGGGACAGTAGACGGAAGAGGATCAAAAGGATCTCTTCATGGGTTAACAAAGTTTAGTATGGATGATTGTCCACCTAACTTATTCTTTTTAGAGTATATATCAAGACCACAAACCGCAGAAATATTTTTTGAAGATGTACTTATGGCTTGTGTTTTTTATGGAATGCCACTTCTTGCTGAAAACAATAAACCAAGATTATTATATCATTTTAAAAGAAGAGGTTATAGAGGCTACTCTATGAACAGGCCTGATAAAACAATGTATAAATTGTCTGTTGCTGAAAAAGAAATAGGTGGTATACCTAATTCAAGTGAAGACGTTAAGCAAGCTCATGCTGCCGCTATTGAAGCTTATATAGAAATGTTTGTTGGTTATAACAATGAACAATATGGAACAATGTATTTTCAAAGAACATTGGAAGACTGGGCAGCATTTGATATAAACAATAGAACAAAGCATGATGCATCTATAAGTTCTGGTTTAGCAATAATGGCTTGTAATAAAAATAAATATAGACCCGTACCTGAGGTTATAAAACAACCTGTTAGTTTGAGTTTCGCAAGATATGATAACAAAGGTAGTGAATCAAAAATAATTAATTAGATGAAATTAAACACTGGTGTTAATAGTGCGTTTCCTGATCAGATGGTATCTGAAGAGGAAAAGAAAAGTTTAGAATATGGGTTATTAGTAGGGCAAGCTATTGAATATGAATGGTTTAGAGGCGGTAGAGTTAATGGTAGTAGATGGAATACAGGTTATAGAAATTTTCATAATCTTAGATTATACGCTAGAGGAGAACAAAATGTACAAAAATATAAAGATGAATTATCTATAAACGGTGATTTATCTTATTTAAATTTAGACTGGAAACCAGTGCCTATTATACCTAAATTTGTAGATATAGTTGTGAATGGTATTGCCTCTAAAGATTATGATCTAAAAGCTTACGCTCAAGATCCTTTTTCTTTAAAACAAAGAACTGATTATGTTGGTGGTATTTATAGAGATATGATGGCTCAAGATTATTTAAACGAAATTGAGCAAACGACAGGGATGAATTTATATAATTCTGATAAAAAAACTTTACCACAGTCAAAAGAAGAATTAGAAATACACATGCAATTAAACTACAAGCAGTCTGTAGAAATTGCTGAAGAAGAAGCTATTAATAATACATTAGCCTTTAATAAATATCAATTAACTAAAAAAAGATTAATTGAAGATATTGTCACTATAGGCATTGGAGCTGTTAAAACAACTTTTAATAAATCAGAAGGTGTTGTAATTGATTACGTTGATCCAGCTAATTTAGTTTATTCATATACCAATGACCCTAATTTTGAAGACATATATTATGTTGGTGAAATAAAGTCAATGACTTTAGCTGAAATCAAAAAAAGATTTCCATATTTAACCGATAAAGAGTTGGAGACCATGGTAAAATACCCTGGTCGTGATGGTTATATAGCTAATCCTAATTATGACAATGATTTAGTTCAAATATTATTTTTTGAATACAAAACATTTATTGATCAAGTATTTAAGATAAAAAGAACAGAATCTGGATTAGAAAAAACACTAGAAAAACCAGATACTTTTAACCCACCTGAAAGCGATAACTTTGATAGAGTTTCAAGGTCTATAGAAGTTTTATTTAGTGGTGCTAAAGTAATGGGTGTTCCACAAATGTTAGAGTGGAAATTAGCTGAAAACATGACAAGGCCTAATAGTGATTTAACTAAAGTTAAAATGAACTATGTTATATGTGCACCTAATTTATACCAAGGCCGTATTGAATCTTTAGTTAGTAGATGCACAAGTTTTGCTGATATGATTCAATTAACATCGTTAAAATTACAACAAGTGATTCAACGTATGGTTCCAGATGGTGTTTTTGTAGATGTTGATGGTTTAGCAGAGGTTGATTTAGGTAATGGTACTAATTATAATCCACAGGAAGCATTAAATATGTATTTCCAAACTGGTAGTATAGTTGGTAGAAGTTTAACACAAGATGGTGATCCCAATAGAGGTAAAGTACCTATACAAGAGTTACAAACATCTAGTTCAAACGGAAAAATAGCATCACTTATAAATACATACCAGTATTATTTACAAATGATAAGAGACGTAACAGGTCTCAACGAAGCACGAGACGGCAGTTTACCAGACAAAAACGCGTTAGTGGGATTGCAAAAAATGGCTGCCAATGCTTCAAATATTGCTACTAAACATATTGTTGATGCTAGCTTATATTTAACATTAAGAACTTGTGAAAATATTTCATTAAGAATAGCTGATGCTTTAGAATTTGATTTAACTAAACAAGCGTTAATGCAAAGCATCTCTTTAACCAATACTCAAAACTTAGAAGAATTAAAAAACCTTCATTTATATGATTTTGGTATTTATCTTGAGCTTGAACCTGATGATGAAGAAAAAGCTATGTTAGAACAAAACATACAGGTGGCTTTACAATCAGGTCAAATATATTTAGAAGACGCTATTGATATTAGAGAAGTTAAAAATATAACTTTAGCTAATCAAATATTAAAATATAGAAGAATACAAAAACAAAAACAAGATCAACAGGCTCAACAAGCGCAAATACAAGCACAGGCACAATCAAATATGCAACAGTCTGAGCAAGCGGCTTTAAATGAAGTTCAAAAACAAGAGGCTTTAGCTAATACTGAAATACAAATAGAACAGGCTAAGTCTCAGTTTGAAATACAACGAATGGAGCAAGAGGCATTAATTAAAAAACAATTAATGGCTGAAGAATTTAACTATCAATTACAATTAGCACAAGCTAAAATAAAAACCGATAGAGAAAAAGAACAATTTATCGAAGATCGTAAAGATAAAAGAACTAAAATACAAGCAACGCAACAATCTAAAATGATTGAGCAACGTCAAAATGACTTGTTACCTACAGATTTTGAATCAGCAGGTATGGATAATTTAGGCGGATTTGGTTTAGAGCAGTTTGAACCGCAATAAACTATTTATTAATTTTTATTATATTATATTATGTCAGAACAAGTAAAAGAAGAAGGCACGTTTAAAATTAAACGTAAGCCTAAACAATTGGTAAAAGACGATGTTATTAAAGTCGATTTATCAAAACCTAAAACAGAAGAAACAGATGCCATTCAAGTCGGAGAAACAAAGAAGGTGGTTGTGGAAGAACAAACCGGAGATAGCCCTAAAGTGGACGAACAAATACCAGAGCCCAGCCCAGTTTCTGAAATTAAAGAAGAAGAAGAAGTAAAACCTATTGAAGAAAAAGTTGAAGAAGAAATACAAGAAATAGGTGAAAAAAATGAAGAAAAAGTTATTGCTCCTACACCTGAAGAGGCAAGAGAAGTAGCTAAATTACCTGAGAACATTGAAAAAGTCGTAGACTTTATGAAAGAAACAGGTGGAACATTAGAAGATTATGTAAGATTAAATGCTGATTATTCTAATGTAGATAATGATACTCTTTTAAGAGAGTATTACAAACAGGCCAAATCACACTTAGATTCAAGTGAAATTAACTTTTTAATTGAAGATAATTTTTCATATGATGAAGAAGTGGACGAGGAGCGCGAGATTCGTAAAAAGAAACTTGCGTATAAAGAAGAGGTTGCAAAAGCCCGAAAGCATTTAGATGGTTTAAAAAGTCAATATTACGAGGAAATCAAGTTGAGACCTGGTATGACACAAGACCAACAAAAAGCAATGGACTTTTTCAATCGCTACAATGAAGAGCAAAACACAGCTCAACAACAACATGAGGACTTTAAGTCTAATACTAAAAACTATTTTACTAATGAATTCAAAGGTTTTGATTTTCAAGTTGGTGAAAAAAAATTTAGATACGGAGTTAAAAATCCTAATGAAGTTGCAGATAAACAATCGAATATTACAAACACAATTAAGAAGTTCTTAGATGATAAAGGTAATGTAAAAGATGTTAAAGGTTATCACAAAGCTATGTATGCCGCTGAGAATGTTGACAAAATTGCACAACATTTTTATGAGCAAGGTAAATCCGATGCTACTAAAAATCTTGTTGCTAAGTCTAAAAACATATCCGAAGACGTTAGGCCTTCGCCTACCGGAGACGTATTTGTTGGAGGATTAAAAGTTAAATCAATCAGTGGTCTTGATTCTTCAAAACTGAAGATAAAATCAAAAAAGTTTAACTAAAAACAAAATTAATTATTATGGGACAAATTAATCCTGTGTTTGGAAGCATTACACCTTCTCAACAACAATTAGCTTTGCAAAACAATTATCTAGCATTTAACGCTGGAGCTAATGACTTTGTACAGCAATACCTACCTGAAGTTTATGAAGCTGAGGTAGAAAGATATGGAAACAGAACTTTAAATGGTTTCCTTAGAATGGTTGGCGCTGAAATGCCAATGACATCTGATCAAGTAATTTGGTCTGAACAAAATAGATTGCATGTATCTTATAGCAACGTAGCTTGCCCTCAAGGTGGTGGTGCTGCAAACTTTATTTTAAACATTCCAACTAATACTACAACAATTCAAAATGCTATTTTCCCTAACGATACTATCGTTGTTATGGATCCTACTACTGGAGTTACTGTAAAAGCTGTAGTTGGTGCAATTGGCGCTGGAGCTGGTACATCAACTAACGTTACAGCTTATCCATTTACTATTGCAGATTTTTCTGCTGCTAGTGGTGGTTTCCCTGTTTCTGCAGTTGGAGCTGGTACTTTAAAAGTATTTGTATATGGTTCTGTATTCGCTAAAGGATCTGCTGGTCCTGTTAACGCTGCTGGAACTGCCGGTTCTTACAAGTCAATTCAGCCTCAGTTCACGCAATATGCTAATCAACCAATTATCATAAAAGATTCATTTGAAATTAATGGTTCTGATATGGCTCAAATCGGTTGGGTAGAAGTTGCTACAGAAGATGGAACATCAGGATACTTATGGTATTTAAAGTCTGAGTCTGAAACGAGATTACGTTTTGATGATTACTTAGAAATGTCAATGGTTGAAGGTGAATTAGCTGCTGCAGGTAGTGGATTCGTTGCTCAATCAGCTAACGTACCAGGATTTACTGGTGCTGGTGGTGCTGCTGTTGCTCACGGTACTCAAGGTTTATTCCAAGCGATTCAACAAAGAGGTAATATACTATCTGGATTTTCTGCAGGTACTGGTATTTCTGACTTTGATCAAGTGCTTAAAAACCTAGACACTCAAGGCGCTATCGAAGAAAACATGCTTTTCTTAAATAGAGATCTTGATTTAGATTTTGATGATATGCTAAGTCAAATTTCCTCTGGACAAGCTGGCGGAACTGCTTATGGTTTATTTGAAAACTCTGAAGACATGGCTTTAAATTTAGGTTTCTCTGGTTTCAGAAGAGGTTCTTATGACTTCTACAAAACTAGCTGGAAATACTTAAACGACGCTTCTACAAGAGGTGGTGTAGCGGTAAGTGGAATTGAAGGTGTATTAATTCCTGCTGGAACTTCAACTGTTTATGACCAACAATTAGGTACAAACATAAGAAGACCATTCTTACACGTTAGATATAGAGCTTCACAAACAGAAGACAGAAGATACAAAAACTGGATCACAGGATCTGCTGGTGGTGCTTACACTACTAACATTGATGCGATGCAAGTTAACTGGTTATCTGAAAGATGTTTGGTTACTCAAGCCGCGAATAATTTCGTATTATTCCAACAATAAGATTGCTGTAGTAGTTACCCTCGTTGAACTAACGGGGGTAATTATTACTTTTATTAATTATATTATATTATATCATGTCAAAAACAAAAGAAATAAAAGCCCCTAAATGGGAGATAAAAGATAGAAGATACTATCTACTAGGCAACAAAGAGCCTTTAACATATACTTTAGCATCTAAAAACTCAAGAAGACATCCACTATTGTGGTTTGATGAAAATACAAATATTCAAAGAGAAATAAGATATGCCACTAATCAAAACTCCCCTTTAGTTGATGAACAAAAAGGAGAGGTTACATTAGGTCATATTATATTTGAAGATGGTGTTTTAGCTGTTCCTAAAGAAAAACAAAATTTACAAAAATTACTTTCACTATATCACCCTAAAAAAGGGATAATATATCAAGAATACCAAGCTGAAGTTATAGCTCATGATGAGTTAGAAGATATTAACTTAGAAATTGATGCTTTAATTGCTGCAAAAGAAATGGATATTGATCACGCTGAAGCTGTATTAAGAGTAGAAATTGGTAGTCAAGTCAATAATTTAACTTCAAAAGAACTAAGAAGAGATTTACTTATAATGGCTAAAAAGAATCCATCAGGATTTTTAGATATAGCATCTGATGAAAACGTAGGTCTTAGAAACGTTGGTATTGTTGCTGTAGAAAAAGGTATTATTAAAATATCACAAGATCAAAGAGATTTTATGTGGGGATCTAATGATAGAAAATTAATGACTGTACCTTTTGATGAAAACCCTTATTCAGCGCTAGCCGCTTGGTTTAAAACTGATGAAGGTGTTGAAGTTTTTAAAACAATCAAGAAAAAGTTACAATAATATGTGACTATAATTATAGTGAAGGGTCACTTTGGTGGCCCTAATCACTATTAACTAAAATATTAAAATGGCAATAAACGTAAATACTGTATATCAAACCGTTTTATTAATACTTAATAAAGAGCAGAGAGGTTATATGACACCTGTTGAGTTTAATAAAACAGGTGCTCAAGCTCAATTAGAAATATTTGAAACATATTTCGATAGTTTAAATCAGCAGATACGTATTCCACAAACAGATACAGATTACGCAGATAGAGTGGCTAATCTTGATGAAAAAATCTCTATATTTAAAGAATTTGGAAACGCTACATCAATATCTTCAAGTAACGTTTTTAATTTACCACAACAATTTTCTGGTTCAGGACCAATAGCAACAACTACTTTACCCGCGGCAACAGCAGGAGGAACAACAGCTTATGTTATTCAAACAGCTACAGCTGATCAAGTTGCTAATGGAGTTGTAGAGATATTTGCTAATGGTATATTGCTTTCTGAAGCTTCTTA
>Ga0196899_1001303_pt1 | contig 12333 bp, 15 predicted proteins | sample VirMetDEL_Sep_01_FD_169095 | JGI IMG/M metagenome (GOLD analysis project Ga0196899, IMG submission 169095) | Aqueous microbial communities from the Delaware River and Bay under freshwater to marine salinity gradient to study organic matter... | ecosystem: Environmental > Aquatic > Marine >... | reverse complement strand
GCATAAATGTTTGCTGGTACGCCCGTGGTGACAGTGCCGGTGCCCGCATAGATGACCCCTGCGTTTGCCCCTCCAGACCCCGCAGACCGGACAATCATCCGGTTTATCCGCAAAAAAGACTGCGTGGTGTTGACCGCCGTCTGCCCATTTAGGGTGACAGTCTCTGATATTTCGTTGTAATCGCCATCAAGTCCAAACAACTCAACGGTTCTGGCCCCCGTGCCCGCCGAAGCGTCATTGGTGGAGCTACTGGAAACCTTTAGCACAGTCGCCGCAGACAGGTATGAATACAGCCCGCCCTGTGGCCAAATGGTCTCTATGGAGTCCGCAACTTCTGAATTGTTGCCAAACTTGTAAACAGACTCATGGTAGGCAATTTGACCCCTAGCGACTTGAAGCTCAAAAGGCTCAGAAGTGCCTACTCTGGTTATGGAAGAAACTTCACGAGCCATTTGAATTACCCTAGCTATAAAACACTGTCATTGCCGTGATATTAGTTTCCACCGAAACATAAATATCAGACACGCGGATACCCTCATCCGGTATGTTTATTGAGTGCGAGTCGTCCTGCTTGAAATCAATGTCTAAAACCGTGGCCCCACCATTACCATCGGTAACGGTGAGACGACCTGCTCCAACATTGTCAGTCAAGACCTGTATTTGACGTATACGCGCAGGGCCAACCCCGGCAGAGCCGACGGCGGTTAGCCGTTTACTTTTGACATCTGATCCGGCCATGTTTAGCCCCTATTAAGAGAGGTTATTGTTAGGCACGTAAAGTACAGTTACCTGTGCTACACCTGCTGTGGCGGCGCTTCCGGTCTGATTATAGGTTGCAGTTAAGGCAACATCAGAGGTGCCAATGTCCACTAAATTGGTAAGCTGAGAAACATCAGAGCTTGCCAGGACACGAGCTACACTACCCAGAGCAAGAGCGTCCGCATACTTATCCGCAGTGGTGCCATCGCCTAAATCCAAAGTGTTTGTGGTTCCAGCGTCAAATGCTGTGGTTACATCTACGTTGATGTCTATGATTTGACTATTTGCTGGAAGAGTTCCAATCACAGTTTCTGTGCCATTAGCAGCAAAAGTAACTTGCTTTGACTGAGACATAACACCGTAGCCCGTAGCAGTGATTCCGCCAGTGGTGGTGTTTTCTATGATTGATTGAAAGCCGTCTTTAGACCGGACTGGTCCAGAAAAAGTAGTATTAGCCATGTGGTTCTCCTGTCGTGGCTAGTGTCAGTCACGGGATGTGACTGTCAGGAATTTGTGTACGATACGATAAAAAAAGGGGCAGCACAAGCCACCCCTTTTCCCACACCATTTAGGTGATTAAGCGCCTGCGGTACCGAAAACCGCTCTCCAATCAGAGACGCCGAAGCTGTATCGCTCACGGGCCTTGAAGCGCATGTTTCCAGTATCAAAGTCACCTTCCATGCCAGTCTTGATGGCAGTACGCTGAAACAGCTTGAAGCCGTTAGGGGCGTCTGTCTTGATAAAGAAGGCATCTGTATCGGTGAGGAAGTGATTAACTACCGCACCGTCAGGGAGCATTCCCATAGACTTCATGGCGTTCAGATCGTTGTCCGCAGTGCCGGAACGCAGATTAGAGTTGATTACTCGCTCTGCAATAAATTGCAGTTCTTTAGGAATAATCAACTTCATGCCACGTACAGCGATCTTCAGACCACGTTCGTCAGTCAAACCAGCAATATCGATCAGCATCTGCTCAAGCGAAGTCTCATTGAGATCCGCCGCTACAGAAAGCTGGTTACGCTGGTTTCCGCTCAAAGAAGGGTGAGCTGATGAACAAAGCGCAGCGCCATCGCCTACAGGGTAAGCGGTGTCAAAAGCGTTGTTCAGTACAGAAGCAGCCTTGATTTGCTTGGTCTGAGACATAGACCGTGCCAGGGCACGGGTATATCGAGAGGCCAGCCTATCATACAGATTGTCTTCCACAGCTTCTTCAGTAATGCTGAAAGCCAGAGCAATGGTCTCGTGAGTGTAACGAGCAGTGTAAGTTTCCTGCGCGTCGTCAAACGAGATTGATCCGCCTTCTGATTTAACTGGCGCAGTGCCAAAACCAGACAGCATCACTTCTTCTTCGAATGCACGATCTGAGCTTTCGGTTTCGAAAATCTCAGCATGCTCGTTGTCGTATCGGTCGTATTCGAGCCCGAACAAGGCATTTAGGCCGGGTTCTAGCTCTTTCGCAAGTTGTGCGCGAGAAATAGCCATTAGTTAAACCCCCTTAAATGCCGGTAGAATCCGCGGTGGTTTGAGAATCAAACCGGCGGGTTCCAGCGTTAAAATGCGCGTTCAGACGAACCAACAGAGGTATACCAGCAGCGGTATAGTCACTGTTTGCTTCATCGTCCGCAATCCCAACAATACGCAGCGGTAATGTCGCAGTCACAGCAACGTTAGCTACGCTGGCAGCGGCACTGGAACGACCAGTGTCTGTGCTACCTGAACGAGCTGACGTGCCCAAATCAGTATTTGAAAAGACTGTAGCCAAAGCAGTCGCACGGTCAGTGAGACTTGCATCGCTTGCAACCTGAAAAATCTGATTTGGATTGTCTGCAACAAAAGCTTTAACAGGATGGTTTGTATCCACACTAACGCTTCCGCTACCAGGCCAATAGTTCAACCAAACCGGCTTCTTTTGAACCGAATCGTGGTACTGAACTCCCATTAGGACTCCAAGTGCCTGCGTGGTGCCACCAGCGGTGTCACCAGCTTGATCAATTACGCCCGCTGCCAAAGGAACAACGATTTCGTATTGATAAATGACATTTGTGTTGTTGGAGGCGATCTCATACTCGGTTACACCGGTAGAGTTTACACCTGCACCAACCAGCCCAACAGGACGCATACCATAGGCAGTTTCTTGATTTGCCATAGGAACATCTCCTTATTGGGGTGACCTACTACTCTTTTCGTGGGCCACCAAAAGTTACACGAGATTGACGATCAGGTTTATTGATCGCCATGCTTTCATGAGCATTTTCTCGCATCATATCGTGATCAACGGCATCTAAAAGGTCTTTACTCTTTCCTTTAAAGTATTGACTTCTTTCTTGCACCGTTTCTAACGGAATACGAGCGAGAACCAATCCACCAACTCCAAACACACCTTCAAATTTACCTGATTCGACCACGGGAGCCTCAAAATCCGGGTATTCGTCTGCTCTCACAAGCTCATACCCTTCTCTCAAACGAGCAGAAATGTTCTTACGGTCATCAAAACCACGAACTTCTGCTCTAATCCAGCGGTGCTTGTACCCCTCGGGTGCAGGCGGTGCTTCGAGCATGGATGGGGGAGCCCAAGGCTTTCGCCGTTGCTCCTTCTCCCTGCTGTCTTTAGCGCGAGGAGACCGATCAATACCTTCAAAACCAACTTTCTTTGTAGCCATTGTCATCTCCTATTTGACATATTTCGCGTATTCTTCTAGCGGCACACCCAATCTTTTGGCTATAGCAACCTGGCTAGGCGTGAGTTTCCGTTTTGTAGAGCGCCCTGTTGACGAATTAGTGCGAGATACTCCAGCCACGTTCTGGGCGGGCTTTCGACTGGTCTCGGTATCAGAATTATCAGAGAATTTGTGCGGGAACTCCTGCTTAATCCTCTTATCTAGTTCATCATAGTACTCATTCGTTTGTGGGTCAAACCCCTGGTCCTGTATGAGTTCTTGATGTATCCCATATGCAGCAAAGGTCATGGTCCGGTCTTGGCCAAACCATTCGTTCTTATCTGCCCATTCTTCCGCCTTTGGATCAGGACGTTGAGCAGGTTGTTGAGCCTGTGGCTGCTGCTGTGCTTGAGCCTGCGGAGCTTGTTGCTGCTCTTGTTCTCGACGAACGGCTCTAGCTTGCTGGGCCCTTTTGGCATCGTCTAGTTTAGAAGACGCTACCTGTAGATTAGTCAGCTTTTGTTGAGCTTCTAAAGCCTTATCCGGGTCGCCCGTAGCTATGGCACGTTTGTAATCCTCTTGAGCTTGAGTTAACTCAGCCGTAAGCCGACCGCCATATTCATTCAGATAACCAGCGTCCACCTGCTGTAGCTTGGCTTTTAACTGGTCAGACTCTGTTTGAACCGACTTGGCGTATACCACCGCCTCTTCGCGCTGCCTCTCGGCTTCACGCATTTTCTTGGTCAGGCGATCTATACGTTTTTGAACACCCGCAGTGTATTTCTGGTGCTCATCATCGTCTTCAGACCCTTCAACCGGCTCTTCTGAAGAAACGCTAGAGACCGCTACCTCGACCTCCTGTTCCTCTTCGTTTTCACCTACTTCTATGTCTACTGTGCCGTCATCCGGCTCATAAGCTTTATTTTCCTGTTCTTCCACCATGTTTACCCCTTAAAAGCTAATAATGTCTTCTGGATCAGATATAGTGGCTAGAATCTCGTCATCGTTAAGGATGCGGACTTCTCCACCGTCTATGCGAAACCTAGAGCCAGCGTATCGAGCAAAAATCACCCAATCTTTTTCCTGGCACCAGGGGCCCTCTGGAAACTTTTCCGTGTCTTTGTACGCCAAAGGACCTTGCTTTAAGACATATCCGACTACGGTCTGTATTTGACCGTCTTCTAAAACTTTCTCAGGAATGTAAATGCCACCCTCTGTTTGAGCCTTTCCCCGATAGGGAAGTATCAACATGCGCCAGCCTGTTGGGTCGGGCATGCGCTCTAAAAGAGAGGCGTCTGCCTTGGAGGGGTCTAACACACGTTCCGCGGGCTCAACGTAGAGATCATCTACGCCCCCTTCTTCAAAGGTTTCACGTGAAACGTCTTCTTCTTTCTTTTTAGCTTCAGCAGCTTCTTTATCTAGCTGATCCGCCAAATAACCTGGCACTTCAATCATTCATGCGCTCCTGTTGTTCTAGCAGGCCCGAGAGTTCCTGTGCTATGTAATTTAAAGCGTCTAACTCCCCCATAAGTTGCTTGTAGGCTTCTAAAGAGGTGACGCCGTTGTTTTCTAAAATATCCAAAACTAAAGACTTACGTTCTTTTAGTTTCTTTTGGATAAATTGTACTACGACTAGATCATCCATGCTGTCTCCATATGATAAAATCGTAGCGAATCTTATAATCGGTCCTCGTATTCTGCAACAGGTGGGATCGAACTTTCGTCACATAAAGCACGATTTCTTAAATGCGCCTGTTGAATAAGGATTTTGCTCTGACCAAAGTATTCAACGGCTAGGTGGTTTTTAACCAACTCTTCACAAAGCCATTTGTCATGACGCTTAAAATCGCCCATATAGCGTCCGTACTTGCCGCCTTTGTCCTTATAGGTTCTGAGCGTTACCTCGGTGCCAACAGGCATAAATTCTTCTACAAATTTCTTCGCCAAGAGCCCGTATTTCTTCTCTTCCTTATCTCGGGTCCTAGATTCGGGTGCGTCAATTCCGTAAAGGCGAATACGCCCACGCTTACCACCCACAAAAGTATCAAAGCCAAGGTCCACCAGAACATCAACGGTGTCTCCATCTACAATTTTGACCACGGTAGCAGCGTACTCAAACATAGCTACCCGCCTTAATCATGTCGGTAAGCTCTAAAGCTCGACCACCAACCTGTTTGGCCCACCTGGAATCCATGAACTCTACGGCGGCTTTGTCATAATCCTGCTCAGTCATAGCCGCTATGGCGTTCTTGAACCCTCGGAAACGAGTTGCCCCAAGGTTAAAGAAAATGTCCAAAATAGCGTCTCTACGAGCCCCTTCCAAGGTTCTAAACCAGACATATTCCGCATTAAGCTCTGCTTCACAACGATCTAAATCGTTCTGTAACAGGAAATTGACCTCTTCTTCAGACAAACCAATGCCGTTTTCAGGGTCGATATTTCTCCCTATTCCAAGTGTCCAGTAACCAGCAGGGCATTTATATGCCACGTGGCGACCATTAGTCTTAACCTCGCCCTCGTGGCGCTTGAGCATTTCTATTAGCTTTTCCATTATTTTTTATTGCTCGAACCGCCATAAAAAAAAGCGGCTGCTGTGCCTAATATCCCCGATAACTGGCCCAATACTAGAGATATGATGGTCTCATCATTCTGGTCATGCGGCATGATGGTCACCGCCATGACGTAGGTACCATACAAAGCCAAAGCTAAGATGCTAAATATCTTCGGTGTCCAGTCCGTAGAAAACTTAGCTCGGGCGTCTTTTCTGTCCGCGACCTCAGTCTTAAACGACTCCAGGTCAATCTCCATAGCACGAATGCTCTGGGAAAAATCTTTGTCTGCTTGCTTCAGGAGAGGCGCTTTTTCCGGCTCGCGCTCAATAAGATCTTCTATTTCGTTGGCCGTAGCCGTGTCAGGAAGACCTATTTTCTTAGCCGCCATCTTGACGGCCATACCGGCCATCGGACCGCCAGCCGCCTGTGCAATGGTGGGAGCTAAAGATTTAAGTAATCCGCCTAACTTCATTTAAACAACAGCACCAGTTGTATAAGTAATCGGAGATCAGCTATCAGCGTCTTCTTCCGCGACAATCTCATCGATAGTATCGCATACATCTGGGACAACTACACCGGTTGTAGCTGACAAGGCGCTACGCCCGACGGCTCGGACGCCTTTATAAAATTGAGAGCAATAAAGTTCTTTGTTATCAATGACTTGTTGTACAGAAGTGCAACTACTCAAAAGCACAAATATGGACAATATCGCATATCTCATTAAAAAACTCCTTGGAAACGTTGCGGTCTAATAGCAATTGGGCTGTAGCCTTTCAAAGCAGCACCGCCCCTACTCATTTCTTTTGGCTTCGACCTACCTGCCGAGTTTAAAGCAATGGCCACCGCCTGTTTCTGGGGGTAGCCCTCGTCTTTAAGCTTGCCAATGTTAGAACTGATGGTCTTCTGACTAGACCCACGCATCAAAGGCATATCGTCACCTACGCATTAGTGAATTCAGCACCACGCAATGCAGCACCCATACCACGGCGCTTGCCCTTGGTGATCTTTGCTTTTGCTATGTTTGGGGTCTTCTCATCTTTTAAAGTTGCATATGGTATGCGACCTTGACCCTCAATGTCAGCATATTTCGTAGGTTTTGGTGGTTCTTTGATTGGTCCACCCATAATTTTTACAGAACTCATACTAACCTCCTCGGTTATTTCTTAATCTCAGCAGCTCACGCTGCGCCTGAGCGTCTAACCTAGCAACTGTTTGAGCCTCTTGACTCGCCAGCCGCTCATCAAATTGTCTAGCTCTCTCTTGAACTTTCGCTTGCTCCAGACCCAGCTTAGCTTGGTCTAAACTAGTGTCGTTCTGTTCCGCCTGAGCCTTTAACTGAAGCTCCTGCTGTTTTAGAGCAATCAACGGATCAGGGCCTTCCTGTTTAGGCTGCGATTGACCTGCAATACCTATGCTCATCTGCCTCAAGTTTTGAAGCTCCTGGGCCACGACTTGAGCTACCATACCCTCTATCTGTAGCATCTGGTCGTCTGTAGGTGTTTGTTGGCCGTTCTGCTGCAAAAACATGACCATAGCCGTCTCTTCTGCCTTGATCTTCACATGCTCCGTCACGTGCTTCTGAAGAGCTGTCAGGACCACTGGGTTCTGTGCAGCTATTGGCGAAGCACTGAATAGCAGGTGCGACATGATGTGAGCGTCATGATTCTGCCCATCAAAAGCCTTGAGCCGAATGTTGTCCAGGACGTCGATGTTTTCTTGTGCCGGGTCTTTGGGAACAGGCTCATTAGAGCTATCGACGTTAAGTATCTTATCAACGTCTTTAACACCCAAAGCGTCATACATGCGACGATATGCTTCATGCAAATTGTGTATCTGAGGAGCTTGTGTAGCGAGCTGTAACTGCGACTGAGCCAGGGCAATTCGCTGCGCTTGCGAAAAAACGTTTGGATTGGATACCGGTATAACATCCACACGATCATCAAAATCCGACGCCATAACCGCTTGGTCACCGCCTTCTACCGAGAACGGGTACTCTTGCGGTAAAGATTCGTGCATAACTCGTGCCATTAGCTTGAATTCTTGGCGCATTGCATAGTGCATACGCTTATGAACCGCACTCATGACTCGACTACCCTGCTCCAGGAGCGCTACTGTGGTGCCCACCGCAGCATTCTGGTTACCCTCACCTACTTTCATGTCCGTTATGGTTGCAAAACGCCTTCCAGCGTCTACCACAAAGCCCAAAAGTTGAAAAAGCGTGGTATCCGGGCCTTTAAACGGTAAAGGCAACAAACTTTCACGGATTGCGCCGCCAGGAGCGTCTACATCACGGAATTCACCCGGTTGTAGCGGTTCGCTGTCCTCGGCTATACGAAGCCCTCTGGCCTTAAAGCCAGCAGGGAGGTTAGACAGGGTGCCTGCGTCTATTAACTGCCTTAGCGCGGCTGTGGCTGTCCTGGAGAGCCCTCCAATCGTGTGGATTAGACCCAAACCGTAGAAACCAAGCCCCGGAAGAAACTTGTAATGCACGAAATACTGGATTTTTGACTTATTTTCGTCATCTTCCGCATAATTCCGGCGAATAGACAGGACTTGGCCCGTATCTTCGGCCACAGTCACGATATACGGCAGTTTTATGCCGGTTTCTTCGCCATCTTCGCCCTTATCTTCGAAGCCCGGAAGGTCTAATTCGGCATGAAACTCCAAAATCGTGGTGTCATAGTCAATATTTGACGGCTGCTCTCCCTGAATCCGGTTAATCTCCTCCGCAATTTCGTTCTGGTCCGGCTGCATGGCGGAAACAGGGACATCCAAGTAGAAACCCGACACTTGAAGCTTGCGGAGCTGATTCAAAGGCATCGAAATAACGTTGGTTATGCACGGGCAAGTCTCCAGACTGCTCGTGTTATACGGAACAACCAGGTTTTCCGCCGGTACAAAGCTACTCACTACCCGATCAAGGGCGGAATCAAAGTAAACTTTCTTGAATGTTGATCCGGCCAAGGGCAAATAGAACAACATTTGATCGAATTCTGGGGTGTATTCCTCCATCACATTGGTGATGTAGTAGTTCATAAACTCTTTAACGCGGCGAGCCTGCGATTCTTTGTCCTTAGTGATGTCACCCATCACAGTGGTTCTTACAGGCCCAGAGGGCGGCAACATTTCATTAAAGGCTTGCGCTTGAAACTGTGTGGCCGCTTCGGCTAAAAGCGGGTGTGTAACGCCTGTAGCGCCTCTGAAGGGCTCGGACCTCTCTTGGTAGTTAAAGCCTAGCATTTCCAAGCCTTTGGAATAGGCATCCTCCCAGTCCTGACGAGAAGCTTTGTTAGAGTCGTACTCCCCCAACAGATCATTGGCCACAGCGCCAAGCTGGCCCATGTCCATTTCGTCCGCCAGGTTCCTGTTGAAGTCGCTTTCATCCACAGAATCAGCGCCAGGATCAAAGTCAACTATGACCCCACCGTCTTCTGTCTCTTCGATTTCAATGTCCAGGCCCTCTCTTGGTGCATTTCCCAACGCCCCAGGAACAGCTATCTCTACCTGCTCTTCAATGGTCAGCTCTACCGGTGCATCGCCCGTGAGCCGCTCAACCATTGATGTTACGCCTTCGTTACCGTTAGCCATTAATTATTCTCCGGGTCATACGGATTATTGCGTTGGTTTACCCCCAATATGTTGGGGTTATTCTCTATCGCCTCACCCCTGGTTCGACCTGTTCGTTGTGCGCTTCTTTGTCTAAGTGCTTCGATCTCTGGTAATAAAGCGTCGGTCGTAGAACTCCTTTCTATATAATTTGCATACCTGTCGTTAAAGGCATCTACCCCAGTTACATAACCCGTGGCACTAGGGTTCGTCGCATCAATGTTTAATTCATCATAAAGTTGAAACAACTCATTCAAATATTCGTTACGGATCACCTTGTTTCCATAAGTCCGAGCATCTATAACCTTTGGACCGCCAGGTGCGTCCATTTTAACATCCGTTGTTATAATCGGATTCCCATTTGAATCCCTCAAAGAAAACACTTGCGTATCGCCACTCCTGAATTCTGTTATACCGCCGCCAGTGTCACTATACCCATCAAATCGTCCATAGCCTTTTATAGAGTTATTCATCAAAGCACTTTCTATGTCTAAAGAGCCCGGTGTTTTTAGTCGATACCAGGAAACCTGGTTCTGACCAACCGGTGTAAGGACTTTTTCTGCTCCTGATTTAGGGCCTATTTTTGCCTCTATTGGTACCATGTTTGCTCGCTCCACCTGGCCAAACAATCCTCCTAAGCCCTGTGAATCACGACGCTTGGCTTCCGAGCTTACTTCTTGAGCCACCCTTCTTTGAACTTGAGCCATTGGGTTGCGCTTGGTTGCTTCAGCAACTAAATCAGGGAAAGACATGCTCCCTATTTTATTTTCAGGAATGTCCGCAATCTTTTCTGGGAGCGTCTCCGTATTTAAAAAGTCAAATCCGGTAACGCTCAAGACTCTAGGGAGGTCCATGTTGTAAATTATTTCTCCCTCTGAAAGAGCCCTTTCATAAGCCGCTCGACCTGGGAAATCAAGGTCTGATAACGGTAAAGGAGCGTTTTCCGAACCTCGTTCTAGAGCGTTAAGGTATCTAATAATTGGGTATTGAATAAGCTCCGGGTCTACCCCTTGCTCTATCATGCGGTCATATTGCCGGTACTGATCGGGCGTCGTCATCCCGTAGAGGCCCACCCTTTGGCTTGGGTCGGAGTAAGTATATCGGCTAATATTTGTGGCTGAATCATATTGTTTTTCAAAATCTTTACGAGCCTCAAAAAAATCGTCATCAGAAACTCTTTGAAGGTCTCTAACAGTCTCTATAAACCTACGACCAGAGGCATCCTGTGGAGTATATTTGCTTACCTCCGGTAGGAGTTCTCCTGAAAGCATCTTTTGACGCAACCTATCGTCAGCCGTGCCAAATTCACTGGTAAAAAACTTTTCTGCTTTTTTTACAACACCCTCTGTTACCTCTGGATTAACGCCCTGTTCGTCTAACTGAGATCGTAGGTTGTCGTAGTACTGTGCCATATTCACCTCATCGCCCGGTTTTGGGGGAGAATTAAACACTTCATAAGTCTCTTTTGGACGGAACACGCGGCCTTTAGGCGACACAGCGCCCATAACCACAGGTTTAGCCGCGGTTCGGCCACCAGGAACAAGGCTGGATGTCAGGACAAAGCTGGCTAGAGCATTCAGCTCGTCGGCAGTCTCTGTGTCACCCGCCGCCCGAGCCTGCTCGGCCTGTGCCGTCAGTTCCATGTAGTCCTTGTAACCCATGTACTGACCAACGCCAGGAACAAAAGTCTCTGCCAAAAACATTGCCGGGTCCTCACGAGCCGCTTCAACCATACCGGCTCCGAGACCTTTTACATCGGATACCATTTCTGAAACCGGCGTCTCAGACAGATAATCAAAAGCATATTGAGGAGCGTCCGCCAAACCCTCTGCAAGGGCAACGCCTCTGGCCACCGGTCTGTCACCAGACATCCGAGCCGCTCTTTCAGCAGAACGTTGGGCTCTTCTGGCCCCGGAGGGTTGAAATACCACACCGCCATCTTGGAAGGAGGGCACCGCGCCGGCTTTGTTTAGCAACATCCGCGTAACAGCACCTTCCCGTCGCTGCATCAAAGACCCAATGCCATCAGAAGATTCAGCCACACCACCACGAGCAAACAGCCCCAGTGGTTCCGTACGCTCCTCCGGCTCTTGACCAAAGGTCAAAGGGTTGTATCGAGGCTCAGGGAGAATAGATTCTGGTCTAACCGGAAAACCTGCGGAAACGTCCGGTATGCTGATATCAAAACGCTGCTCAAACGGCGTAATCGACTCCTGGGAAAAGTCTTGTGGCCCTATGCCAAACTGTTGGGCATACCGCTCTACACGCTCCATAGTCTCAGGGCGCTGCTCCAAGCCCTGTGCTGGCCTGAACCCAAGAACATCCAGGGAAGACGCTATGTCTCCTGGCCTGCGGCCCGCGAGATACGGGTCTGTAGCCGGAGCAGGGAGGATCGAATACGGGTCATAATCCGGCTTATCAAATTCAACCAGGACGTCATCGCGTGTAACAAACCCTGCGTTCGCAGGAATGCCTCCCACAGGCACCGGTAAGGGTTTTTTAACCACAGGATCAGGATCGGGGTCTTTGTCTTCCGGTAAAAGAGTGCCTGCTATGACGCCCGGTAAGATGTCGATATCGAGGTCGTCGTTTTCACCACCCCCTGTAACAGTGTCGTTTCCACCTCCACTTGTAACGGTGTCGTTTCCACCACCACTTGTAACAGTGTCGTTTCCACCTCCACCTGTAACAGTATCGTTTCCACCTCCACCTGTAACAGTATTGTTTCCACCACCGTTAACCGTGTCATTTCCCGCTCC
>Ga0196899_1001297_pt1 | contig 12365 bp, 14 predicted proteins | sample VirMetDEL_Sep_01_FD_169095 | JGI IMG/M metagenome (GOLD analysis project Ga0196899, IMG submission 169095) | Aqueous microbial communities from the Delaware River and Bay under freshwater to marine salinity gradient to study organic matter... | ecosystem: Environmental > Aquatic > Marine >... | reverse complement strand
ATGTTGTCTCTATTCAGAACTTAGCAACTACAGGTTCACCTGCAATCATCTTGATCATTCGTGATGGTGCTACAGATAAGATGACTATGGGTTCCTTCACAGGAGAAGACTTCTTAGATTGGGGTACTACAAACTATAGCTCTTATGCTGAAGCAGGTTATGACTTCATGGGTGATCTACTCCTAAAGAAGACTGCACCTTACATTACAACTTACATGCGACTGACTGAGACTGCATGGGAAGGTAATGAGACTGACGGTTACGCACCAGATAAACCTTCATCTATGTTAGTATCTGCTTTCTGGGACTTCAAGAACAGTAGTTCTAGTACTGCACAACAAGCTTACAGATTTAAGTCTATGCCTGTTGTAGATGCTAATAACCTTCTTAACTTTGATTACCCTGAAACAGTAATCACTACTCGAATGAAAGTACGTGGTCGTGGTCGATCAATGCGTATCAAGTTCGAAAGCGAACAAGGTAAAGACTTCGTTCTACTTGGATACTCAATTCTTGGTGGAGTTAACCAAACACACTAAATGCGAAAGCGAACAGGAGACTTCATGTCTTATACAATACGTGACGCTAACCATAGCGACATCTTAGATATAACGATTGCAGCAAAGCTATTCTCTAAAGAAACTAACCACCCTGCTTTGAATACAATCAACCCTAACAAAGTAGCTAATTCTCTACAACAACTAATAGATAGTGAGTCAGGAATAGTTAAGGTAGTTTGTTTTAATAACGAGATAGTAGGTGCTATTGCAGGTGTTGTAACAGAGTTACCAATCAATGACTTGATAGTATCACAAGAGTTAATGTTGTGGTTAGAACCTTCTCATAGAAATGGTAAGACTGCTCCTAAACTAATAGATGCATACGTGGAATGGGCAACTAAATTAGGATGTGACTACGCAAGACTATCTGCTCTTGATGTAGTACTTGATGGTAAGGCAGGTATTCTATTTAAACGTAAAGGCTTCAAGCCAATAGAAACTGCATATATAAAGGAATTATGATATGGCTGTATTTACTGCGATTGGTGCTCTTGCAGGAGCCGCTATTGGTGGTCTTGTAGTAGGCGGTACTACTGCTATTGTAGCAGGGGCTGCTATTGGTGCATCTGTAGGTTTAGCTGTAGGCATGACCAAGAAAGCAAAGGCCGCACAAGCACAGGCTCAGACAGCTACCGAAGAACTGACACAGATACAAACGGATATAGGTCAGATCAGTGAGGATGTAGCAGGAGTCCAGACTGAACAGATTCAAGTACAACAAGAGATAGCTGAAAACCAACAACAACAAGAACGATTAGCTGTACGTAGGCAACGAAGACAGGCTATCCGTGAAGCACAGATTATGAGAGCACGTCAACGTAATGTAGCTCAAGCAATGGGTGCTGCAGGTGCATCGTCTGTATCTGGTGGTGCTGCATCTATTGGTTCAGAACTATCGGCTGCTCTAGGTTACTCTACACAACAATCAGGTCTATCAGAGAGAATCTTCCAAGGTCGTCAACGTGGACTAGATTTACAATCAGAGATCAATACTCTTTACGGTAAAGCAGGAGTGCTACAAGCACAGGCTAATGTTGCATCTGCACGAGCAGGTATGTATTCTTCTCAAGCTTCTAGTTATATGGGTATTGCAGGTACTGCATTTAATATAGGTCAGAGCATATTCACCGCAGGTATTAATCCTGGCGGTTTCTTCATGCGCTAATCAAGGGATATACAAATGAACATAGAACGTCCCATCGACTTCATCGAAGAAACAATTACACCTATTGATGAGGAGTTCGGTACTTCTGTAACCCTAGAAGAAGACTCTGAAGACAGCAAAGAAGAAGCATTTATGGCTACTGGTCAGGACTTAGCTCCTAGCCAAGCTAAACAAATGCTGTTCCAGAGTGCTAATCCTGTTGAAGCTTTGATTCGAGAGAAGTTCTTTACTCAAGAAATGCAAGCAGATGAGCTACAGAAAGCTTATGATCGTGCTTCATTTAAGACTAACGACTTCATGGAGAATCCAGACTTCTTCTATGAGCAAGCTAAAGCTCTATCTAATGATGATGTTAGTCCTATTGATATTCGTGCTGCAGTAAACACACGTATTGAACAACGTATCCTACAAGAACTATCTGCTCAAGAAGAGACAGGTGTTCTTGATCGTATTCTAGACTTCGGTGCATACGTGCTCAGAGAATCCACTATAGGTGTTCCTGAGACACTTACTGATCGTACAGAACGTCTAGGTACAGAGATGTTGTTTAACCGCCTTAACATGTCTCCTAGTGAGTATAAGGCATGGTTCCAACAGACTGCTACAGAGGTTATGCAGGAAGGTCTACGTGAGAACGATGCTAACAAACTTGAGTGGTTGAAGAGTGTAGCTGCTAACAATGGTTATGACAGTGAAGCAGGTATTAATAAAGCATTCGCACTTCTTGATCTTGCAGGTCTAGGTGAACTAGCAGGTGTAGGACTTAAAGCTGCACGTGCCGCCGCTAAACCTGCTACTCGTATTGCTCGTATTGCTGACACTGAGGGGCCAGAGGTTGCTGCTCAGATTGGTGAAGGTATTCTGAAACGTAATGCTGATCCTGAAGTTAGTACAGACCTTGGTCCTCGTGTTATTAATCCACACCCACCTGCTACTCCAACACCTGAAGGTTGGTATGCACGAGCACTAAATAAGAACCGTCTAGCTGAAGACGTTAAAAGCATCTACGAGAGTGGTGCTATGGGTCGTGTCGTAGATAAAGAAGCTATGGCTGACTCTGTAGCTAAAGTGGTAGCTGACTTCGAACAACGTGTAGATAATCCTGTATTTGCATCAGACTTAGAAAGCACAGGTTTCGGCAACTACATTGTTAATGTTAAGTTAGGTAAAACTACAGACGGTACTCCTTACAAACCAACACCATCAGGTGAACCTTCTGCTGCAGTTCAACGTCTAGCAGAAAAAACAGGCGGTGAAGTTGTACCAGTTCGTAACTCTGCAGATGAATTACAGGGTTATGTAGTACAACACAGACAGAACCTAGATTTAACTGGTGATATTGAATCTATCGATCCTACTGAGTTAATTCAGATGGAACGTGGTATTGTGCGTAATACGCTAGGTAAAGTATTCGGTAATACTCTTATGGGTTCTACTGCACTACGTGGTGTTGATCGTCTAACTACACTATCTCAGATGGGCGAAGCTGCACAGTCTGCAGTAAAGGGTGTGTTTCAACGTGAAGCAAAGAAGATCAATGCCCTAAACGCAACTGAACGTGCTAACCTATCTTCTATTGTTGGTAAATTACGTGATGATCCTGTTGAGGCTGAACGCCGTGCATGGTACACACAAGAACAGTTTTCTAATCATTATAAAAGGCTAACAGGTAAATTACCTGATCAGAGAATTATTGATGCATACGATGCAGAGGTTGCTATCTCTAACACTGCAGCTGTTGTACGTTCTAACAACATCATGCGTACATATGTTCAGAAAGGTTATGTAGCATTAGAAATGCCTGACGGTATCCGTGTACCTGCAAAGCCTTATAATAAAGCTAACCTTGCTGCAAATGATTTAATACTAGACTTAAATAGCAACACACGTCTAGTAAGAAGTGAGCTTGACGAAGGTGTTAATGTATGGAAGCTAGATCGTGATGATCAAGGTGTTCGTTACGTAACACGTCCTAATAAAGTTGATGCACTAGAGCCACAGGACGTTATGGGTTTCAACGCAGGTGGTCCTCGTACTAACCCCAATGCTAATTACTTCGTAGTATTAGGACGTGAAGGTAAGTATCCTAAATCTTTGTTAACAACATTTACTGAGGCAGATGCCTTAACTGCTAAAACTCAATTAGAGAATATACAGAAAGCACTAATGGATGGTAGTGATGACATCGATAGTGTAATAGAAGCAAACAAAGATTGGAACCCTAACATCACTAATCTAGAAAAATTACGTGAGTTCTCAGCAAATAATAAGTGGGATTTAGAGGATGGTGTTATTGCGTATAAAGAACGTAATGCATATGTTCAAGACGTAGATTCTGAGGATGCTACCTATCAGATGTTCTTCTCTGACTATGTAGAAAAGGAACTGTCACGTCAAGACACTGTTCTGCCTCAATTCGGTGGTAAGAAAACTTACAACCAAGACCCAATGGATACGATAACTCAACAGTTCGGATCAGCCGTTCAAGAGTTATCTAACCATGCATACACATATAACGCTATGGTAGGTTGGGTTAAGAAAGCACAACAAGCAGGTGTTAATTGGTTACCTGCAAACGTGTCACCTACAGACTACCGTAACCTGTTTATGAGAGCAGAAGTCACAGGTAATACTGCATTCGATAGACGTATGAGAGAAATACAAAGTATCGAAAAACGTAGGATGGGTGTCAAGGGTGAAGCTGCTCAGACTATGGATGATTTAGGTAGACAACTATCTGAATTTATCTTTCAGAAAACAAGTGTTCCTACACGTATTGGTGATCCAAGCAATGCTCTATTGAATGTTGGTTTCCAATCTGCATTCGGATTCTTTAACGTATCACAGGCTATCATTCAGGCTTCACACGCTACAACAATCATGGCTATCTCACCGAAGCATGGTTTCCGTGGAGCAGGGATGACACTGACTATGCGTGGTCTATACCATCAGTCACCTGAAGCTATGGAGCTAGGTGTACAACGTCTAGCTAAATACTACGGTATGGAAGTTGACGAAGTTAAAGAGATCATGGAGTATGTCCGTACCTCTGGTCGTGACGTTATTGATGCTGAAGCTATCGAACAAGGTACTGGTGTAGCATGGGGTATTTCAGGATTCGGTGGTGAAAGCTACGCACCATCTGCTCTACGTAAGACTTGGTTGACTACAAAGAAACGAGTAGGCCAAGGCTTAGACTTAGCATTGACTCCGTTTAACCAAGGTGAACGTCTAGGTCGTCTGACAGGTACATACACAGCTATCTTAGAGTTCAAAGCTAAGAACCCTGGTGTATCTATCCTAAGTGATCGTGCTCGTCAGTGGATTACTCGACGTGATCAGGACTTGACATTTAACATGACTGCAGTAGGCCGCCCTCAGATTCAGAGTGGCTTGATGAGAGTTCCTACACAGTGGTTATCTCACACATTCCGTGCTATGGAGTCTATGTTTGTAGGACGTAACTTCACTGCAGCAGAACGTCGAAGAATGTTTTATGTTCTAATGCCTATGTATGGTACTGCAGGATTCGGTCTTACACACGCAGCCGATTCACTAGCTGATTACTTAGGGGTAGAACCTGATAGTACTGCATTCACATTCCTCAAGTGGGGTATGATTGACGGTATCACAGACCTACTACTAGAAGACACAGATGGTAAAGTAGGCACAGGTCTTGCAGGTCGTCTTGCTCCTGCAGGTGCTATCGTAGACACACTACGTAAGATCAAAGAAGGGCAATTCCTTGAAGTAGTTGGTGGCCCATCAGGTGAGATTACAGGTGGTATTGTAGATGCATTCTTAGAAGCCTATGCATCCGTAAGAGACAATCGTGGAACTATGTTGTCTGAGGATGTAATCAAGATTCTACGTCAACCATCAGGTATAGATAACATAGCTAAAGCATACGGTATCTTTAACAACGGTATCTATCGCAGTAAGAATGGTATTACGCTACCAACTGAAATGGGTGTTACAGAGGGTATCCTACAATTACTTGGTATTGGTAGCTTGAAGCAAGCTGAATGGTATGATGCTAAGAATCAGATGTTTACGAGTAACAAGAAACTAACCAAGTTCCGTAAACAAATAAATACTAAGGCTGAGTATGCATTCGATCTACTGAAAGGCGATACTGCAGATAAAGAGAAAGCATTCAAACTATTCAATGAATTAAAAGTAATGGTTGATATGAGTGGCTTTTCACCAGAGATTCAACTGTCTTTGAAGAAAAGTATTAACCGTAAGATGGATGATCAGTTCTTTAATGTATACGAACAACTGCTACGACAAGACCAAGACGAAGAAGCAGAGCGTCTAAGAGCAACACTAGGAAGGTAATCTAATGGCTCAAGATATATTCGCACCTAAGAGTTCTTTTAATATAGGTTACGAGCGTCCTGTTGCTCAACCTGTAGAAGACAAGACAGGTGAAACTCGTGCTAAGTTTGAAGCTATGCAAGCTAACATACAGGCTGCACAGATTCGAGCACAGACACAAGTAGATCGTTCTAAACTATCTATGGCTAATACCTTGCTAGGTGGTGTAGGCGGCTTTGCTGCAGGTTACGCTAGAGGCGAGGGTCGTCGTGGTGAAGATCGTGCTAGAGATGAATTGTTTAAACAGTTCGAACAGGCTCAGTTAAAACGAGAGCAAGACAACGACTTCGCTAGAGCTATGAAAATAGAGAAGGATGCTGTCCGTAAGTACAATAGTTTAGGATATGACATTGATCGTATCAAGACTGAGTACGAAGTCATCTTTGATCGTCCGTTTGAGTATGTAGGTCAGAGCCGTGACCAACAGATTATGTCTGCAGTAGAGAATACTGATGAGTTCCGTATGGCTCTAGCCGCTGCATCTTTTAAGAAACCTAATGCTTCAGCCGAAGAACTTAGATCAGATGCATTGATGACTGTTCAAGGACTTGCTATTGCTCAGACTAAACTAGCAATGGTAGGTGCAGGTAATCAACTTAACTGGGAATCTGAATTAAAAGGTGAATACAATAAAGTTGTAGGTTCTTTTAACACAGGTATTATTGCTGACTTTGTTAATAAGAGTAGACAAGGAGAACCTATTACTCTACAAGAGATAGATAGTGCATTAGCTACACATGCTCTTATGCGTACTCAACTTATTAAACCTGCTTATGTGACAGATGAACAATGGAGTGAGATTAGTCAACAACTAGATGGTCAGAAACAGTTCTTAGAAACACTACAGAAATCTAAGAATCCTGATGCACTAATCAAGAACTACGCATCAGCATTAATTCAATCTGCAGAAAACGTAGATGAAGCGTTTGCAGTTAATGCTGCATTGAATGCCGAGGTGTGGGCTGCAGCACGTGGTGTTAATATACCAGAGAAGTTGAGCAAGGTTGCTGAAAGTGAAGTTGTTAAGAACCTATTTACAAATAAAGGATTTATCTTAACAGACTTGCAAGCAGTAGATGTAACTACGCCTGTTAATGCTAACACAACTTTCACTCTTGATACTGCCCCTGAGTTCCTTCAGCCTTATTTAGACATGCCTAAAGATAAACGAAAGGCTGCAGTAGATGGTGGTGTAGAAGCTATTAATGTGCTTAAACCATCCGACATGCAGAATCCTGATTCTATCAAGCAGTTCTACAATGGTGTTATGTCTATGACTGCAGGTATGTTGACTGAGAAAGACTTCTTCAGTTCTACTACGTTGTCTAAGATTTTCAACAACCCTAACTTGAAGTCTTCTATTGATATGGTAGCTGCAGTAGATCGTGAAGCTGCAGATGAAATGCGTATTGCTCTACGTAGTGCTGCAACTCTACAGAAAACTGCACTACAAGCTAATGTACAAAGTATTGAGAATAGTCTTACAGGTGCGGTATGGGATTCACAAGATAAGACATACTATATCACAGGTGATGCAGCTAAGATCGCACAAGGTCTTTATAAAGGAGAGATGACTGATAAAGGATTTAAATTATCTCCTACTAATTTCAACTTTCCTCAAGGTTATGAGCAAGCTGTTGATATTCGTAAATCACTAAGCATTATCGAAAGAAGCATTAACGATCTAGCTATTGATGGTGTAGAAGAACCTACTACAGACTTACCAATGCCTGAAGGTATTACGTATGACCTTCCTGCAGATGTTCGTAAGGATACTGCATTCCTAACTGAAGTAGATAAGACAGCTAAAATGCTTGGTGTTACGTCTGATCAGTTACTTGCTATCATGGACTTCGAAACTATTGGTTCATTCTCTCCTTCAGAGAAGAGTGGCACATCTACAGGAACAGGTTTGATTCAGTTCCTTGAGTCAACTGCAGGTGATTTAGGTACAACTACAGAAGACCTAGCTAAGATGACTCGTGCAGAACAGATGGCGTATGTAGACAGATACTTTAGTAGGTTCCAAGGCCGTATCAAGAACACTGGTGACTTGTATATGGCAGTACATTATCCTAAAGGTGTTGGTAAAAACGATTCCTTTGTAATGTATAAACGTGGATCAGATGAATACTCTGCTAATGAAGGTTTAGATATAAACAACGATGGCTCAATCACACGTGGTGAAGCCTTACAGCGTCTACGTAATGTAACAGCTAATAAGTTTACTGATGTGCAACGTGTAGCAAGTGAAGCTATTGAGTCTGCTGATCGTCGTGATAGTAGTCCACGTCCTGTCTTACGTCCTACAAATGAAACTCAAACAGAGCCTATGGCTTTAAATATGATTTCTAATGCTGATTGGTTTAATCCTACTCTAGAAAAAACTATACGTGATTCAGGTATTGATCCTACCACTACTCCATTCTTCTCTTCTGAAGAGGAGTTAGAAAATGCTAAAGCTTCAGGAGCTATTAAGGTAGGTCAGGAAGTTCTTCTACTTCTTGAGAGTGGTCCAAGCTATGTAAGGGTAAAATAATGGGTTACGAAGTAATACAGAAGTTAGACTTTAAGGTAGGTAAGCAATCTGGTTCTAACTGGGAATCTATTATTGACTTCGGATCAGACCTTCTCGAAAAAGGTACGAGTGCTGCAACTGCAGTAGGTGAGTCTGTAGGTAAAGGACTAGACTTTGTACAGGATGTAGGCGAGAAAGCTTATGAGGGTGTTCAAGTAGCTTCATCTACCCCTGTACGTACTATGCTTGAAGACATCTTTGTTCCTAAGTTTATAACAGGTGACATTACTGAGTCTAACTTTAGCCCTGAAGCTATGGATGTACTACGTAAAGCTGCACTAGATAAGAACTTGAAACCTGGAAAACCTGTAAAGTTATCTTACAGTGACTACAACAAGTATGGTGCTAAGATTTCTGCTGCATTCTTCGGTAGTAATGTTGCTGATGACACTGCTAGTCTGAAAGAAAAACTAAAGAACATCACACCTGCTGATGAATTAAAGATGACACTAGGTGAAATACTTGTAAGTGTAGACGAAGATGGAAACATCACTGCACAAGACCAGTATGACTTCAACAGTTGGACACACTTCGGTAAAGGACAGGACAAGTCAGGTCGTTACCCTAACCTTAGTGCAGAGGAATTTGAGAACTCAGGTATATCATTCATGGAAGCTGTAGCAGATACAGTAAAGAATGCACCATCTGATTATCAAATGATTCGTAACCTTGCGTTCTTGTTCGGTAGTCGAGACTACGAAGGAACAGAGCGTGATACAGGCCGTAAGGTCGTACTTAACTTAGGCAAGAATGATCAACAAATAGCTATGGCAGGTAACTAATGGGATATGTTTTAGGTAATCGAAGTAAACAGAAACTTGAAGGTGTAAATCCACGGCTAGTAGCTGTAGTGGAGAGGGCCATTGAGCTATCTGAGCAGGACTTCTCTGTGATCTGTGGTCTACGTACCATTCAAGAACAGGAAGCCTTGGTCGCTAAAGGTGCATCACAAACCATGAAGTCTAAACACCTTGAAGGTAACGCAGTAGACCTCATGGCGTGGGTTGATGGTGGTCGTTGGGAACTGAACTTGTACGACGAAATAGCTGATGCAATGCTCAAGGCAGCTAAAGAACTAGGAGTCACTATCCGTTGGGGTGCTGCATGGCACAAGGCTCTTAATGATTGGGATGGTACAGCAGAAGACTTGATGAATGAGTACATAGACATTCGTCGTTCTGCAGGGCGTAGACCCTTCATTGATGCCCCTCACTTCGAGGTGTTATAACCATGAAAAAGGAAGACTCTTGGCACTTATCTAAGTCAGTACCAATAACATTTATAGTAGCTATAGGTTTACAGACTGCAGCTTTAGTGTGGTATGTGTCTACACTTGATAGTGCAATCAAACAAAACTCTAAAGATATTCTACGTAACGAAACTAGACTAGATCAGATAGAACGAATTGTTCAGAGTCAAGCCGTAACCCTTGGAAGAATGGACGAGAATATAAAAGCTATCCGTGACATGATGGAACGAAGTAGAAGGGAACAGTAATGGACCCAGTTACCATAATCACAGGAGCCACTGTCGCATTCAATGCACTAAAGAAAGGCTTCGCAGTCGGGAAAGACTTGCAAGATATGGGTAGCCAACTAACCAAGTGGGCAGGTCATATGGCTGATCTTGGTCAGGCTGAGAAACAGGTCAAGAATCCCCCTTGGTGGAAGTCAATAGGTGGGTCTGTAGAGGCTGAAAGTCTCGAAGTTTTCGCTGCGAAGCGTAAGGCAGAGGCCATGAGAAAAGAACTCAAGGATTATATAAGTTTCACGATGGGGCCATCAGCATGGGATGAGCTTGTGGCTATTGAGGCTAAGATTCGTAAGCAGAAAAAAGAACACGAGTATCGTAAGGCAGAACTACAAGAAGCCATCATTACTTGGACAATATCAGGACTACTACTGTTAACAGGTATTGGTGCGATTATATTCTTTGCGTGGTTCTTCGCCAACAGATGATTAAGATAGGTGATAAGTATTACGTGTTCGACAAGAACGGAAAGATACTTATCATTACAAGGAACAGACGAATAGCTGAGAGATTAGAAAATGGTAGTTGATTTCGATATTGATGGTGACGGTAAGATCACTGCAGAAGAAGTAGCAATGAAGGAACGTATGCTTGAGATAGAGCTACGTGAAGAGAAAGCAGAGTCGCAGAAGTTCATGGCTTGGGTAGCTATGGGTATGATGATTATCTTTACTGTGTTCTTATTCACACCTATCATGTCAGACTCTCGTGTATCTGCACTAGCTGATCTACTAGGTCTATTCTACATTGCACAGACAGGTGTTGTTGCAGCGTATATGGGTGCTACTGCGTACATGGCAGGTAAACCTATGGGTAACAAGGTGGCAATGAGTAAATGAGGTGGTTAGTCTTAGCTCTGTTCTTATCTGGTTGCTCTCAGATTCCATCCTTTCTCTTGGGGGGTGGGGGTGGACCGAATGTCGCAGCCAATGTACAGGCAGGAAAGACTAACTCTCAGACAGTTGGAACTACGAACAACTCTGATCAAGAAGTGGTAGTGGAAACACTGACAGGTGATCTGAAACAAAGCAACGACACAAACAAAGTAAACACAGATAGCGTAGAGAATATAAACATAAATGAAATACCGCCGTGGGTCTTGATCCTTCTAGTGCTAGGTTGGTTAGCCCCTAGTCCACAAGAAATGGGACGTGGTTTACTTACTCTAATAGCAACACTAAGGAGAAAGAGTGATGGCAGCAAGGCTTAACAAAGCTAAGATGAAATGTAATAGTCCTAAGACTACACCTAAACATCCAACTAAATCTCATGTAGTAAAGGCGTGTGTAAATGGTAAAGAAAAGATTATACGATTCGGTCAGAAAGGTGTCAAAGGCAGTCCTAAAGGTAGCGCAAGAAATAAAGCGTTTCGTGCTAGACATGCTAAGAACATTAAAAAGGGAAAAATGAGTGCAGCATACTGGGCTGCGAAAGTGAAGTGGTGATATGTGGGTAGGAATCTTATTAGTTTGTTTCGATCCTATGGCACTATCCTGCAGGATCATAGCAAAGCCTGAACCCTTCTATAGTGAGCAAGCTTGCTTAGAAGAAGCAGAACAGATAGCTATGGATATAAGAAGAGGCGGTGCTTATGTAACTCCACACTGCCATAGAGTCGAAGGGGATAGTGCGTAATGCCTGTACGAAAAGTAAAAGGTGGCTACCAATGGGGTAAATCTGGTAAGGTCTATCCAACACGTGCTCAAGCTGAACGACAAGCCAAGGCAGCATACGCATCAGGATACAAGAAAAAGAAAAGGAAGAAGTAGTGGCGAAGCCTGTATGGGAAAAGAAACGTCCCAAGAAACTAGGAAAGTCCAAGCCTCTTACTGCAGCACAGAAAAAGAAAGCTAAAGCTAGGGCAGCAAAGGCAGGACGTAAATACCCTAACATGATTGACAACATGTGGGCAGCTAAACAATAAAGAAAACCCCCAAGGAGAAATCCCTGGGGGTTTTTTCTTATTGGTGTATCTTACACCATCGTTCTCGTAGTCGTTGCAGATACCAGATAGCTTTATCAATGTCCTCTAAGCCATTCTTGTACTCACAACGCCACATGTACTTGAGTACGTTTGCTGCGTGTGGTGCTATACTACCTGACATGTTCTCTGTCATAGCTTCTATCGCATCAATGCACTCAATACCACTGT
>Ga0196899_1001296_pt1 | contig 12368 bp, 14 predicted proteins | sample VirMetDEL_Sep_01_FD_169095 | JGI IMG/M metagenome (GOLD analysis project Ga0196899, IMG submission 169095) | Aqueous microbial communities from the Delaware River and Bay under freshwater to marine salinity gradient to study organic matter... | ecosystem: Environmental > Aquatic > Marine >... | reverse complement strand
GGAAGGTCTGAACATCCACTGCCTGCTCTTTGACGAGCTTCACGCCCAGCGTGGCGATCGCCGTCTCTGGGATGCGTTGCGATACGGTGGTGCTGCACGCCGCCAGCCACTGGTGTTGTCAATTACAACAGCAGGCGAGGCCAACAAAACTCACCTGTGGTATGAGCAGCATGACTATGCGGAGCGATGCATTGCTGACCCTACTTTCGATCCAGCATTCTTTGGCTGCATCTATGCTGCTGACCGCGAGGATGATTGGCAAGACCCGAAGATTTGGCAGAAAGCAAATCCTTCATTGAACTACACAATTACCGAGGAATCGTTTGCAGCCGATGCTCGCGAAGCAGCAAACTCCGCGACAAAGCTGTCGTCGTTTCTTCGGTATCGACTCAACGTCCCTACATCCACAGAGACGCGGTGGGTGCGGCCAGACCAGATAGCAGCATGCATGGGGCAGCATACAGCACCGTTGGCTAACCGCGACTGCTGGTGCGGATTAGACCTTGCCTCCACATTTGATACCACTGCATTCGTGGCGTGGTTCCCTGCAGAAGATGGCTTTATTGATGTGTACGCGCATTTCTGGATGCCTGGGGAGAATGCGTATCAGCGAGAGCAAGAAGACCGCGTACCTTACTCGCAGTGGGAGCGCGAGGGCTGGCTAACCCTTACCGATGGGCGCAGCACCGATTACGGGGTCTTGCAGCGTGATATCATGGCTTTCTGCGAGGAGCATACATGTCGCTCGCTGGCAATCGACAGATGGAATGCGACTATGTTGGCTCAGTCGCTAGCTGGAGAGGGCTTGCCGGTAACCATGTTTGGTCAGGGGTTTGCCTCAATGAGCAGCCCTACTAAGCACCTTGAAGCTTTGCTTATAGAAGGAAAACTGCGCCTTGCAGGCAATAGCCTGCTAAGTTGGCAACTAGGAAATGCTGCGGTTCAGATGGACCCTGCTGGTAATGTGAAGCTGTCAAAAGCTAAGAGTACGGAGCGAATCGACGGCGCTGTATCTATGGCGATGGCATGTGGGGTCCACATGGGCGAAAGCATGTCCGAAGCCGCGATGCCCGAAATCTCATTTTGGTGATACATGAGCGATAAAAACGGCGCTTACCCAGAAATCAAGTGGCTTGAAAGCCGCACAAGCAACTGGGATGACCTAGTCGCAATGGCGAGCAGCAACAGCCATTACCGCATCACGCCAGAGGTTGCGCTAAAGACTTCCGCTGTCTTGGCATGCATTCGCGTACTTTCAGAGACGATCGCAGGGCTGCCGCTGCAGCTGTACCGTCGCGATGGCGACGAGAAGAAGAAGGCCAAAGACCTGCCGCTGTATCGCATTCTGCATTCGCGGCCAAACGGCTGGCAGACGCGGTTTGAGTTTGTCGAGCAGTTGATTGTGCATCTGTGCCTGTATGGCAATTCGTATGCTTTGATTGCTCCAGGCGAGCGATCGCGTGTCGGCAGTCTGCGGTTGCTACATCCTGCAAACATGGAGGTTGTGCAGGAAGACGATCTCTCGCTGACATACATCTATCGCGAGCCGGTGTCAAGCAGAAAGATTATCTACCGTGATGATCAAATTATGCATTGCCGCTGGTTGTCTGTTGATGGCATTGTCGGAACTGTGCCTATCGAGCTTGGCAAAGATACGATCTCGCTCATGCGAGCCCTGGAGCAGCACGGCAATCGGTTCTGGAGCAACAACGCGATGCCTGGGGTTGTGTTGCGTACAGACCAAGCGTTGCCACGCGAGGTGCGAGAACAGTTGCGAGAGCAGTGGGATTCGGCGCATCGCGGACCTACTAAAGCGGGCCGAACGGCAGTAATGAGCCACGGCCTACACGCCGACACGCTTGGCGCTAGCCTGGAAAGCAACCAATATGACCAGTTGCTGACGACAAGCGTGCTTTCTGCTTGTCGATTGTTCAATATGCCTCCCCACAAAGTGCAAGAGCTTGGGCGAGCGACCTGGGGTAATATCGAAAGCGAAAACATCTCGTTCGTGCAGACAACCATTCTTCCTTGGTTGCGCCGCATTGAGGGAGCGATCGCACGCGATTTACTTCCTGACAACGACGAATATTTCGCAGAGTTTGTTGTCGAAGGCTTGCTGCGCGGCGATACGATGACGCGGTACAGCGCGTATCAGATTGGCATTTCAAACGGCTGGCTTACGGCAAACGAGATTCGTGCGATGGAGAATCTTGGGCCAATGCCAGAGCAGCCAGAGCCTCCGCAGCAAGAGCCTCCACAAGAGCCGCCACAGCCACAAGAAGACGAACCGTCAGAGGATGAAGAAGATGCCGTGGATGATTGAGAAAAGCGACAAATGCCCAGCCTCGCGGCCATACGCCGTCATCAAGGAAGCCGATGGCTCTGTTGAAGGTTGCCACGCCACAGAGGCAGACGCGGAGGATCAGGTGGTCGCTCTGTATGCCTCTGAGGAGGAGCAGCGTGAAGTTAGCCTAAAGCCAACTGCAGGCATGGCATCAGCCGCAAAACGCGGGCTGCGACTGCACGAAGAAGGCAAGAGTGGTGACGGGCTGAAACCGGAGACGGTTCGTCGCGCCAACAAGCTAGCCAACCGCGAGGAAATGAACCGCGATTGGGTTGTTGAGATGAACGCATGGTTTGCCCGCCACGCTTCGGACAAAAGGCCAGGGTGGGATAAGCCGGGAGATGAGTCGCCATCTTTTGTCGCACACCTCCTGTGGGGGGGGTTTGCAGCCCGCGAATGGTCAGCGCGCAAGGTTGCGCAGCTAGAGAAAGACAGGAGTTTCATCATGGAAATGGAACGTCGCGATATTGAGTTTCAGGATGACGATGAACTCGTCGTGGAGCAGCGATCTGACGGCACGCCTGTCATTCGCGGGTATGCCGTCACATACAACAGATTGTCTGTGCCGCTTGGTGGATTCCGCGAACGCATCCTGCCAGGAGCGTTTGACGAGGTGTTGAATCGCAAGCAAGACCGCGTCGATCTTGTGAGCTATTTCAATCACGATGCCAACATCATGCTTGGCCGAGAGTCGAGCGGCACGCTGCGGGTCTGGTCTGATGATCGCGGCGTTGGGTTTGAGGTAACGCCACCGAAGACACGCGCAGATATCCTTGAGCTAATCGCTCGAAAAGATGTGCGTGGAGCAAGCTTTACGTTTGCTCTATCAGGCCCAGAGTCCGAGAACTGGGTCGAAGAGAACGGCATGCCGATTCGCGAGGTGCGAACCGCGAAGATTTACGAACTTGGCCCGGTAGTGCAGCCAGCGTATCCATCGACGGCAGTGTCTGTAGCTATGCGAAGCCTGGAGGCGTGGCGTGCAGAGCAGCAAGCTATTGAAGTGCCTGAGATTCAGCAGTGCAGGCAAATGCCATCTGCCTTGGCAAAGCTTAAGGCAGCGATTCTACGGAGTCTGTAGTGAATTCTGGAAGCGTATGCAATAAGTGCGGTCGCGGTCGCATGCGGCCGATTTCTAGTCGGCAGGCTGGTGACCGGATGCAGCTGCGATATTTGGCGTGTAGCAACTGCAGCAATCGCTGTAAGTCTCTTGTTGCTGCATCCGCTGTTTTTCGTCGTTCTATCGTAGAACAGCAATCAGCGTCAAAAACATAACCTGCCGGTATCGTGGCCGTCAGGAACGGATTTCCACCGCTCACAACGGAGAGCCAAGGATGGCTAATAAGATTAAAGATTTGCAGGACCGCGCAGCCGCTGTGGCTGCCGAACTTGAAGAGCTGCATCAGATTGAGGATCGCAGCGAAGAGCAAAACGCCAAGATGGAGCGCCTGACTGCCGAGGCCGATTCGATCGTGCCAGAGCTTCAGCATGAGAAGGCGATCGCTGATCGCATCTCAGCCATCCGCGCTGCCTCGCAGGCCGCTGCCGCACCCGTAGAGGTTGCTGCTGTGCCAAAGGCTGCTAGCAAGCCAGCTGCTCGCTACAGCCGACTTCGGGGCTTCCAGACTGCCGATGACGCTGAAATCTGCGGTCACTGGATTCGCGGTCACCTGCTTGGCAAAGAAGACTCGCGGCAGTGGTATCACAACAACGTCGAAGAGCGAGCCCTGTCCTCTGCTGATAACAGCAAGGGAGGTGTGTTTATTCCAGAGAGCTTCGCTGCTACTGTTATTCGTCTGGTTGACGAGTTTTCGGCTATCCCGCAGCAAGCCAACGTCGTGCCGATGGCGAGCGAAACGCTCTACATTCCACGCCGCACTGGTGGCAACACTGCTTACTTCGTCTCGGAAAACTCTGAGACAACTGCTTCCGATATGGCGACCGACAACGTGATGCTCTCGGCAAAGGATTGCCGTGTTGCTTCGCGAGTTCCTAACAGCCTCATCGAAGATTCGGTGGTCGATCTTGCCGGTCTGGTGGCAACTGAGTTTGCCCTGGCTCTCAGCCAGAAGATTGACGATGCTGGCTTTGCTGGTGACGGCACAAGCACGCATGGTGGTATCCGAGGCATCCAGTGGAAGTTTGAGAACGAGACGCTTACGGCTGGAACCAACGATTCCGGCGAGTCGGCTCTGTCGTCTCTGACGATCGATGACTTCGCAGAGCTTATCGGTAAGCTTCCTAGCTACGCGCGTGCTGGTGCAGGGTTCTATGTGACTCCGCAGGTTTACAGCACCGCGATGCTTCCGTTGATGCTGTCGGCTGGTGGCGTCTCTGCTGCTGAACTTGCCTCCGGTGCAAGCGAGCAGCGGTTCATGGGCTACCCGGTGTTCTTCAACAACTCGATGCGAACTTCGGTGAGCAACGGACAGGTCGTCTGCCTCTTCGGCCAGATGGGTCTTTCGACTCACTACGGCCTGCGGCGTGACATCACCGTGCGTGCCTCGACTGACCGTTACATCGAATTTGATCAGACTTACTTCCAGGCGACGTGTCGATTTGACATCGTGACGAGCGATGTTGGTGATGCTTCGACCGCCGGTCCTGTTGTGGCTCTCACCCTCTAATTAGGAGATAAAACCAAATGGATTTGGTTCAGAACAGCAAAAGCTCTGTTGGTGTGAGCTATGTCAACAGCGCTCAGACGGCGTCTCACAGCATTGATTGCATTGGCTTTGATGCCATTAGCGTCGATGCTATTGTGCAGACGAATGAAGAAACCACAGCACCAGCTGTGGTCAAGTTTGAAACGAGCGACGACAACACTACCTTTGCTACAGTCACGGGTCTTATCCAAGACACTGACTACACGCTGGCAGGTGTTGCGAATACCGCTGATGCCAACGTGACGCGGTTTGATGTGTCGCTTAAGGGTCTTGAGCGGTATGTTAAGATTAGCGTCACCCCAAGCGGTGACGTTGGGACCAACGACGCCTCGATTGTTGTTGCCGCTCGTCTGCACAAGGCAGAGGCTGGCATTGACTCGGCCAGCGATGCTGGCGTCGAAGCTCGCGCAGTTAAGTAGTTCGATTACCTTTAACGCAGGAGGAATGCCGTGGGCGCGGCTTCAACTGTGTCAGGTGTAAAGCCTGCTGAGTTAGAGACGGCATCGGGGAAAGTCCGCGTGGCCTGTGCGATGAGTACGCCACGCCTTGGCTGGAACGATCATGTGTTCTGCTGGCCGCGCGGACTGCTCCCCTATCGGATAGCTCCGGTACGCTTTGAGGGTGCGTTTTGGGATCAATGCCTCGATCGTGTCTTAACTGACATGGTTGAAGCAGATGACGATTCTAATTTGCCACCACTGTGGATTCTGGTTCTCGACTATGACACTGTGTTTGAGCAGGACGCTGTACCGCGTCTTCTGACTTACGCTGCTGCAAGCGATTACGATTTTGTGGCGGCAGTGCAGATGAAGAGGCGAGTTGCCGAACCTCTCTTCACAATGGTTGATGAGAAGGGTGACCGCATTAGCGAGGTTAAGCGTGGCGAGTTGCTGCTAAACAATATTGTTCCAGCCAACACTGCCCACTTTGGTCTTTCGCTGTTGCGAGCCAGCGCCCTTAAGAAAATGGAGCGTCCTTGGTTTAAGGGGGTTCCGAACAAAGATGGTAAATGGGCCGAGGGCAGGACTGATCCAGATATTTGGTTCTGGCAGCAGGCTAAGAAGGCTGGCTTAAAGGCTGGCATCTGCACCCGCGTGACGGTTGGTCATATAGAATGTTGGATCAAGTGGCCTGACAAAGGTATGGGCCAGCTGCTACAGCATCCAGGGGAATTCTGGGACAACAACGGCAGGCCACCGGAGGAGTGCTGGTCATGAGAGTACGGTTCTGCAGGCACTACCAAACCTATCGTCGCGGTCAGTGCTATGACCTTGGCGACGGCGTTGCTCGCAGCATGATGCAGATGGGCGTTTGCGAGCCTGCACCTCAGTCACTGTTTGAGAATGCTGCAGCGCCTGAGCCGGAAAAGGTTGAGCGTGCGATAGCACCAGTTGCCAAGAAGCGTGGCCGTCCTCGCAAGAAGAAGGCAGAATAATGACTTTCTACGGTTGGCAGAGCGCTCGCAGTACCACGCGGTCTTATCGATCACTTGTTGTGGCTACAGAGCCGACAACTGACGATCGGCCTGTAACCGTGGCTGAAGCTAAGGAGCATCTGCGAATCGTAGACTTCACCGATGACGATGATTACATCGCCGGTCTAATCGACGCTGCCAGGAAGTGGTGCGAAGATTACTGTGAGCGGACGTTCGCTGATTGCCAATACACGGTGGCCTTCGATGATTTTCCGCATGTCCGCATCGAGCTTCCGCGCCCGCCGCTGCGGCTAAATGCTTCTTCATCGGAGGCCACCGTCACTATTTCCTATGTCGATACTGGTGGCACTACTCAGACGCTCAACTGGGCCGAAAGCGGCACGCAAGACTTCCGCGTTGATAAGGATTATACGCCGGGCCTGGCATACCCTCTGTACCTCGAAACGTGGCCCAGCGTGCGAATTGACGACAAGGCCGTGCAGATTACCTATCTGGCAGGCTATGGCAGCGTGTCTGCGATACCGCAGGCGTTGAAGCACAGCGTAAAGATGCTTGTTTCGCACTGGTACACCAACAGGGAAGCTGCCGATCGTGCTGGCCTTCGCGACGTGCCTTTGGGCGTGTATGACCTTCTCGCACCTCTTGCATGGAAGCAGTACGCATGAGCATCGAAGGCAGCATCAGCGTCACGTTTGACTTCAACGACACGGCATCTGCGGAGGGTGTTGAGTCACTGAAGAAGGTGCGGCTTGCCAGCAATGAAGCGGTGACTGCTGGCAAAGTTGCAGTCCTGAGTGGCACGGTTGGCACAGCAGTTCAGAATATTGATCTTACATCGCTGGATTACCGCGATGCTGCAGGAAGTCTTGTGACGTTTGCGGAAATCGACCGCATAGCCATCCAGGCTGCAAGCCATGTGCATTTGCAGTTGGTTGACGTTGGCACTCAGCTGCTTGCGGATGACAACAAGGTATCCATTTCTTGCGTCCACAACACTGATGACACTCTTAGGATTTTCACAACAGCTGGCACATCTTCCTACGTTGTGGCGTTTCACGGATCATGAACACTGGCCTGTTAGACACAAAAGCGGTGATTCAGCAGCCCGCCGAGGCTCGCAATAGCCTTGGCGAGTTTACGCTTACTTGGAGCGATTGGGCCACGCGATACATCGCACTGCTTCCGCTGTCGGGAACTGAGACGATCAACGCTTTGGCATTAGAGGCAGTCGTCACGCATCGCATCCGCATGCGTTACACGCAAGGGCTGCAGCCTAAATACCGAATTGTTGCTGAAGGCCGCACGTTTGACATTATTAGCGTCCTTGAGCGTGGTCGCCGCGTCGAGCATGAATTGCTCGTTACGGAGGTGATCGATGGCTGATATTGTAGATATCGTTTTTGACAGAAACTCTCTTCTTGTGACCATGCAAAAGTTTAGGGAGCTAAACTTTTCAATTCAGCGGCAATACCTCACGCCAGCTGTAAGGGAAGCTGTAAAACCGCGATTGCCGTCGCTTAAGGCGGCTACGCCACGCAATAGCGGAAATCTTAAGCGTGCTGCTGGCTTTGAGGTGCAGAAGCCGCACACTAAGGGCGATCCAAACAAATACGGCGTAAAAGTGATGGCCCGTATTGGATTTTTGCGAGGCAAAGACTCTAAGAGCAAGACAGAGAAGAAGGGCTTTCACGCGCATCTTGTTGAATCCGGCGTTGAGGCGCAAGCGATGCCAAAGCGCGCTCGCGCGTTTGCGATACAGTGGTCTAAGAATCGCAAATATCAATACCTGAAACCATTGCGGAGACGCAAGGTTGACGCGGTATTTCTTTACAAGAAGCGTGCTGTTGCAGGCCAAAAGTTTTTCTATGCATGGTGGAACAGGAATTCTCGCGTAGTGCTGCGTGACTTGCGGCGCAACGTCGAGGTATATCTAGAGAAGGCGATTGCGCATCAATCTCGCAGTAGATAGCTGCAGCCCTGCTTGAGGTTCTCATGCTTCACATAGATGAAGAATTAGTGGGCATGCTTTCCGCAGCGCCGGAAGTGGCTTTGCTTGTTGGGAGGCGCATTTACGCCACGCAATCGCCGCAGGGTGGAGCAATGCCGTCTGTTGTTTATTCCCGCGAAAACAACAGTCGAAACGGGTTTCTTAGCCTGGACAACACAGCCGCGTATTCACGCGCGACCTACCTAGTTTCTGCAATGGCAGAGACGTTTCTGGAGAGCCGCAATCTTGCGCGTGCGATCCGGCGAAACCTAGAATACAAGAAAACAGCACAGGTGCGCTTGACTCGGATTATCAGTGAAAGCGACACTATTGAGTCGCCGCCATCTGGAGAGCAGCTGCCTGTATACCGAACTGATTTGACGATAGAAGTCACTCACATTGAACCTTAGCACGCAAGGAGGCGTGATATGGCCCGTGATATTGCAGATGGTGCTACCGTATCGTTTGGCTCTGTCTTTACATCGCTGAAGCTTGCGAGCATTTCGCATTCTGGCATGACCCGCAATACCGTTGATGCTTCGCATCTCGGCACTTCAGGCGGGAAAGACTTCCTGGGTTCTAGCATGTATGACCCAGGTGAAGTGTCCTGCGAGGTGCATTTCGACCCGTCGCTGCGCACAACAATCGTGGGTGCAATGACAAATGATAGCACTGCGCAGGCGCTAACGATCACTTATCCGAACGGTGGGACTGCCACTACGGCCTGGAGCGCGTATGGCTATCTGACTGGATTTGAAGTGACCGCAACTAAGGAAGAGTTGATGACCGCGACGGCCACCGTAAAGCTGTCCGGTAATATTGGTTAAGTCTTGGAGGGCGCGCAATGGCATTGACAAGAGATCAGATCAAGGCAAAGCGTGGCGTGATGCCACGCGAGCCGCTTTCGGTTCCCGAGTTGGGAGACGATCCGATTTACATCAGCAAGCTAAGTGCTGCTGGGCGGGATAAGTTTGAGCAGATGGTCACTGGCGGCAACGCTGGTTCAGTCAATCTGGACAACATTCGCGCTCGGTTTCTCACTCTGGTTTGCGTTGATGAAACCGGCAAGCTTTTGTTTGAAGAAGCAGACGCTGAGTGGCTTGGAGAACTTGATACTGATGTTGTTCAGAAGATTGTTGACAAGGGGTTTGCAATCAATGGCATTAACGTCGATGCAGTGGAGGAAACAGTAAAAAACTAGAGCGCCAGCCGATCAGACAATTCCTGTTTCGGCTGGCCTTGTCTCTTGGCATCTGGGACGTTGACAGTCTTGCGGAGAGTATGTCGGTTGATCTTCTCTACGAATGGCTTGCGTTTTACCGGCTTGAGCCATTTGGGGATGAATGGCTAAGGCATGCTGTGCAAACCTGCCAGTTCTATAATGCTCATCGAGGCAAATCGCAGCCGCAGAGGAAGCCGCAAGACTTCATGCCTGTAGAAGCTCGACCGCAAACTCCGCAGCAGATACATGAAGCGCTGATGGGAATACCAAGGATGGGCTAATGGCCGGGTTTAACTTTAGCAAAGTCAGCGTTGCCATCACAGCAAACACTGGGGGGCTTGCCAAAGGTCTGACCCGTGCGCGCAATTTGCTGTCTAGGTTTGGTGGCGTAGCTGCGCGCATGCCAAGAATTTTAGGTGGAATTGGCTCTTCTGTCGGGAAGCTTCCATCAAGGCTACCACTTGCTGTCGGGTTTCTAGCTTTAACGCAAGCTGTCAAACTTGCGTGGTCGGCTATCAGCCGTTTGTTTAGGTTGGTGAACTCAGCTGTTCAGTCCTACGCCTCATTTATTGAGCAGCAGAACCGCGTGGAGAAAGTGTTTGGTGATTCGGCTAAGGCTGTGCAGCAGTTCGCAAAAAGCGCAAATGCCATTGGGTATGCGGACACGCAGGCTTTGCAGGCAGCTGGAACCTTTGGCACTTTGTTTAAAAATGTTGGCGCGACTGATGCTGCGGCTGCGGAAATGTCCATGTCGCTTGTCAGCTTAAGTGCTGACATGGCTTCGTTTAATGAAGTCAGAATTGACGATGCTTTGCGGGCTATGCGGTCAGCGCTTGTTGGCGAGATTGAGCCAATACGCCGCATGGGCATCATGCTTAATGATGCAGCGCTTCGTCAGGAAGCGTTTAACATGGGCCTTACGGACACTGTGAAGCGTGTCCTTACGCCAACGCAAAAAATGATGGCTGCGTATGCGTCTATTGTTAAGCAAGCAAGCATGCAGACAGGCGACTTTACAGACACTATTGGTACGCTTTCCAACCAGCAGCGTGTTGCCAGATCGAATATCCGCGACTTAATCACAGAGATTGGCGAGAAGCTTGAGCCTACATTCAGGGCTGTTGTGGCAGCGTTTAACGACGGCGTAACAAGCATAAGGGCTTTTGGTGTAGTTGCGCAATCGGTGCTTTCTGAGCTTGCCATTTCAATAGGGATTGCGGGAAACGAATCTGAAATCTTTGCTGGCTCGTTGCGTCTAATTGGCGGCGCTGTCATGGCGCTGCGGGGCTCAGTTCGCGTGTTATGGGGAGCGTTTTTAAAATTTGGAGAGGGTGTTGCGTCTACTGGTGCTGCTATTTACGAGTATATTGGCGGGTTTGCGGAAAACGTCATTGGAGGTATCCCTTTTGTTCTGGAGTGGGTGAGCGGGCAGATTCTTAGCGGTCTTTTAGAACCTGTGCGCATTGCGTTGCTTGGGATTTCTAAGATTTCTGCATGGTTTGGCTCAAAGGAGTTTGCGCAAGGCGTTCAAAGGACTGCTGGTTTAATAGAGGCTTTGCAGGTTCAGCTTGCGAAGACTGACCCCAACAAAGGCGCTGATTTTGCAAAGCGAATTAGTGATCCATTTAAAGACGTTGCAGAACAAGGCAAGAAAAACGCTGCTATCCTTGGAGAAAAGGCAGCAAAAGCTTTTGAGGATGGGTTTAAGGACATAGAAGCTCCGTTTAAGCGTTTTGACGAAGCAAAATTTCGGTTAGATGTTGAGTCGCCTCTGAAGGATATGATTCCGATTGCTGGGGTGGCGGGACAAGAGTTTGCTAAGTGGATTAATCAAGAATCGAAATCTCTGTCGGCAGTTGTTGAGCAGGCGAAAGAACTTAAGGGGATACTCGTTAATTCTGCTGCTGGCGAGCAATTTCGGAATGCCATTCTTCGCGGGTTTGATCCGAGAACTGCTGCAAATACCGATCGCCAGATTGCGGACAATACCAACCGCATGGCAAACGGCATTGACAATCTGCCTGACGCGCTTGGCGGCGTTGTTGGCCGTCAGATTGCTGGCGCAAGCATAGGGGTTTGATTGATGGGTTTTTACGATGTAACGGTGCTGTACGAAGATGCTTTTGAAGAAGCAAAAAGCGGCAATGATCGTGCAACATTTTCAATTAATCGCACGTTGCTAGCCAAGAGCGACACGCCTAACCCCTCCTTCGTAGATATTGGAAATAGCACTGCCACATGGCCTGGGCTTGGCGGTGAGGTAATTGATCAAATAAATTCTCTTCGCAATTTTGATGGCATTGTAGCGCGATGTGCAAGCAGAAAGTTTTCATGGCTTGGCGGCACAGAGAATGCAGTCAAGATTGAGCTTGTATACGAAGGTCTAAGCCCTTATGAAAACAATGATGGCGGTGGCAGCCAACAGCCAAAGGAGTTGCAGTCTGAGACTTGGCGGCGAATTAGCATCAGTACATCTCAGATTACTACGCCAGCTGCGGACTCAAGCGGCAGGCCGTTTTGCAACTCTGCAGGTGATCCTGTAGACGGGCTGGAAGAAGAAACTTCGCTCGCAGTTATTAAATACACAAACGAGTTTAATCCCGATCCTGCTCTTGATCGCGTTTGGCTGTGGCTTAATAGATGCAATTCTCAGCTATATCTTGGAGCGCCACAGTATACGCTACGGGTGACCGGATTTTCAGCTGACTTTGATGATC
>Ga0196899_1001290_pt1 | contig 12388 bp, 5 predicted proteins | sample VirMetDEL_Sep_01_FD_169095 | JGI IMG/M metagenome (GOLD analysis project Ga0196899, IMG submission 169095) | Aqueous microbial communities from the Delaware River and Bay under freshwater to marine salinity gradient to study organic matter... | ecosystem: Environmental > Aquatic > Marine >... | reverse complement strand
CTGTAGACGTTGATGCTGGCCTAGTTGATGAGACAATTGCTATCCTGTCAGATATTGCTCAAGGGTACGCAGAAGGTGGACAAGTTGAGGATACAACTGATAAGTTGTTACGACTAATTGGAGATGACGAATGAGCATTTTTGACGACTTTTTCGACTTTATTCGCGACGACGATATTTTCGATGAAGATGAGTTTGACTTTGGAACGGGTCAATTTATAGAAGGCACTGCCGGTGCCAACTGGTGGAACTCAATCACTGATTTTTTCGACGACGGTTTTGGTGGAAGACTTATAGATTTTTTTACCGACGATAGTGGTGGCCTAGGCGGTTTAGCAGGCGCGGTTCTTATGAATCAGCTTGGCTTGTCCGATCCTAAAATCGATAAAGTTGGCTACCAAGGCGGTATTCCTGAATACCAAGCGATGCGTCAGCAAGTGCCTGTTGCTACCGGCATAGAACAAATTGACCAAACAGTCAGGCCAATGGGTACACCAGCAGGAGATGTAGGAAGTACAGGACGTGTATTACCATTAATGTATGATCCAAATCGTCGTCCCGGAAGTGGCGGGCGTCGGTACTTTACTGATATTGAGTACACGCCTACTGGGAGAGACATGGGGGAAGACAAGGCTATAGATAGTACAGGTATAGCCGCCGCACAAACGCGACAAGATCAACAGTCTTCTGACTTATTGCGCCGTAACCTAAGTAATCTTGCTAGAGAAGAGCGTGCAAGACGTAGCGGTGCTTTACCGTTGATGGCAGGGCCAATGCCTACGAACAGCTACACACCTCCGCAACCAGAGCCAGAACCAACAGATGATCCAGTAGGTCAACTTCCACCCGATCAAGATGGTTCGTACGCACGTGGAGGTATTACTGCGCTCAAAAAAGGTAAGTATTTAAACGGCAATACTGATGGCATGGCAGATAGGGTACCTGCTACTATTGACGGTAAGCAACCAGCGGCACTTAGTGACGGCGAGTTTGTTATCCCTGCGGATGTTGTCAGCCACTTAGGAAACGGCAACTCCGATGCAGGAGCGAAAGTCCTAGAACAAATGATGGCGCGTGTACGTAAAGAACGTACAGGTAACAAAGAACAGGGTAAAGAAATTACCGCCCGTAAAATGCTTCCAGTGTGAGGTGACGCATGACTACTCCAGATCCAACAGCCGACCCTACAGCCGCACCAGATCCTATTGTCGGACAGCAGACCGGCACTGAGTCATCGCTATCTACGTGGGCCGGTCCTTACGTTACGGACATGCTTGGTCGCGGTGCGGCACTTGCAGACCAGCCATATTATGCGTACGAAGGCCCGCTTACTGCGGGAGAATCGGCGTTGCAAACGCAAGCCTTTCAAGGCCTTGCTGGCCTAGCGGCTCCCGACACAATGGGTGCGTTCACGCCCAGTTCGTTTACCGAAGAAGGCACTGCTCAAACATACATGAATCCGTACCTACAGCAGGTATTAGATCCGCAACTAGACGAACTCCGACGCCAAGCTGAGATATCTCGTACACAACAAGCGGGTAAATTGACTCGTGCAGGTGCGTTTGGTGGGTCACGTCAACAGCTAGCTGAAAGCGAGTTAACACGTAACTTACTATCTCAGATGTCCGGGGTAACAGGTAAGACCTACGCTGACGCGTTTAATCGCGCCCAAGAACAGTTCAACCGTGAACAGCAGATGGGGCAACAAGCTCAGAATCTAGCTAACCAATATGGGCTACAAGCGCTTGCCGCACAATCCGGTGCGGGGGATGTTCAACGTGCCATTGAACAAGAAGGCATTATGGCGGATCGTTTACAGTTCGAGGAAGAACGAGACTTCCCATACAAGCAGGTGCAGTACATGCAGTCACTGCTTCAAGGTCTACCACTACAAACACAGTCGTATTCTTACGCGCAACCTAGCACGCTAGGAAATATTGGAAGTACGGCTGGGGGTCTTGATAAGTTATTTGAAATACTCGGCATGTTAGGTGGGGACGACTAAATGTCTATTGATAGAGAGATTAACGCTCGCGTTGAGGCATACGGCAGTAACCCTCAAGCGCTACAAAAAAAGTATGCGATGACAAAGGAGCTTGTAGACCTACTCGCGCTCCAAAAAATCAAGAAAAGTATGGACTCAGCACGTGCCGCAGTCGAAGCACAGATGCAGACTAACCCTGCCACAATTAAACAACAGCGTGAGCAAGAAGTATTTGGCCGTACGGCACAGGATGTAGCCCAGCAACTTGGTGGCGTACTGCAAACAGCAAAAAATCAACAGATGGCGCAACGTCGCCCAGCGCCGCAGGGTCTAGGCGCTTTGATGCCTCAACAAAGACAGCGCCCTCAACAAGGACAGCGCCCTCAACAACCACAACGTATGCAGGCAGGTGGTATTGTTGCTTTTAGTGGTACGGATGGCAGTAGAGTTCAAAGCGATCCAACCGAAAGACAGATACGTCAGCTTATAAATATGGGCTTGACTGACGATCAAATTAGAACGGCTGTAATGAACACTGGCCTGCTCCCGCAAGCCGCAGACAATATTATTCGGCAGGTGCGTGCCCAACAGAAAACGGATACGTCTTTACAACCACCACAACCAAAAACGCAGTCTATAGACCTCGCGTCTGACGATCCTGTGCTGGCTACTCAAGGTACTCAACCACCACAACCAAAAACAGTACCAGAGCCAGAGCCAGAGCCAGCACCAGAACCTGCTCCTGACCCAACAAATACGGGCATTGCTACAGCCGCAAAAGGTTTCCCCAAAGTTACGAACGAAGACGGTACGCGTAAGTCAGCTACACAGCTTGTAACTGAGATGGAGCCATTGGAATCGCCTCAAATTGATACATCAAAAGCCAATGAAGCTGGCCTTGCTGTCCTAAAAGATTTTAATCTGGGGCCAGATACACTTAAAGATCCTGAACAATACCGCAAAGATGTTCGTGATGACGAGGCAGATTTCTTCCGTCGCAAAGAAAAGATGGAAAACTATCAAAGAATGATTGATAGGCAAGAGGCGCTTAATGCAGAGCAATCTGACCCTAAAGCCTTAGCACGTGAGCAATTACAAGCAGGTCTAATTGGCATGGCTGGACGTGGTAGTACAGCAGGTGCTGGATTCGGCGCAGGTGCTATGACTATGGGCCGTTCTCAGAAACGTGATGCTCAGGCACGCTTGAAGACAGTTGCTGACATGGTTGACAACATGGAAAAGCAAGACTTTGAAGTAGCAAAAACAGCATCTGCCGCAGGTCGAGACGCTCTTGCACAAGCGGCAACAGATCGTCGCACAGCCCTTACTGCGATGTACACCATGCGAGGCCAAGAACTCGATACTATCCGTAAACAAGCGGAGATGGACTACAACGCTAACAAAGACAATATCAAGAATCTACTAGACGCTTCTGTTGCTGACGCAACAAGCGAGCTAAGACAAGCGATTCAAGAAGGCAATGATCTTCAAAGAGCAATGGCTATTTTGCAGAATCTAACTCAGCAAAATCAAAGAGCTTTGGATACCCTACGAGAAAACTTTACTAAGTCAATGCCGTATTTAAAGGCGCTACAAGACTATCAAAACGCCGTACAAAGAAAAGACGACGAAGGTGCTCGAACTGCAAAACAAACATTAGATCGGCTAGAACAGGAATATGCGGTCAGAGCAGAGCAAATGCTTAGTGATTCAGGGTCTACACAATTAGAGGCTGAACTTCGAAAGAGAATTGGGTTCGATGCTCCACAACCAAGGTTCGATACTAGCGTAGATGATGGTTTCGGTAACATGACTGTATCTCCGTAGGAGTATTTATGCCTACTTATTCTATTGTTGGGCCTGACGGAAAAACTTATTCGATTGATGGTCCAGAGGGAGCTACTAGACAGCAAGTTATACGCGCCGTTAAAGCACGTATGGATAGCGACCCGCCCATACCCTCTGAGCCAGTAGCTCCTCAAGAAGAAGCAGGGTTCCTTGAGAACATCGGTAAAGGCTTTGCTTCTGGTGCTGTAAGCACGGGTGAGTTAGCGTCCCTCGGTGCCGCCGCGCTTCTTGAAGAAGAGGATGAACTTGCCGCTCGCGCAAAGATACAAGAAGTCGCTGAGTCATTACGTCCTGAAGGCGGTGATCCTGATTCCTACGCGTACAAGATAGCCAGTGGACTCGGCTCAATTGCAGGTGCACTCGCTCCCGCCGCCGCTGTCACCTACGGTGCTCCCGTTCTTGGTGTCGGCGCTACTGCCGCAACCATTGGCGGTCTAGGAACTGCGGGTGCTATTGGTATTGGCGCAGGTGCTGGTGAAGCTAGCGAACGAGCAAGGGCATTTGGCACTACTGAAGAAGAGCGAAATATAGCCACACGTAGAGGTGCGGCGATTGGTTCTCTCGAAGTATTACCTCTTGGTAAACTTTTAAAAATCCCTGTGCTTGGAGACCTAATCCAAAAAGCTGGAGGAGACTCTCCCGGCTTGATAGGGTCTTTGCGTCGAGCTTTGGTTACAGGTTCAGGCGAAGCCGTACAGGAAGCTACCGCTGGCATACTACAAAATCTTGTCGAGCAGGGGTATAACCCTGAACGAGAACTCATTGATGCTGGCGTTGCTGAAGAAGGTCTTGTTGGCGGGGCTTCTGGTGCAATTCTTGAACTTATCCTAGATAGTGGTAAGGCTGTACGACGTGGTATGCGGGGTCAAGGTGGCCCCGAACGTGTTGAAACACCACCAGAACCGACTCCTGAACCAAGTGAAGTAGAGACGACTGCGCCGATTTCAGAGGACACCGTAGAACCTACGGTAGAAGCTGAAGAGATATCACCGCTTGAACAACAAGCAATAGAAGCGGCTGAACGAGGTGACGAAGCTACGTTCGAAAACTTGTTACGCCGTATCGAGTTAGAGCGAGAGGTCAATCAGGCCATTGAATCTGATGATGTGGCTACGTTTGAGCGTGCCTCACAAGAGCTAGCGTTTGAAGAGCGTCGAGCAGAAGATCCCAGCATTGATGAACGTAGGAAGTATGGACCTCCAGAAGGACCGCTAGCTTCACCACTTGAGCGTACTCGTGTCGAAAGAGACGTAGCGCAAGAAGACAAACTCCGAGAAACTGATACTCGTGTTGCAGAAGCTGAACGTGCACGTAGCGAACAGCGACGTATGGGTATTCTTCAACAGACGATTGATGAGACGCCTACACGTAACTACAACACACTCACAAAGAATTTTGAGCAACGCCTTGCAGATGCGGGTTTAACTGACACGCAAGCTAATCAACGCGAAACTCAAATCATCGAACGTGCGGTTAATGTTCAACGTGCGGAAAGAGGCGATCGTGAGGTACCTGCCCCAACACCTGCACCGTTAGAGCAAGTCGAAGCTACACCAGAATCGACACAGTTAGGTGCTATGGAGGCTCGTGTACGTGGGCGACCTGAATCACCTCAAGCTACATTGCCCGGTATAAAGGAACCTAGAAAGCAGGCAGAAGCCCCTGCACCTACACCGGAAGAACCGACACCTGCCGCACCGGACATTATGACTGAAGAACGTCTAAACGCTTTAGGTATTGCTCCAAAATCACCCGTGCGTACGGCGTTAGTTGGTAAAGACCTCAATCAACCTGAGACACAACGACGCCTACAAAATGTTGTCAACAACCCTAGACTTGCTAGTCAACAAGCCCGCACAAATGTGGCACGATTACTAGAAGATCTATCAGGGGGCCAACGTGATTTATTTACGCCGACGACACAGGGACGCAGACAAACCCCTGAGACAGGAGTTCGAGATGCAAGAGTTGCAGAACCTCAGCAAGTTCCAAGTGGAGTTGGCGTTCCAACTGCTGTACCAGATGTGGGGGCAGAGCGAGCAGTACCTCCTGCACAGTCAGATACCACCGGCGCTGTCGCACCTGAAGGAACAGGAGTGGCAGACACTGGAAGAGGCGTTGGAGAGCCTGTACGAAGAGAGGCTGTTGAGCAACCTGCACTAGAAACTACTACGGGTACAAAGCCGGGGAAGAAAACTACCACACGTAAACAAGTTACACGTAAGGCTAAAACACCTGCGGCCCCGGCAGAAAAGAAAGCAGAAGTAAAGGACGCTGAAGCTAAGAAGAAAGCGGATGCCAAGAAGAAAGCTGAAGCTGAAGCTAAGAAGAAAGCTGAAGCTAAGAAGAAAGCTGAAGCCAAGAAGAAACCTGCGGCTAAAAAACCTGCGCCACCTAAAAAGCCTACACTACGCGATACGCTAGACGAAGAAACGCGCAAAGAGCTTGAATACCAAAAGGAAGCAAAGCAGTTACGTGCGCCGCGCACATCGGACATACCAGATATTGACGATCCTCTTACCGCATCAGACATAAAGATGATCGCCGCGATGGTTAGAATCGCTACGAAACGCGGTACAAACGCACCTAAACTTGCTGAAGAAGTTAAACGGTATCTAGCTACACCAGAACGAATTATTGATGGTATTGCTGAAGCTATTTACGAAGATGTAACTGATGCAAGTAATTATAGAACACCTATTGAGTTAGATGCAGACGGAAAACCGGTTTTAGACAAAGACGGTAAAACGATACCGTTAGATTCAGAAGCTACCCGAGAGTACATGCAGAGTCACAACGCTAAAAATGCTCGTATAGTGCTTGCATACCTCAAAGAATCTGGCTCTAAACAACTTAATGATTGGATTGCTAGTCGCCGAGCTAAAGTTCAAAATTTAGAGAACAGGCAAGTTGCCGATATCATTCGTATCCTCAAAGAGCGAGATAAGACAAAGAGCGCCAGCAAAAAACTATCTGAGAAGCAGGTACGTCAGTACGTGCGCGGTGAAATCGACGATACAACCGCTGAAATTATTGAGCGGGCCATAGAAGCAGATGCCGCTCGTAAACAAACCGCAAAAGAGAAAGCCGAGCAAGAAGCCGCTGATGAAGCTATTGCGGATGAAAGAGCACGTATTATTGATATTGGTGATATAGAAGCGTTTGATGATTCACTGCCGTTAGAGTTACGTGTTGGCGAAACTTACACAGACACGATACTGCACCCTGCCGCTGTTGCCGCTTTGAAAGATGGAGACCTTCGCGGTGCATTAGCCATACTAGCTACAACACCTGATAAAGACGTAGCACGTATTGCGAAAGTGTTTGCTGAGAAGATAGGCGACACGAAAGTTGAAGTAGCTTCGTCTCGAAAGATTGCCGAGAACGTAGTCGCATTTAATGTTGAAGAGAGCCTTGCGGGTTCATTTGATCCTAAGACCAACACAATTTACTTAAACCCTGATCTAGGTATCAGTCGGCACGCTCTTCTGCACGAAGTAGCTCACGCACTGACTTCGGCATCTTTGTCTAACAAGTCAAGCCCCACAACTAAACAACTTAACAAGCTGTTCGATGATGTTAAGGACATGTTGGGTACGGCATATGGCACCAAGAACCTCGATGAGTTTGTCGCTGAGGCTATGTCGAATCCACAGTTCCAAGCAGATCTTGCGGCACTCAACCCCAACGGGTCAGACGTTAACGCGTTACAACGCTTTTTGAACAGCGTAGGTAATTTCATCCGGCGTTTAATCGGACGAGATGCCAAAGACATCGACTCTGCCTTAACTCGTGCTGACATGTTGATTAACGAGATCCTTGCTCCTGCACCCGAGTACCGCGATGCCAACTCGCTAGCCATGAAGAGCGATGCGGAAGGCGTTAAGCAGGTTATGAACGATGTGGGTAAGGTGCAGAAAACTGTTGGTAAGCCAATCACAAAAAGAGAGCGTACGTCTCTTGCTCGTAGCACTTTTGATTACCTAAACAGAAACATTAAAGATGTGGGTAGTGCGGCTAACGCGGCTCGTAGAAAAGCACTATTAGCACTACTTGATTTGCAGGCGCTCGGCGATGTTGCAGGATTGTACAACGAAAAAGTTGGTTTGCTTGCTAGTGAGATTCTGACAACGATCAAAGAGATGCGCGGCATGATGGACAACCGTGCGAACGTTGTATCGAGAGAAGTTGCTAAGGTAGAGAAGCTACTCAGTAGAGGATTGCTGACCAAAGCAACATTTAAGGACACGCCAAAACAAAAGCATTTGGATGAACTGATCTACAATCCTGAATATGGTGCAACAATCTATCAGGTAGACCCTACACTTACCCGAACAGAAGCGAAGAAACGCTATGAAGGTAAGACTGATGACGACGGCAATGACTTATGGGATATTTGGCAGAAACAACGCCCTGATTGGGAAGCTCTCGGAGATGACGGTCAGAAAGCGTACGTCACTATGCGTGACATGTACAAAAACCTATACAACGAACTCAAGGCGGTCATCAGCGAACGCATTGACGCTACTGCTGGAGCTAACACAACGATAGCAAACAAACAAAAGCAGGAAATATTCGCTAAGTTGTTCGACACCAAAGCACTAGATGTCTACTTCCCCTTGATGCGGGAAGGCGAATACAAACTAAGTTACACATTTAAAGCAGGCAAAGCACCGAAGGGTGAAGATCTTCACGGCTTCTTGATGTTCAAGAGTAAAGCGGAACGAGACGCCATCGCTAAAGAACTTAGGGCGAACTCTGATATCGACGCCGTAGATGTATTTGACGGTAATTTCAAAGTGTTGAAAGGGCAGAATGCGCCGTCTTCGACGTTTATGAAGGAAATACTTCAAGTAGTAGACGCGTCCGGTGTAGATCCTATAGTACAAGATCAGCTAGTGCGAATGTTTGTCGCTACTTTGCCAGAGTCTTCGTTCGCTAAATCTCTTCAGCGTCGTACAGGTGTAGCTGGATACGATTCAAATTCAGTAAAAGCTATGAAGACCAAAGGGTTTGACCTCGCACGGCAGATTGAACGGATGCGATACCTAGGCCGAATTCAAGATTTAGAAGGACAGCTAGCTGACAAAGATATCAAGGCTAGAGAAGGCGAAGAGTCTCAATTAAACGAGGTTCGTGAAGAACTTATACTGCGGACTGAGTTCGCTAAGTTTGGTTCTGATAGCAAATTGTTTGGTATACCTATAGAAGGTGCGGCACGAACAGTTAACCAAATAGCATTCGTATACACAATCGGTGCTAACGTGGCTTCAGCGATGGTACAGCTAGCTCAAGTACCTATGTTTACATACCCAATGTTGGGTGCAGTCTACGGATATGACAATACGCAAGCAGAGATAATGAGAGCGTCTCGTATTGTCATGGGCGCAGGGATGAAGAGTGGTGAGACCATTGGGGACCGAATTGCACCAGCGGCTGGTCTTGATTTGTACTACGACATATCTGACGACGCTACATCTATAGAACTAAAGAAAAATTTAAAGGTGCCCGATAAGGTACTTAAAGACCTCGAGCTCCTAAAGCCTCTTGTACTTAAAGCGTATCGACAAGGAGATTTGTCACGGTCATTCGTACTTGATTCGATTGGGTTGAAAGAAGGTGGCAGAGCATACAACCCAAAATCTTTTGTTGGGGCACTGCAAGCTGGTTTAGATTTTGGTACTGGTTTGTCCGCGATGATGTTTAACCAAGCAGAACGTTTGAACCGGCAGACTACTTTAGTTGCGGCATATCAACTGGAGTTAAACCGGTTAAATAAAGAACAACCCAACTTGTCTAAAGATGTTAGAGAAAACATGGCGGCAGATGCCGCTATATATAACACGTTAGAGCTTAACACTGGTGCAACACTAGAAACTGCTCCACGTATCGCGCAACAAGGTCTTGGACGAGTCGCCATGATGTACAAAACATATGGCCTACGTATGTACTACACCATGCTTAAGACCGCAGGTAAGGTATTAGAAGACTACCGACAAGCGCGTATAGATTCTGGCGTGCCGAAAGCGCTGGCAAACGCCGCTACAGGTGTGGCCGCAAGGCAGATGGCTGGTATACATGGGTCAGCAGTTCTCTTCTCCGGCATACACGGTATACCGCTTTATGGCGCGGTCCAACTTATGTTCGACAACAACATATTTGGGTTCCGAGATATGATTAGGGCGATTGCAGACCTATTCGAAGAAGAGGAAACGCTATACCCAGAGCAGAGTGACGACTTTAATACAATCGTTAGAAGTTATCTTGGAGAAGGTTGGTACAAAGGTGGGCTAAACGCCGCGTTAGCGGAGATCGGTGTCGGTGCAGACGTTGCATCACGTATACGATTGACAGGACTACTTATTCAACAGAATCGATTTAACCCTGATCCTTCTGTAGAAGAGTTCTTCGGATACTATCTTGGTGGTCCCGCCTTAAGTGTGGGTAAACGTATTGGAAGAGGTATTACAGACTTCCAAGAAGGTAATTTTGAACGTGCGGCAGAAGGTATGCTCCCCGCAGGAATAAGTAATATGTATAAAGCCACTCAGCGATACAGTCGCGAAGGTGGCATCAGGACACGCCGAGGTGATCCTATCTATGATGATATAACATCAGGTGAACTTGCGGCTCAGTTCCTTGGTTTTGCTCCTGCGGAGTACATACGTATCCAAGAAGAGAATCAAAACCTAAAAAATATTGATAGGAAGACTAGCAAGAAGCGTTCAGATCTTATGAAAGACTACTATCTTGCAATGAACATGGGTACTTGGGACGACATGGGAGAAGCTCTAAACGAAATACTTAAGTTTAATAAAGCCAACCCAAGTTTTGATATCGATTACGACTCATTAGAAAGGTCTGTACTTCAGCACCTCAGATCATCTACTAAAATGCACAACGGCGTGCAGTTGTCTCCTAGAATGATGGAAGCGATCGAAGCCAACCGAGTTGGGTTGGAAGAGACTTTCATAGCCCCTGAATGAAAAAACCCCCTTCGGGGGACCAAAGGGGGAAAAGCCACATACTTTTCGGAGCCGTCAAGTAGGGCGAGGAGAACGACAGAAGGATCGGGTGGAACCCACTGTCGTAAACACACTATCACATTTTACGCCAAAAACGTACCCCTAGACACTCGTCCTCAATCCTCAGGCGATGTTCTATATCCCAGCCTTTTTCGGCGCAGATGCGGGTAACTTCTTTCACAGCCTCTTCTGTGTTGATACAGGGCACGAATATCGAGGCACCTATACTCAGGTTGTCCCAGTTAACTTCGATGCGTACCCCATCAGGAGCGAGATCATAAGTCTTCAAGATTTTCATCGTCAGGCTCCATATCAAACTTCATAGCGAGCACATCAGATGCGGGTAGCTGTAGGTTGGTGCCCTTGGTCAGCCGCACCTTCTTACGTTTGCCATGACATTTCTGCATGATCTCGTTCACTAGGTGTGCATAGTTGATCTGCAACTCACCGCACCACTCCTTCAGCGGTTTGGGTTTAACGTAAAACATCTTAGTGTCTGTTTCATACCGAGCTATTAAACGCCCACGCGCGACCTGCTCAGGTATCACGTATTCGTCTAACCCGTTATTGTGTGTGCCACGATTATCCACGGTGCTCTTGATCTGCAAGATGTAGCTAATGTTCTCACTGAAAAAGTCATCCAACACGTCATATACGGTGCCACCCATGTCGGTCATGTTGCGTTTGTTCTGCGCTACAAGATCCGTAACAGCCCACTTAAAGACCTTCTGAACATCAAAGTCGTGTAGCCCCGCTTTCTTAGCAATGAGTAGGCCGGATATGGTGGAGGCTATGGTTGCCGACCAGAACCTATTTTCGGAGGTCAGCTCTGCGAGAGTATCAACACGCTTCTGGACGTCCATAACAAGCTGTTGGCACGCCTGTAAATTCCTCATGATGTACTGTACGTATATGATTCCGGCGTGCCCGTAGTTGTTTAACAGGCCGCTCTCGAACGCATCGGTAGTTTCCTTGTCCTTTACCGAGTCAAAGATGCGGTCTACACGACACTCCAAAACCCGCTGTGCCTCTGCTTTCGGCATAGCCTTTGCCATGCTGATACGCTCTACAACGCTCGTGTTAGCGGTGTACATCATCAACAAGCTCCAGCGCCCACCCCTGTACCGCTCGACGTTTGCGCTCTGAGACATACGCCCACGCTGTTGTCCGCTAGTGCCTTGATACACAAGCTCTGACATTTGTCGTGGTGACATGTTGGTTATCTCATCGATACCCGTAGGTAGACTGTGCATCACCTCAGCACGGTTCATCTTAAAGTTGTAGGTGTCGTCCTTCTGCAACACGAGTTGCTCAGGGTCTCCCCAGATGCCGGACGCGGCTAGCAAGAGAGCGGTCTTACCCACACCTGAATCTTTGTTATAGAAAGATACGGTGCCGCAGTTGGTATTCAGGAACTCCATCAACGGACTACCAAACCCCATACCGACCGCAAACTGCTGTAAGACGAACTTCTCATCGTTCCACAGTGCGAGGTTGTCACGCCATGCTTGGTATGTACCCTTGGACTCGAA
>Ga0196899_1001287_pt1 | contig 12398 bp, 15 predicted proteins | sample VirMetDEL_Sep_01_FD_169095 | JGI IMG/M metagenome (GOLD analysis project Ga0196899, IMG submission 169095) | Aqueous microbial communities from the Delaware River and Bay under freshwater to marine salinity gradient to study organic matter... | ecosystem: Environmental > Aquatic > Marine >... | reverse complement strand
GAAAAATAAGGCGAAAAAAGAAAAAGAAAATCCAAATATGTATCCAGTCCCTATGCAACAACAAGAACCTCAACAACCGCAGATGAATAGAATGTATGGGATTAATCCGTTCCACCAATTTAATAATTATAAAAGATATTAATAAAATAAAATATTTAGATTATTTATAACGATGCCAACCAGACATAGGAGACATTTAACAAGACCTGATGAAGTTAGAAAATGCCCAAAAGACCTACACGCTAAATTACGAGACCCCAAATGTCGTAAGGAAATGATGAATGCACGAGACCCTCAACCAATACCACCAGCACCGCCACCAAGTCCAAAACCACCCAGTCCAACACCACCAATAATACCTATAACACCAATTCCACCATTTGACCCAACCAAACCATATCCTGTTGATATTCCAAATATGGGGGGTGGAGGTTTATCTTGGCAGGATAAATTAGCGATTTCTGGTGCTGCAACAATTCCTGCTGAAATTGGTGTTGGAGCTACCCTTATTTCAAGGGGTGTGGCGGCAAGAGCAGCGGCAGAAAAGGCAGCGGCGGCAAAGGAAGCGGAAGCAGCAAGAGGTGATTTAGGTGGAGAACCAGCAGAAGCGACTATTGACGAACAGGCGACACTTCTTGCAAGAGGACAAACAACTGGAACGGAGGAGGCAGCGGGAACAACAGCAGCAAGAGAAGCGGAACTGCAATCTGCAAAAGCAGCCGCACAAACAATCCCAAAAACAGCAGGAACACCAATAAGTGCGGAAGGTGATGTTGAATTGCAAACTTGGACTGCTCCACAAGGATTAGAGGCAACAGAAGCAGGTGAAGGAGTTCCAGCAGCAGGACCAGCAGGTGGGGAAGCAGCAGGTGTTGGTGCGGACTTTGGAACAGAAACAACACCCCTTTTAGAGGCAGGGGGTGCGGCAGCAGAGGAGGCGGCGGCGGGTGGTGCAGCAAGTACGATAGCAGCCGAGTCGGCAGGACTAGCATTAGGACCAGAAGCAATACCAGCAGTTGCAGCAGCGGTGGCTTTTACAGCATTAGTCAGTTTTGCTCCTGATATAATTAATTCAATTGGTAATGCCATAGACCCACATAGTGATTATTATTATGGTTTAAAACACGCATCAAGATATGGCGATGATTGGGACACAGTAGGTATTAGTCTTATTAACCAAGCAGCCTCAATATCAAAAACTGACCCAACTGAAAGTAAAGATATGTTAAATTGGATTTCTACTTTAAATAAAGCAAATAGTGATGGATTAGAGATTGTTAAATGGCAAGATGAGGCAACTGACAATACTTATATAACAGCCCAAAAAGGCACAAAATCATTAGCAATAGCAATCGCTAAATATCAAAATGACCCTGATGCATTTAAGGGACAAGACCCTCGTGTATTAGCAATTGAAGGACTAAATCCAATTATGGCTTATGGAAAAGCAGGGGCAGTAATAAATCCAACAACAGGTAAATACGAACCAGTTTCAAGTTTTGATGATGTTAAAGGTATAAATGCAACTTTGGCTGCAACTTCTGCTAATCTTTTAAAAGAAACACAATCAAATCCAGATGATGATAGAGGTATAACAGCAGATAAAATGAATGAAATAGTGCAAAATACTTATGCTGATGCAGACCTATTACCGACCTCATCTCAAAATATTTATTTATCTAATCAAGGAAATGTTGCTACAAATTTAGATAATTCTGTTTTATCTACACAAGCAGGAATTTTATCTACGGTAGGCACATCTGCTGCCGCTTTGGCTTATATAAGTTCGGGTAGTGAATTGCCTTCCTCAACTCCTACTACAAAATCATCATCAGCACCTACTGGTGCAGCAACAGCACCTACAACAGGTTCTCAATCAAATCAAAAACCAGCAGCAACAGCAGCAACAACCACATCCGCTGCGCCAACCACAGGTGGAACAACCACACAAAAACCAGCAACAACCACAACCACTACACAACAAGGCACAGCAACAGCACCAGAGGCACAGGTAGCACAAAAAACACAAAATAAATAAAATATTAATATTATATATATGGAGCGTGAATTAGCAGAAGAAAAAGAACCACCACCAATTGATGTAGATAAAATAAAAGGTGAAAACTTTAATGAAATGAGAAGATATGCTATACTATCACAAGTAGCCTATGATGTTTATAATAGAGATAAAGCCGTAGCAGAAAAAGCGATGAGAGAATATTTACCAAAGCACGATTTAGATGAAATATATACTGATACAGATAGTGCCGTTATTACAAAAGATAGACAAGATGGTAAAAAAGATGTAATAATATCTTATAGAGGCACACAAGATGTAAGAGATGTCGCCGATTGGGAAGAAACTATAATACCAGATGAAAGGTTTAAACAAGCACAGCAAAAATTTGATTTAGTGAAAACAAAATATCCTGATGCAAATATAACAACAACAGGTGCATCTCTCGGCGGCGGACTCGCCCATTATGTTGGTAAGAAAAATAATGTAAAATCATTTATTTTTAATGCTGCACCAAGTGGAATACAAGATGTGGAAAATACACCTGAAAATGTATCAACATTATATCGCCACCCCGATGACCCTGTTTCTAGTATTAAAATAGTAAGTGAAATATTTACTAATAAAAATGATAAAATAGTAGAATATAGTAATGTGCCGTTAATAGAAGATATATTAAAAAGAGCAGGTAAGTTTGCTGTATCAACAGCAGTAGGAATGGGTTTAGGTGCGGGAGCAGTAGCGTTAGGAGCATCGCCAGTCGGTGCAGCAATAGGTGTGTCCGCTTTGGGTGCAGCAGCAAGTGCAGCATCAGGAACAGACATAAAACAAGCGGTATTAGAGGGTATAGGTGGATATAAATTTCCTATATTTACAGAAATAGCAAAAGCAAATCTTGGTTTCCATTCCCATAATAATTTCTTACCGCTCCCTGATGAAAAAATTGATTATGATGGCTATTTATATCCAGAGGATTATCATTATGATTTTATTAGAAATAGTTTAATTGAACTTAACCAAAAAACAAAAGTATCAAAACGAGGTAATTTAACTAATCTATCTGTTAAAACACCAATCTTAATAGATAGAGATATTCTACTTAAAAAATGCACTAAAAATCCTAAACAAGGTATTTGCAAAAAATTTAATTTTTAGTAAGGGATAAATCCCTTATAAACCCTTTTGATTTAAAACTTTTTTAAAGTTTTAAACCACCCTGACATCGTTTAGTTCTGTGCCAGTTAATACTTGTCTTTTACATTTAATGCAACAACAACTGACCTCGTGGCATCGGCTTTTAAGGCAAAACATAAGCAAATATCCAACTCCCCCACCTACTAATCCAAGAACTGCCAAAATAAATCCCTCATTTAATAAATCATCAGGCATATTTTAAATTATATTAATATAATATATTATTATAATAATAATGGAAATAAAAAAAATTAATAAATTTAAGACACATCTACCCAAGAAGGGAGCATTCACGATACAAACAGATGACGATTTTATGAAACTCCATACCCTCACAATTGCCTCTGGTAAGAGAGGTGGGGGTAAGTCCGTAGCAATTGCAAATTTAGTCAAAGCGGCAAAAGACAGGGGATACTTTGACCGAGTTTGGCTCATTACACCGACCTATGCATCAAATAAGTCTATATGGGAAATATGTGATATTGATGAAGAAGATGTAATAGAACCTGATATAAATAGTATAAAAATATTAAAACAAAATGTAGAGGCAGAAAAAGCAGAATGGGATGATTTCCAAAAACGCAAAAAGTTATATAAAAAATATAAAGAGGAGATTGCTAATAAACCAATTGATTTAATACGAGGTAGGGATTTAGTAGAATATCTAGATGCAGGTTTTTTGGATTATGATTTTAATGAGGAATGGAAATATGGTAAGGAGCGTCCTCCTAGACTAGCCTGTATAATAGATGATTGTATGGGAACTGATTTAATGACTAAAAGAACAGCAGGTCTGACCAACCTCGCGATTAGACATCGCCATATAGGAGATGGTCTTGGTATAAGTCTTTTTATGTTGGTGCAGTCATATTGCAGTCGTGATGGTTTGGCACGTCCTATTAGGGAAAATACAACTCATCTTATGTTATTTAAGATAAACGACCAAAACCAAATAAAAAAAGTTAAAGAAGAATCTGATTTGCCTATTACAGATGAAGAATGGGAAACTATGTGTGAATACGCACATTCCAAACCATTTAATTATCTTTTTATAGATTTCTCTCCAAAATGTGAAACAAAAAGATTTAGGGACGGGTATAATTCATACATCGTCCCAGAAAGTCTAAAAGATAAATGTTCTTGTAATAAAAAAAATTGATTTAAAACGATATTTTGTGTATAATATAATAATCATAATGGAGATAGAAGGATACGAAAATTATTTAATATATGAAGATGGAAAATGTTTATCAAAAGCAAGAAATAAAACACATAATACAAAAGCGGTAAGTGAAGAAATGTTTTTAAAACCAAGATTAAGAAGAGATTATTATTCTTATATGTTATATAAAGATGGAAAAGGTAAAGCATTTGATATACATAGATTAGTAGCACAACATTTTATTCCTAATCCAAATAATTATAGAGTTGTAAATCATAAAGATTGTAATAAATCAAATAATCATAAAGATAATTTAGAATGGTGTAGTGATATGTATAACGGACAATCTTTTAATAAAACTGGTAATATTGGAACAATTGTAGAGAGAATAGGTGTAAGAAAAACAACATATATAGGTAGAGTAAGAATTATGGGTAAAGGTTATAATACTAAAAGTGTAGATAGTAAAGAAAAAGCACAAGAACTAATTAATGAATTAATCAAAAATAATAATTAATAAAATTAAAATATTATTTAATAATATAAATGGCGACCAAGACAGGTATATTAAGTGATAAACGCTGGAAAGAAAATTGTTTAGAATATAAAGCATTACCAGTAGGTTTTGCGAATGCGAATTTTTCTGGAATGTTAGGTAATCCATATTTAACAGGTATAAAAACCCCAAAATACCAACAATCAGCACCAAAACCACAATCAGCAGATGAGATGGCTGTTAATTCTGCAAAATTTTTAAAAGGTAGTAGAACAGCAAATGCATCTATGTTATTGAGAGAATATCAAAAACAGGCGGATAAATATGAACCACCCAAAGTTCGTATCAACAATCCCATAGATGAAACTCAATTATTATATCAAACATTAGAGAGATATGGTAGAGAAAGTGAATTATTTGATTATGAAAGCAGAGAAGATTTCTTAAAATCAGTTAGAAAAGGTTTATCAGGACCAATTGTAAGAAATCAACTTGTTATGAATAGAGGCGACCAAATAGTAAGACAAACAATAGGTGTATCCCAAGAAACCCAAGCAGGATTTGGGTTTTTATCAAATTATGAAGCAGAGTTTAATAAAAGAAATATAGACGACCAAAAACGAATAATGGCGAGAATGCAAACTCAATTGCGGGACGAAAGACATATAAGTATAAATGATTATTTACCTGCAAAGGCAAAACAAATTGAAATGCAACAACGATTTGCTGAATTATTAAGAATAGCAGATGTTAGAGGTGCTAATATAAATTTAGATACTATATTTGGAATACCTACATCTACACAAGTTAAACCATCACAAAGTGAAGCAGGAACATCAACAGCAGGAACATCAACTGAAATGAGTGGAGCTCCTACGGCACAAAAACAAACAAGTGGAACTCAAACAACATTAACTATTAAAAGTGGTAAATCAAAAGCCACAGAAAGTTCTGCATAAGGGGATTTAAGTTTTATAATTTAGAAATATTTTCTGTATATAATATAAAAATGGACGACCCTGAAACTCAATTATCTACTACAACTATTGATAGTGAATTTAAGAGAGAAAAGAGATGGACTAATAGATGTAATTTTACTGACGAACAATTAAGAAAGAGAGATAATGATTTAAAAGAATTACAAAAATTATATCCTGATGTATGTGCTTCTTGGTTAGAACTTGCTTGGAATTTCTGTGAATTTACACCAAAGGAAGAACAAGACAGAATAATAAGAGAAAAAGAATTTGAGAAACCACCAACAAAAGAGAGATTTACAGGTGGTATAATAAAAAATGCTATAAAGATAGAGGATAGAGAAGATTTAGAGCAGGTTTAAGGGGTTTCCCCTTATTTAGAAAAAGAATAGTTTATTATTTTATCTATTGTATAATAAAATAATAAAAAATATATCTTTAATATAAATATATGGCGGAAGAAGTCGTAAATTCTTACAACTTTTATATAGACACAGAGAGATATATACCAGCAGGAACAAAAGGAGATAATACAACTTTCTCTCTAAATCAAAACCCAATAACCTGTTCTGATAATCAATTTATAAGATTAACATTACAATCCTTTTCTATGTATAAATCATTTACAAATGTAAATCCAAATAATAATATTTTTCACCTGACAGGAACAAGTGGTGCTGGTGCTTTTGATGAAAATGTGCCTTTAACCTGTCAAGATTACGATACTAAAAATGCTTTAGCAAGTGAATTTGCAACAAAAGTAGCAAATCAATTATCAACATCATCAGGTGTAGCATTAGCAGCAACACCAATCCCTGCTAATCTTTTATTACCACCATTATCAGGACCAACAGATAATATTATATCATTCCGTATTGATTTTGCAGCCGCTCACGGAATTACGGATTTAAAAATTCAAACTTTTATAAGTCAGGGAGATTGTTTTGAGATTTTAGGCACAGATAGATTATATGATGGTGATATAACAGGTCAATCAGTAGCATCAGTAGATTTAGCACCAGCATCAGCACCAACCCCAGCAAATTCAATTTTAATTACCTGTAAATATAATTGTCAATTATCAACTCAACAAAATGTATATTTAAGAACAAATTTAACAAATACCAATATTCAAACAGAAAGTTTTACAGCAGGAAATAGCGATGTTAAAAATCAATCAAATTTAGGGTCAAGTGAGATTTTAGGGAGAATGATTGTAGATAATGAATTTATTAATTATACAACAGGAACACAATTAGAGTATTTTGTTAATTTGAATACCAAATCATTACAATTTATGAGATTGTTTTTAACAGATAGTCATAATAGAACAATACCAAGTAATATAAAATATTTAGAAACACCAGCAGCAAGTATAAATCAACCCCAATATACAGATAATCAAAATACATTAGGTAATCGTTCTTGGGAAGGAGTTATTAAAATAGATATAGTGCAATTTATGGGAGGTCAAAATAATGTATTACAAAGTCAATTACCAGTTCCAACTGTCCCAGCAAGATTTGGAACAGAGCCTCTTAATTATTTAGATTATGGTGAAAGTGGATATCCAGACCCAACCGCAAAATTAAGTAATAGAATGAGAAAAATGTAGCAGACGGGGGTTTAAGGGGTTCCCCCTTATTTAGACAAATTGAAAGTTTTTGATTAAAAAAAGTCTTTTAAAAAAGTTTTTTAAAATACTTTTAAAAAAAAAATATTTGATAATATTATAAAATGAGTTTTAGTCCCAATCTTACCTACTTCGTAGAGCGGATGCAAGGAGTTTCCGTCAATACATTCAAATTAGAAAGTATGAATAGAGATACCGCTGTCGCAGGTCAAATCATCACCTTTGACCTCCCTAGTAATGCAATCTTAAATTTACGCTCTTTAAAGGTCTGGTGTAATGCGAATGCGAATAATGGAACTGCCGATATTCGCTCTCGTCTCCCACCTATAAATGACCTCGTAGAACGCTGTGAGGTTAGCGTAGGAGGTGTCATTCTCGCTCAGGGTGCGAATTATGTAAATGTGCTTAATGAGGTTCAAAAAGCATTAGGCTATGATGACTGCGACCCTGTCTTCGGTCATCCAGAGTATGTCCGCCACAAGTCTTATGTTAATGGTTTAGACTTTGGAAACACCGCAAACGAGCAATATGCCTCCTCCTCAATAAATTACTTTGCTATTGATAAATTTCACGGGTTCTTAAACACCGCCGAACCTAAACTCCTAGATACCAGCCTCGTGCCGGATATGAGAGTGCGTCTTTATATGGCTTCAAATAATGTTCTTACCAAGAGTGAGGGTGTTGCTATTGGCAACGGACCAGCCCGAGTAGGACCTCCTGCTTTTGAGGCTGGTTTTGTCAAAAATGACAATCTCCCCGCTGGAACTGCTGCATACCAAATCACAAACATCCACGCCACTATTGAGGCGATAGGTTTGGCTGATACCACCTACGATGCGATGCTCTCGGCACAAATGAGCCAAGCAGGTTTCCTTGAAATTCCCTATAAAGATTACACCTCTTTCTCGGAGGTTCATAGTGGTGCTACCCGCTTCTCTGTATCAACCCAGAGCCTTGACAGGGTATGGGTTGCTTGGCGGAGCAACGACTTTGATACCCAATTCTGCCCTATTTCAATTGATGGTTATAAACTTCAAGGTGCTTTTATTACAGGCTCATACCAAGACGACGCGACAGCACAAGGAGCAGCCGCATCAGGAACTACTGTTGATTTAGGTCTCCCACAATATGATGAGGGTGGTGTATTAGATACAAACAAAGAAAAATACAAATCCAGATATTTCAACTTTGCAAAACCTAATACCAATATGACCCTCCAGCTCCAACTCAACGGAGCGTATATGCCGCAATTCCCTGCTAATTTAGGTGAATTATATGGTATTACCAAAAATTCCTTACCATTCAAAGGACTTAAAAATGTTTCATTCAACCAATACCTAGAAAATTACTGCATCCAGTGCTTCCGTCTTAATATGCCAGACAGCGAATACTCTCGCACTATCTCTGGACTGGATACAAGAGCCGTTAATCTCCAAGGTGTAGTAAAGACCTCAGGCACAACGGGCAGCACCAACTTACAAATCTCTGTTTTCACAGAGCAAACCTCCTGCCTTCGTGTCGGAGCAGGAAGGGCGATAGAAATTATCGCATAGAGATTATTGCCTAAACAGATTTAGAAAAAATAAAATATTTAAGTATAATATAAAATGGGTAGTGTTCCAGCAATATTTAATGGTATGAAAGGAAAACGAGATGCAGCCACTTTACAAAATCTCCCAGAATTTGGTTTTACAAATGGTGGATTAAGCAGACCAACGCTGCGGCTCAATTATACAAAAACAAGTAGATTAGAAAATCCAACACCGATGACACAGAGTGTATTATTAACTAATCAAGGTGGAGCGAGAGGAGTTATGCCCTGCAAAGGTGCAACATCTATGGGACTTGTAGGAGGAGGTGCGACCCGTGTATTACGCCGTCCAGCAATCCCCTACCAAGGAGGGCTTTATCCGCATACTGGTATAGCGAGAAATCAAAATAAAGGTTTAGCATATAATCCTGAAAAACCAATTAACTTGCCGCTTATGCCTTTAAGTGATTCGTTTAACGCTGGTCTCAATAGTAGAATTCCTCAACCTGCTTAAAAAAAATTGATTTAAATTTTTATTAATATTTTAAATCAATATTATGCCTGATAAAGACTATTGGAAAATTAGATATGAAAATAATAAAGAAAAAATAAAAGAACAACAAAAACATTACAAACAAACAGAAGCAGGTAAAAAATCAAGTAGAATAATAAATTGGAAAAAACGAGGTGTTATAAGTGATGACTTTAATTCTCTCTACGAATACTATTTAAATTGTAAAAATTGTGAAAGATGTGGAGTAGAGTTAGTAGATGGTAAAGGCAGGACTAATCATAAACATTTAGACCACGACCACGAGACTGGTAAATTTAGGAATGTATTATGTGGATATTGTAATAATAATATTTTAAGTAATATACGAATTTATAAAGCACCAAAAAAAGTAGTATATACTTGTGAATGCGGTTGTGAATTAAGCAATTTTCATATAAATAGACATAAACAAACTAATAGGCATAAAGAATTAATGAAATTAAAATGATAAAATATAATATATTATATATTAATGTCAGTCCCATATTCTTCGTATGTCCCCCCAACTCTGGGTCAAATTAAAGACACCAAAATAAACACAGATACATTAGCAAATGGTGATGTGTTGCAATATAATTCATCGCTTAATGTGTGGGAAAATGCAGTAGGTGGTGGTGGTGGTGGTGCATCAATTACAGGAACAGATGAAGCAGCGGTATTTAAATCAGGAATTCAACAAGGCGAGGGCGATGCAGCAGGTATAACAAGGAATGCAACACTTGCTGGATATACTATGAATTTAGATACTGTAAATAAATTTGTTGGCATAAATAAAGCAAATCCATCGGTGCAATTAGATATAGCGGGTGGAGTGCATATAACAGATGGAACAAATAAGATAGAGATAGATGGAGAAAATATCGGTATAATTTCAGGCACAGATAATTTAGTATTATTTTCACATAATCAAAGTGGGACATTACACGCAAATTTAGAAGTAAATAGTAATAGAAAGTTAGCATCTGCAGCGTGTTGGAGGTCGTATGAACCTGCATTATTTGATACAGCAATCTCTCAAGTGACAGGCGGTTTATACAAAATAAAACTTCGTAGAGGACAAGATAAGTGGGCTGGTGGAGCGCCATTTGACATACAAGAAAACTATAATCCAGTTTTAGGATTTCCAACTGGACAAATAGTTGAATATCAAAATAAAGCACCAATTACAGGTGCGAGAATATATGGTAGAGTAGCAACAGGAGTTGCAGTAGCACCAGCAACAACATATACTATTAGTTCATTTGGTAATACAGCATCCTTCCAAGACCAGATGCTCTACGACCCTATGCAAATGAGAAGCCGCAAGATAGGCACTGGTTGGGTGTATGCAGGAGCGCCTACTGTTTGGCGACAAGCCGACACCAAGTTAATATTTACCATCAAGTGGTATATTGAAGGCACATACCCTAACGATAGGAAACAAAATGTAGTGCAAGTATATGCTAATCAATATAGGAATGGCTCACTATTAAGAGCATATCAAATACACCAAACACCAGGTGATGAGGTAGTGCATATACACAGCGGAGAACGAACCTTTTTCACACATACTACCGCATTAAATGAAGATTTCAATCCTGCAACCGATGATTGGTTAGTTGAAATTGCTAATCAATCAGGAGTAGATGACTTCACATCAACTCTCAATAATGTAGAAATTCTTTGCTATGAAGCACAATAAATAATATTTAGTAATTATATGACGATAGATAGAACTAAATATTATTTGAATTATTATAATAGAAGTAAATTCCTTTATAAAATAAAATATAGAGAGAAAAAAGAGGCAGAACAAAGAAGGCAAGAATTATATGAGCCGTATGGTGGTGAGAGAAATTATTATAAAAATGAATTATTAAAGTGGGGTATGAGTATAAAACAGATAAATCCTTATAAACCTAATGATTAGAGTGATATTGTTGAAGTAAATTATATGCTTGTATTAATGCACCTTGTGCCTCTGCTATACTTGTTAATTGCTCGTTTTTTTTCATTAAATGTTCTTGTTGAGTTTCAATTGTATTAGCAACTAAATCTTCTTTCTCTTCTGTTTCAGGAGCATCACCCAAAAATCCTAAATTGTCTAATATATCTTCATTCTTTACAATTTGCTGAATAATACTATCTTGTTGTTGTGAGGTGTTAGCGAGTTGTTGTTTTAAATTATTTATGATTTCAGGATAATTCATATTCATATTTATTATATTAAATATAAATATTTTTTTTATAGAACGGACAGCCATCTATGATAGATTGACGAGAATTGTTGTTAATATATAATATATATTATACCTTATATGTTATATATTATACCTTATATACTATTTTCTTACAAAGGTCGGGGGTGGGGACTAAAATCCAAAAACAACTCAAAATATAAATGGATTGGAAAAAATAGAAATTTCTAAAAATTCCAATCGATTTTTAAATGGATATATTTTGCGAATTTTAGTCCAGTAGTCACAACCATTCTTTTCATTCTTTAAGTTCAAAAAATAAATATATTTCTTTAAGTTCTTTTTCTTCATCTATATATCTTAATTTTCCATTACAACTACTACAAGCAACATATCTAACACGACCTGTGGTGTGGTTATGTTCCAATACTTTATTATTTCGTCTCCATAACTTTCCGTCTTTAAAAACATCTTTACGGAATACATCGCCACACCTTTCGCAGTTTGTGGCGTTGATATATCTTTCATACATTTTAGACCAATCATCGCATATAATTCCTTGTCGTCTCCAAGAGCGTATTTTACTATTCATCTCAAAGCATATATAGTTTTATTTTTTTTTTCTTATCAATTTTTTTATATTGTTTTTTTAGCTCCC